>Ga0302046_10001609_pt1 | contig 21178 bp, 17 predicted proteins | sample RVTome_11_FD_200261 | JGI IMG/M metagenome (GOLD analysis project Ga0302046, IMG submission 200261) | Soil microbial communities from uranium-contaminated site in the Upper Colorado River Basin, Wyoming, United States - RVT147D111 (version 2) ...
CCCCCTCCGTCAGATCGAAGCTGAAGCCGAGCCGCGGCTGGAACGCGTCCGTGAACGCGTCCCGGTTCACGCCGTTCGAGATGAAATCCTCGATGTCGTAGTTCGTCGACTCGATATTCGGCCAGGCGCGAAGGGCCGTGGCGGCGTCGGCCGGCGTGATGTGGTCGAGGTAGACGGGCGTCTCCTCGTAGTCCCAGCGCAGGCCGAGGTTGAGCTCGAGCCGGCTCGTCACGAGCCAGTCGTCCTGGATGTAGATACCGAGCTGGACGTTGTCGGACCGGGCCGAGCCGTCGCCGATGCCTTCGAGCGGCGCGCCGAAGGTGAGCCTGTAGGGCACGGTGTCGTTGAATGCACCCGTGCCGTCATGATCGAACTCGGTGTTGTAGAAGTACTGAGCGTTGTACGGCAACTGCTGAACGGTCGCGAGCTCCACGCGCTTGAGCGACACGCCCGTCTTGACGATGTGATCGGCGAACCGCGTCCAGGTGAGATCGTCCTGCAGGCCCCAGCCCGACTGGCCCTTGTCCTGAAAATTCGGGTGGCCGCCCACATTCAGGATCACCTGGCGGCCCGAGAGCTCGAGGATCGCCGCATTCTGCCGTAGCGGCTGCGGGTTCCAGGCCGAATCCTCGAAGGTCAGGCGCACGTCGTTGATCCAGCTCGTCGCCGCGCGCTCGTAACGAAGCAGCACTCGCGTCTCGTCGTTGTTGATGTCGTGCGTGAACGATGGCGCGTTCGGGCCGTTGTCCCAGCGCCGCCCGGTTTCCTGACGGACCTTGACGGAGAATTGAAACAGGTTGTCCTCGGTCGCGAGGAAGTCGAGCTTAACGAAGTAGAGATCCTCGTCGAAGCGGCGGTTGTAGACGCCGATCAGGTCCGCGTATCTCGCCGGCAGGTCCGTTGCGACGAGACCCGCGCCCGGCGACACCTCGACCGGAATCTCGTTGCGTTTGCCTTCATAGGCCGTGAAGAAGTGCAGCCTGTCCTGGACGATCGGACCTCCGAACGACAAACCGAACTGATGATCCGTGGTCTGGACCTTCGCTTCGCCCAGATCGAGCTCGCGCGGCGTCTCGGACCGCAGCCCTTCGTTGGTGTAGTCGGAAAAAACGTCGCCGCGAAACTCGTTCGTGCCCGAGCGCGTGACGGCCGTGATCGCAGCACTGCTGACCTGAGAAAACTCGGCCTTGTAGTTCTGGGAGATGACCCGGTATTCGCTGATCGCGGACTGAGGAAACGGATTGCCGGGGCTGGAGTCCTGACCCGTGATCCCGTTCTTGAGCACGTAATCCTTCTGGCTGACGCCGTCGATGAACACGTTGACCGTGCGACTGTGCTGCGCTCCGCCCTGAATGCGCGTCGCGCCGTTGCCGTCGCGCTCGAAGCTGACGCCCGGAGCGAGGTCGGCGAAGGCCAGGAAGTTGCGGTTGTTCTGCGGCAGCGACTCGATGAGCTCCGGCGTGAGGTTGACGCCGACTTCCCCGCCCTCCTGGGTCCTGATCCTCCGCCCGACGACGACGATCTCCTCGGTCGCGCCGGGCGCGTCCGCGACAGCGGCGGGCGGGCCCGTGAAATCGAGATCGAGCACGGCGCTCTGGCCGACCCGCAGCGTAACCTCGCCCGCGCTCCATGTGCCGTCCGGCGTGGCGAGCTCGAGCCGGTAACGGCCCGGCCGGAGCGACGGAAAGTGGTACGTGCCGTCGCCGCGCACGCCGACACTGCGCCGATAGCCGCTGTCGAGGTCAACCGCGACCACCTGCACGTCCGCCGCGGGACCGTCGGGCGACACCTCTCCGCGCAACGAAGACGCCTCCTGCGCGAGCGCGGGCGCCGCGAGCACCGAAACGACGGCTGCAATGAGAATCGGGCGGCGCTTTTCGCGCCGGTCGCCGCTTCCAGGGGAACGCTGTTGCGACATGATGGGCCCTCCGAGCCGAAGACCGTATACCGCTCCCGCGTCGCTTTCAAAGCGCCGAACGGCCCATGCCGGATTGCGCAGTGATGTCACAAAAGAGCGACAGTCTTGAAGGCCGATACGGCCCAAGACAATGGCAAGCACGACTCTTTCGGATGGCGGGGGCCCTCAGTGCGCGGGCGGGGCTGCAAGAGACACGGGACGTTGGCGCCTTCGCGCGCTCGCGGTGCTGGCCGCCCTCCTGACGACGGCCGTTTCAGCACGGGCCGAGCCCGTCAACATCGTCTTCATCATGGCCGACGATCATGCCGTGCAGGCCGTCAGCAGTTACGGTCATGCGATTTCAGCGCTCGCGCCGACGCCCAACATCGACCGCATTGCCGAGGATGGCATCGTCTTTCTGAATTCCTTCGTCGCGAACTCCATCTGCGGCCCGAGCCGTGCGGCGATCCTGACCGGCAGGTACGGTCACGCGAACGGGTTCATGCAGAACGGCGACACCTTCGACGCGAGCCAATGGACCTGGCCGCGCGCGCTCAAGTCCGCCGGATACCAGACGGCCATCATCGGCAAATGGCACCTGAGCCGAACACCCGAGGGCCTCGATTTCGACTACTGGATGACCTTCGACGATCAGGGCGAGTACTACAACCCGGAGATGCTCTCGCCACGCGGCTCAGAGCTCATCGAAGGCTACGCGACCGATCTCGTGACCGATCTGACGCTCGAGTGGCTGGAGCAAGGCCGCGACCCCGACCGGCCCTTTCTGCTCATGATGCACCACAAGGCGCCGCATCGAAACTGGATGCCGGCCCTGAGACACGCGAACCGATTCGCCGCTACGGAGTTTCCGGTGCCGCCCACCTACTTCGACGACTACGAAGGCCGGCGCGCTGCAGCGGCGCAGACGATGAGCATCTCGAGGGACATGCACGAGGGCCACGATCTCAAGATGACGACCGCCGTCGGCTCGACCGAGCTGCGGTACGACCCCTGGCCCGGTTCATTCGAGCGCATGACGCCGGAACAGCGGAGGACGTGGGACGCCGCCTACAGCGAGCGCAACGACGCGATGAACAGAGCCGATCCCGGCGGGCGCGAGATGGCGCTCTGGAAGTATCAGCGTTACCTGCAGGATTATCTGGCGACTGTCGCCGCGGTCGACGAAAGCGTCGGCGCCGTGCTCGACTATCTCGAGCGCACGGGTCTCGCCGACGATACCCTGGTCGTCTACACCTCCGATCAGGGCTTCTATCTCGGCGAGCACGGCTGGTTCGACAAACGCTTCATGTACGAGGAGTCGCTGCGGACGCCGCTGCTGATGAAGCTGCCGGGCCGCATCCCGGCCGGGTCGGCGACCAGGCTCCTGGTCCAGAACATCGACTACGCCGCAACCTTGCTCGACTTCGCGGGCGTCGAAACGCCCGAGGCCATGCACGGCCGCTCGTTCATGGACATCGCGCTGGGAACACCCCCCTCCGACTGGCGCACGTCGATCTACTATCAGTACTTCGAGTATCCGGGCTTTCACTCGGTCAAGCGGCACTACGGTCTGCGCGACGATCGCTACAAGCTGATCCACTTCTATCACGACATCGACGCCTGGGAGCTCTACGATCTGCAGGCGGATCCGGGCGAAGTGCGCAACCTGATCGACGACCCCCTGCACGCGGAGCGAATCGAGAGGATGCGCCTCGAGCTCGAGCGGGCTCGGGAGCGCTACGCCGTACCGGACCCAGGCATAGCCGACCCGGCAGCGCCGGGGCAACAGCCATGAGCCAGGCTGCCACCGACGATTTCTACGATATCCGTGTATTCGACGACGCCGTGGGACCCTGGTTGTTCGAGCGTCTCGTCAGCGCCGTGCGCAGCGTAGGCGACGAGCGCCTCGACGTCAGCTACGACACGACCTTCTGGTTCCCGCGCGGCCTGACGGCGCGCAACATCGCGGAGGCGGCGATCGAACGTTTGATCGGACTCGCTCTTCCGCCAGCCGAGTGGATCGGCGCCGAGTGGTGGCTCGGCCGGCTTACGGCCGGTCAGAGACTGCCGTTCCACTTCGATCGCGACCTGTCCCTGAGCCGAAGCACGGGCGAGTATGTGCCGCCGATCTACGCGAGCATCCTCTATCTGACGTCGGTGCCGTCGAGCCCCACCGTGATTCTCGGTCAGATTGCGGGGCCGGATGGCAAGACCCGAATTCCGCGGCGCTCGAAGTTCCGGCGTCCCATCGATGCCGTGGCCAACCGCTACGTCGTGTTCTGCGGCAGGCTCCGTCATGGCGTCGCGGCCACCGCGCCTGGCGCCGATGATGCTGGCCGGCCGCGGACAGGAGCCCCGCCGGCCGAAGATCGCTTGAGCCTGCTCGTCAATTACTGGCACCGGCGTCCGCGCGCGCCGATCTGCCGTGATTACGACGGCTCCATCTATGCGAGCCTGAGGCACAACGCCCCGAGCGCCGCTCTGCCGGCATCATGAAGTACCGGCGTCTCGGCAACAGCGAGCTCGAGGTTTCGGAACTCGCGCTCGGCTCGTGGCTGACGTACGGCGTCAGCGTCGGCCACGAGCAGGCGGCACAGTGCATCAGGACGGCGTTCTCGCTCGGCATCAATTTCATCGACACCGCCAATATGTACGGTCAGGGAGCCGCCGAGTTACTGCTCGGTGAGCTACTCCTGCCTTACAAGCGCGATACGTACGTGCTGGCCACGAAGGTCTACTATCCGATGTCGAACGGCGACGGCGGGCTCTCGGCCGCCCAGATAGGAAAGCAGATCGATGCCTCTCTCCGGCGCCTGCGATGCGACTATGTCGACCTGTACCAGTGCCACGCCTACGATCGGGAGACGCCGCTCGAGGAGACGATGGCGGCGCTCGACGACGTCGTGAGGGCGGGCAAGGCACGCTACATCGGCTTCAGCAACTGGAAGCCGAGCCAGATCAAGGCGTCGATGAAGCTGGGCGCGTGTCCCTTCGTCTCGAGCCAGCCGCAGTACTCGATGCTTCATCGCAAGCCGGAGCGCCGGCTGTTTCCGCTTTGTTCCAGACTCGGAATCGGGCAAATCGTCTGGTCGCCGCTCGCGCAGGGCGTCCTGAGCGGCAAGTATGCGCCGCGGCAGTCGCCGCCGTCCGCCTCGCGTGCCGCCAATGCGGTCGTCGGGAGTCATATCCGCAGATTCACCGTGCCGGCCGTTCTCGATGCAGTCCGGCATCTCCGCCCGATTGCAGAGGAGCTCTCGCTTTCGATGACGCAGCTCGCCCTGGCCTGGGTGCTCAGACAACCATGCATCGCGTCGGCGATCATCGGCGCGAGCCGCCCCGAGCAAATCGCGGAAAACGCAGGCGCCGTCGGCGTCACGCTCGATGAGGATGCCTGCCGGAAGGTCGATCTGGCGCTGGCCGGCGTGATCCGTCGCTGAGGCAAGGCGAGATGCCCGTCGAAGCAGTGGCAAGCGATATGACGGTGAGCTTTCGCAACGTCGTCACGGAGGACTACAGTGCAATCTGTCGGCTCGTCCGGAACGAGGAGGAGCTCTTTCTCGTCTATGCCCAGGGCCGATTCCCGCTGACAGTCGATCAGGTCGACACACTGGTGTCGAAGAGGATGCAGCCGACGGTAATGCTCGTGAACGACCGCGTCGCGGGATTCGGCAACTTCTACGGGTACCGCGCGGGACGTTCCGTCGTCATCGGCAACGTTGTTGTCGACGCGGTTCTGCGCGGTCGGGGCCTCGGCAAGCGGCTCGTGACACATCTGATCGATCTCGCGTTCGACGAGTACGACCTGCCGCGAGTCAGGATCCACGTCTACAACCGCAATCTGGGCGGCCTGTTGCTCTACGTCGCGCTCGGATTCAGGCCCTACGCGATGAAAGTCAAGAAGGACCATGCGGGCAATCCCGTCGTGCTGTTCACATTGCGCCTCGAGCGCGACGCCGCCCCCGCGGCGCCGCCAAGACCGCGATGACACCTGCGCTCACAGGTTCGCTCGAAGGCCTGAAGCATCTCGACGTCGACGATCTCGAGAGCTTCCGGGCGGCTGTCGAGGCCGGTCGGCAGACAGGGTGGAAATACTACTTCCCTTATCTGCTCTCACTGACGCGGCCCGGCCTCCGCGCGCCCCTGTATGTTCGCGAGGGCGGCTCCGCCTGCGTGTTCCTCTGGCAGCTCAAGGAGTCACGGCCCCGACTCGACCTCTATCTCGCTCCCGCGCCGATGGACGCCGCTGCGCTGCGGCGGTGCATCGAACGAGCGAACGACTTCAATGACGACTACTCGGCCCGCGTCATGCGAATCGACGAGAAGGACAAGGACACCGTTGCCGCGACGGGGATCGAGGTGCGACCGAGAAAGAGGCAGTACATCTATGCGACACGGCTCTATGGGACCCTGAGCGGCAAGAGGCTCTACACAGTCAGACGCAACGTTCAGCTCGTCGAACGCCTGTCCGGCGGAGTCGAGATCAGGCCGTACTCCTCTTCGCACGCCGACGAGTGCCACACATTGCTCACCCAATGGCGGAAAGCCCACCGGACTTCGCATGGCACGCTCGGAGGCGTCGGCACGTCGAGGCGTGCCATCGACCTGGCAGCAAGGCTGCCCGAGGACGTGCTGCGGGGAGAGCTGATCTACATCGACGGCCGGCTTGCCGCATTCTCATTCGGCGGCGCAATCCGGCCGGGCCTCGCGGCATTTTTCGAGCGAAAGTGCGATGGCGACATTCGCGGACTGAGCTACTACCAGCTGCGCAGCTTTCTGCTCGGCCTCCAGGCCTTCGATCGCGTCAACGACGGTTCGGACGCAGGCCGGCCGGGGCTTCGGCAGCTCAAGGACAGCTTCCGGCCTGTCGACATGCACGTCGAGTACCGCGGCAATCAGCTCCGGCGCGGTGCCCGCACCGCACGCCCGGCGCAGCTGGCCCGGCTCACCTAGGCGAGCAAATAGATCCTTTGCCCGAGCTGGTTCTGCCGCATGCGTCGTTCCAGCGCGGCGGCCGTCGTCGGCCTGCCGAAGTAGTAGCCCTGCCCCTGCGCGCAACCTTCGGCGCGAAGCATCTCGAGCTGCTCGCGCGTCTCGACGCCCTCGGCAACGACGTTGCGCCGCAGCGGCCTCGCCATCGCGATCACGGCGCGGACGATCGCCGCATCGGCTACGTCCGTCGTCATGTCGTGAATGAAGGACTGGTCGATCTTGATCGTATCGACGGGAAAGCGCTTGAGCAGACTCAGACTCGAGTACCCGGTGCCGAAGTCGTCCAATGCAATGCCGACACCCATTGCCTTGACGCTGCGCAGCACGGTGTCGGCCGTCTTCGAGCTCTGAATCAGGGCCGTCTCGGTGAGCTCGAGCTCGAGCAGGTCCGGCGGCAGACCCGTCGTGTCGAGAGCTGCCTGCAAGCTGTCGAGAAAACGTTGGCTTCGAAGCTCGACGGCGGAGATATTGACGGACAGTCTCATCGGCTTCGATCCCATCGCCAGCCACTCGCTGGCCTGGCGACAGGCCTCCTGCAATACCCAGTAACCGATCGGCACGATCAGGCCGCAGTTCTCGGCGACGGGGATGAACTGGTCGGGCATCACGATGCCGCGCTTGGGATGGCGCCAGCGGGCAAGAGCCTCGACGCCTGAAATGGCGCTCGAGGCGAGCTCGACCTTGGGCTGAAAATAGAGCTCGAGCTCGCCCCGATCGAGAGCAGCGTGAAGATCGTGCTCGAGCGAGTGCTGCTCGGCGGCGCGAACGTTCATCTGGGTGCGGAAGAACTGATAGCTGTTCCGGCCAGCCTCCTTGGCGTGATACATCGCGATATCGGCGTTGCGTATGATCGATTCCACGTCGCCGCCGTCGTCGGGATAGACGCTGATGCCCATGCTGACGGTCACGTGCAGGTCGCGACCATCGACCGGGTGCGGCGCGTTCATGGCAATCAGGATCTTGTCGGCGATCAGGGAAGCGTCGTCAGCCTTGGAGAGGTCGTCCAGGATCAGCACGAACTCGTCGCCCGCGAGGCGGCTGACCGTATCCGAGTGCCGCACGCAGCCGCTCAGGCGGCGCGCCGTCGATCGCAGCAGCTCGTCGCCGATCGCATGCCCGAGAGAGTCGTTGATGTGCTTGAAGCGGTCGATATCGACGAAGACTACCGCGATCCGTGTCCGGTGGCGGCGCGCAAGCGCGATTGCATGCTTCAGTCTGTCCTGCAGCAGCACGCGATTCGGCAGGTTGGTCAACGCGTCGTGCTGCGCGTCGGCTGCGATGGCCGCTCTGCTCGCACTGATGCGGAGCAGATACTTGCGCAACCAGTACGCGTCGAGCCGGTCTCTGGACAAACAGTCCGTTGCCCCCGCGTGCCGGTGAGTCTCGTCCTCGTTTGCCGTGTCGGTCAACACGACTATCGGCAGGTCCGGCGAGACTTTCCGCAGCAAGCGCAGGGCATTCGGCTCGGCGTCTGCAAGGGCACCGGCGTCGCAGAGGAGTGCCGCTATGCGTGCTTCCCCCCTGGACCCGAGGCGCTCCACGGCCGCGTCTACGGACTCGAGGGGCTCGACCTGCAGCGCGTCGTCTCTCGTCCCGAGCATGTTCCCCAGATTCCGCGACAGGGCTGCGTCCGGCGTGACAGTCAGGATGTGGTACGGCATGACAACGAGCCCCCGCGGACACGAGTACGCCAAGTGTCGTACAGTCCTTCCTGACCGGGGAATAGGCAACTCGGCTCATGCGCGAAAGCCGAATCGGCAGCCAGCGGTCATACTCCTCCGTAGTCGTGCATTGCGACAGGTTATGTCATAGCTCGTCAGGGCCGCGGCGAAAGACGTATCGGCCGATCGGTTCATCCTCGGCGCAGACATTCGCTACCGGCCATCGTGCAGGTCGGCAACGAGATCACGCCCGGGCTCCTGATCCGCGTGCCGACGGCGGAGACCGATTGCTAAGGCCTCAGGCCGCGAGCGGTCTGACCTCCGCGAGCTGCCGGTCGAGACCCATGAGCTCGGAGCTTGCCAGGAACTGCTTCGCGGACTTGCGCGAGCGCCAGCGGAAGTAGAAGAATGGCGGCAGCAGCCCGAACATGCTGACCGGCCCGAGAATCGGGATCAGCACGATCGAGAGACCGACACCGGAACCCCAGACCATCCACCAGGGCTTTTTGAAATGGCTCGCGATGTCGACGTTGCCGATCTGGCGGTACTCTTCGGTGTTGTGATTTCTGACATGGATATAGGGACCGAAATCCGTGCCCTTGGGGATCGCCCAGATGACCGACACCGTCTGCCCCTCGCGGCACGGGAAATCGAGATCCACGGTCTTGAAGCTCTGCTCCTTGCCAGTCTCGTCCTGCAGAAAGAACTCATGGTGATCGTGGGTCGTCGAGGAGATCTGAACCTGCGGATTGTTCTGCGTGCCGAGAGTCCGGCTGCTGACCACGGTCTCCTTGTCCTTGCGTGTCGAGATGACCTTGCCCGTGAAATAGTGCAGGTCGAAGCCCTTGCCGTCGACGGTAACTGAGGGTCCCTGTGGCATTGTTCCTATCCTCGCTGTTTATTGACAGATGTTTCCGATGACCGCGCACCCGTCCGGAGACTCCGGCAGGTTGCATTTGAAATCGTAGCTGCCGGCGCGACGCGCCCACACCGGGTGACAGAATCCCGGACCGCCGATCGAGAGATCGGGCCAGCCGTCCTCGCCGAGACCAAGCGCCGTCCATCCGAATGCCGGAAAGCCGAGCTCGCGCCGATAGCCGCCGGCCTCGTCCCTGACGAGCAGAGCCAGGCTTCGGCCGCTCATGCCGGACGTGCAGGTATTGCCCCACTCGACGAAGATCTCGTAGATGCTGTCGCGGTTGAGATCGACGATCTCGCTCGTCGGCACCATGTCGCCGCAATTCGCGTCCTCGAGCCTCAGGCCGTCGTCGGACACGGTGAGGCCCTCTTTGACGAGCGCGAAGGCCGCGGCCATCTCGTCCGGAGACAGGCGCGATTCGGATTCGCCGAAGAGGATGCGGTAATCGGCCGCCGAGTCGGCGCAGGCCGAAAGCTGGGTCAGTACGGCCAGCAGCAATAGACGGAGCACTGTCCTGAATCTGACAGCATCATGCCTGACATGGCCCCGGCAGGACCGCACCAAACACCGTCCTTTCTTGTTGTTCTTGTGCGCGCCGGATCATACACCCGGGCGGGCCGGGTGAATACAGGCCCGCCCGGCCTCCGCAGGCGCCGGTCGTTCAACGGGTTGCCGCACGGCCGGCGGCACGGCCGGCGGCACGCCGCGCCGGCGAGCGCCGCCGGGCGGCCGTGAGCCGCGCCGGCAATGCAGTCTCCGTGACCTGCGCCGACGGCTTGCCGAGGCCGTATCCCTGCGCATAGGCGACCCCGAGCCCGTCCAGCAGCCGCAGCGTCCCGTAGTCCTCGACGTGCTCGGCGATGGTCTCGCATCCGGCGGCGGCGGCGACGTCGGCGATAGCTCCGACGATCGCCCGGTCAATCGCGTCATCGGCGACATTGGCGATGAAGCTGCCGTCGATCTTGACGAAGGCAACCGGCAGCTCCTTCAGATAACTGTAAGAGCAGTAGCCCGAGCCGAAATCGTCGATCGCGAACCGGCATCCGCGCTCGGCCAGGTCGGACATTCTCGCGGCCGCCGCGGCGAGATTCCGCATAGCGATTTGCTCTGTGATCTCGATGACGATCGCGTCGAACGGCACGCCGCTGGCCTTGAGCTCCGTTTCGAGCTCGCTGAAGAACTCCGCCCGGTCGAAGGTGCTGCCGGAGACGTTCAACGTGAAGCGGATGTCGCCGCGCGCGGCACGAACCTCCGCCAGGCACCGCAGCGACTGCCGTATCACCCAACGATCGATGTCGATCACGAGGCCCAGTCGCGCGGCAGCCGGCAGGAATATCGCCGGGGGCACGATCGCGTCATCGATGAGCATGCGCAGAAGAACTTCGTGATAAGCCGTCTTGCCCGTGCGAATGTCCACTATGGGTTGGTAGAAAAGAGCGAAGGCATCCTCTTTCAACGCCGCCTGAATCTTCTGGAACCAGCCGGCGTCCGCCTTCATCTCGGCGATCTCCTTGCTCGACACGCTCCAGAAGCAGAACTGGTTGCCGCCGTTCGATTTCGCCAGGCGGCACGCCCTCTCCGCCCTGCGCAGGAGCGTCGGCGGCGTGACCTTGCTGCCGCGAATCATCACGGCCCCGATGCTGCAGCGCATATTGAGCGAGCGGCGGCCTTCGCTGAACGACTCCCCCTGCATGCGCCCGACCAACGCGGCGCAAATCGCCGCCGTCTCTTTCCTGTCGACGTCGCGCAGCAACATGAGGTACTCATCGCCGCCGAATCGCGCGACGACGTCCCCCCAGCGAGCGCTCGCTTGCAGCCGTTGAGCGACAAGCTGGAGCAGCCGGTCGCCGACTACGACGCCGCAGGAGTCATTGACGTACTTGAATTGGTCCAGGTCGATAAAGAGCAGCGCATCCGTGCGTCCCGACTCCGCCAGCGACTCTGTCTCCTCGACAAGCAGCGCATGGAACGCGCTTCGGTTCGGCAATCCCGTCAGCTCGTCGCAGGTTCGGAGCTCGGCCACTCTCTGATCGCGATCGTCCAGCGCCCTGGTCGTCGCGACCATCGCTTCGGCGATCGCGACGATCTCGCGATGCCCGGACGTGTTCAGGCTCAGATCCGTCTTGCCGCGCGCCAACCGCCTGAGAGGGGCTTGCAAGGCGGAGAGGGGGCGTAACGCACTGCGGCAGATCAGCCACGACGCGATCGTCAGCAAGACCAGCAACCCGGCACCGATCGAAACGGCCGTCAGGACGCTCCGGATCTGGTACGCGAGCTGGCTGCTGAAGTCGAGCCCGAGCTCGACATAGCCGAGCAAGGTCTCTTCGACCGCGGCTGTGCTCGGATCGAAGCCGAGCAGACCGTCGGCGAGCACGGCCCGCGACCAGATCGGCTTGCCAATGCGCACGACCGGCATGCCGCCGCCCACCCTGTCGATCAGGTACGGTTCGGAGGTCGCGGTTCCGGCCGCGAGCGCCTCGAGTCTGCCCGGGCCGAGCGGCGCCGCGATGCCGGAGTCGGCTCGCTCGGCGGGCCGGATGACCACGGGCTCGCCGGAGTCCGAGTAATAGCGCACGAACAGGATTTCCGCGAATCGATCGACATAGGCGTCGATCTCGGCGTACTTCTCATCGCCCGAGAGGTACAGCGGCGCGCCGAGATCGTCGAGATTGTCCACCCATTGCGCGCCCCACGCTTGCATCTGATCGCGGATGACGAAGCTCGATGCCCACCAAAGTCCGCCGAACGCCAGCGCGCCCACGATCACGGCGACGACGAGCTGCAGGGCGAGAATCTCGCCGGCCAGGCTGCGGCGCCGGGCCAGGGCAACGACACGTCTCGTCAGGCGGCGCGCGGCTCGCCGGATCCGCGTCGTCCGGTTCCATTCCCTCATACGGTTCCTCCCAAGCTCATGATGACCGGATGCGGCTCAGCGCGCGGCCGCGGTGGACACCAACGCGATCAGGCCCATCCGCTCCGCGACGTCGTCGTTGATTCGCGTCCGGACGGCCGTCAGCGGAAGCAAGTCGGGCCCGAGAAGCCGACCGTCCTCGTCGACGGCCTCGAAGCGCGCGAGCACACGATCGACCACGTCGCGCGGATCGCCCGTCAGGCTCAGGAGAGCGCCCATGTTCAAGAGGCTCTCGCCGAAAGTCGCAACCTGCTTGCCGTGCTCGGCGCTGTAGGAAAGGATCCGGCGAACGACGTCCGGGCTCAGTATTCGATTGTCCGGGAGGAGCCAGAAGCCGTCGATGTCGGGCGCGAGCTCACTGAATGCATGCAAGGCCTCGCGGTCGGAGCGTACGGTGCGCACGGTCAGCTCGACGCCGAAGGACTCCGCTGCCCGGCGCATCTCCGCCAGCAAGGCATCGTGACCGGGGCCCGTGACGGCGCCGATGCGCCCTGGGCTCTGCCCGAGCTGCCGCCACTCCCGCAGCTGGAGCTCGAACGGCGGCAGCAGGTGCACGCCTTTCGACGTCGCCGAGACCAGATCGTGGTCATGATAGTTGTAGACCTGGCAAAAAACCGTCGGCACGTTCGGAACCTCCCGCGCCGCGATTGCCGCAAGCAGCCCCACCGCGACGATTCGGTCAGGCTTCGCAGTCGCAAGCTCCGCGATCAGTCGCGCCGCGCGGTCAGGCTCGGCCGACAGGGTATGCACTGTCGCGTGGGCGGCGTCGCGCCGCAGAATCTCGGCCGCTATCTCCGCATAGGCCGGAATCTCGGCGCTCAGGATCACGGCAGTGCGGGGAATGGCGGTCTCGGGAATGGCCGTCGGCAGCGCGGCCGGCTCGGCGACGTGCTGAACGAAAGATACCTGCCGGACCGCCACGTCCGCCGCCGGCCCCGGGTCGGTGGACCGGGTCGGGGCCAGCGCGATGCACGCGCTCAGGAATCCTGCACCGATCGGCAGCGCGAGCATACGGAGGCGGCTACGCATGTTGACCCCTACCCATCCGTCTTAAGACGCCTTCGGCGGAGCGTAGTCCGTTCGGATACCGGTCCGTGATATGTCGCAAAAAGCCGACCCGGTGCCGGCGGATGCGGACGGGTGCTTGCCGGGCGCGACGACGCTCCGATCTTCCCATCGCCGACCGCGACTTGGGAGCGCCTTCTCGAAGTCGACTCACGTTCGCTGCGGCATGCAGGAGGCGCCGCTCAGGCGGGGCGGCGTGCGCTGGATTCGCGCTAATCTGCGCTCGCTTCCTGGCATGGAGCTTGCATCGCGCCGCCCTCGCCGAGCGCGACGGCCCGCGGGCGGAAAACGTGACGCAGCTAACACTTTTCCGCCGCCGCCGACGCGACAATCCGGCTGCACCGCCGAACTTCGATCAGGGGAAAACAGTCTTGAAGGACCACGGCCTCGAGCTTGCCGAGCTCAGGCGGCGCATCGCGCGGCTCACCGCGGAAGCGAGAAAGAACGAGGAGACCTGGAGGCGCTCGCAGCAGCGTGAGATGGCGCTGCTCGAGGCCGAGGGCCTGCCCGAGCTGTTCCGCGACCTCACCACCGGTCTTCGCCGGGGTTACCGTCTTCAGGCCACGAGCGTCGCGGTCGCAGACCCCGATCACGAGATTCGCAACCTCCTGCACGGCCGGGGCAAGGACCCCGAGAAGTTCGAGAACGTCCTGCTCGTCGATACGGTGAGCCGCGTCGTCCCCCAGCTTCGCGGAAGAGCCCGGCCCTGGCTCGGCCCGTTCAGGGAGCCCGCGCACGGACCGCTGTTCGCTGGCGAAGCCCGCCTCGCGAGCGTGGCGTTGTTGCCGCTCGTAAGGCGCTCGCGGGTCATCGGGAGCCTCCACTTCGGCAGCGCCGATCAGGATCGGTTCACTGCAACGCATGCGACCGATTTCCTGCGCCACCTCGCGGGCATGGCGGCATTGGGTCACGAGAGCGCCGTGAACCGGGCCCGGCTGGTTCAGCGCGCGTTTACCGACGCGCTCACGGGCTGGCACAACCGGAGCTATCTCGAGACGCGGCTCACGGAGGAGCTGGTTCGCAGTCATCGCGAGCAGACGTCGCTCGTGTGCCTGTTGCTGGACGTCGATCACTTCAAACGCGTCAATGACGATCACGGCCACGCGGCCGGCGACGCCGTCCTTCGGGAAATTGCCCGGCGTGTCGGCGCCGAGGTCCGCGCGAGCGACGTATCGGCGCGCTACGGCGGCGAGGAGTTCATCGTGCTCCTGCCGCGCACGGGACTCGAGACCGGCCGCCTGCTCGCGGAGCGCGTCAGGGCCGCAGTGTCGGCCGAACCCTTCGGCATCGGGGTTCTCGATCGGCCGCTCGCCGTGACCGTGTCCATCGGCCTCGCCGAGTACCGGCCCTCCGGGCGTCAAGAGGATCCCGAGGCCGTTGCGAAACGCCTCGTGGCGAACGCCGACAAGGCCCTTTACGAGGCGAAGGCGACGGGGCGAAACGCTGTCGCGCTGGCAGCGGCCTGATCGCTGCCCCGGAAAGATTTGCAATTCGGCTGCAAACCCGAACGCAGATCCCCCGGTCCGTTCACACTGGAATGCCAGGGGTCAGGAACGTGGATCAAGTCACAAGCTGCCGTCGTTACGTCCTCGGCTTCGACGTCCAGTTCTGAGGACTGACAACGCGGCCTTGAAGTTGACGTAGCGTCAGCGTGTAGCATAGCCCGCGCCATGAGGATTCAGACGAAGGGCCGCTCGAGCTGGTCGATCAACGAAGTCGCGAAGATGACGGGGCTGACGTCCCGCACGCTGCGCCACTACGACGCGATCGGACTGCTCGCACCCGCCGGGACAACCGAGGGCGGGCGGCGCCATTACGGTGAGGCCGAGCTTTTCAGGCTGCAGGAGATTCTGCTGCTGCGCTCGCTCGGATTGCGTCTCGACACGATCGCCGGGGTCCTGGCGGATCGGAGCGAAGCAGAGCGGGTCGGCGTTCTGACGCGGCACCGGCGTCAGCTCGAAAAGGAACGGGGGCGCATCGATCGTCTGATCGGCACGGTGGACCGCACGATTCGAAGCCTGAAGGAGCAAGGAACGATGCAACCCGACGAGATGTTTGACGGCCTGATCGAGGATCCGCATGAGGCGGAAGCGCGCCGGCTCTACGGCGACGAGGCGATCGACGAGTCCCATCGGCGAATCCGGAGCCTCCGCAAGGAGGATCGCGAGCTCCTGACGAGCGGGCGCGGCTTCCACGAGGTGCACACGCGCCTGGCCGAGCTCAGGAAGCAGGGCCTGCCGGTCGACGATCCGCGCGTCCAGGACGTGATCGGGCAACACCATTACGTGGTCTCGCTGGCATGGACGCCGGACGCGGAGGCTTATGCCGCGCTCGGCCGGATGTACGTCAGCGACGAAAGATTTCGCCGGAACATCGGCCAGGGCGACGACGCCCTGGTCAGCTATCTCGCTGAAGGGATGAAGGTATTCGCAGCCGAGAGGCTCGGCCCCTAGATTCCGCGGCGGTGGCCCAGCACCGCCTCGATGGACTCGAGCGCCTCCCGAGCCTCGGACAACCGGGTAATTTCGGCCTCGAGCTCCCGGCACCGCGCCTCGGCCCGGGCACGGCCGGCCGCCTCGCCCTGAAGGCGGACCTCGAGGTCCGCAACCTCCGCGGCGCGGAGGTCGAGCAGGTCACGCGCCTCGGCCAGCTCGCGAGCCGCCGACTCCCGCTCGGCATCGCGCTCGGCCAGCGCGGCCTCCACGTCCGTCAGTAGTCTCGTCTGCTCCCCCTCGACGCGCCGATGCTCGGTCAGCTCGCCAAGGACCTGGTCGCGCTCCGCTGCCAGGGCCTCCGCCTCGGCTACGGCGTCGTCCGCGATGCGCCGCCGCTCCTCGGCCTGCGCCGCGAGCCCCTCGCGCGCTCGCCGCTCCTGCTGGAGGTCGGTATTGGCACGCGCCAGCGTGGCGCGCGCCTCACCGAGGGCTTCGGCCAGCTCGGACCGCTCACGGGCCGACGCCTCGAGGCGGTCGCGCAGCCCGTCCACCATCTCGCGCACCGCGGCGGCCGTTCGCTTCGGCTCGGCGGCCCCGAGCGGGGCATGAGCCGCAGCTGCCAGACGTTCCCGGAGCCTCGCGATCTGCTCATGCGTGCCCGAGGGCGGCAAGGCGGCCGTCGACCTGCCCTTCGGCGGGGCGGCCGAGGGCGCCGCGACGACGGCGCTCGGGGCGTTCGCGCCGGGCGTGCCGTTTCCACGGGCTTCAGCGGCGGGGTCGCGTGCGGCCGGGGCGGCATCCCCCGCGGCGGGGTCTTTGCGAGCCTCGGCGCGACCCTCGGCGCCATCCTCAGGGCCCGAGGTCAGCTCCGAGATCACGCGGGCAATCCTCGTGCGTGGCTTTCGAGCCGGGACGTTGGCGTCGAACCCGGTCATGCTCTCTTCTCCTCCGCTTGCTCGAGCGGTGCGTTGATAATCTCATCGACAAGCGCGTCGATGTCCTTCGCCCCTCTGGACCTCGGGGCGTAGGCGCTGATCGGAATGCCCTCGCTGGATGCCTGGGCGAACGTCGTGCACTGGCGGACGAGCGTCCTCGAGAGGAACTCGGGGTAGTGGGACTCGAGGGCGCCCTTCGCCTCCCGCGCAATCCGGGTCGTCGGATTGTAGTGATTGAGGATGATCACGATCCTGCGAAGCGTGTGATCGAGGTCGTCCTCGAGCTGTCCCAGCGTCTCGAAGAGCAGCCTGAGACCGTGGAACGAGAGGAAGTCCGGCAGGACGGGGACCAGGAGATCGTCGGCGGCGATGAGCGCGTTGAGATTCAGGAGCCCGAAAGACGGCGGGGCGTCCATCACCACGAACTCGTATCGGCCCGACACGGCCTCAAGGGCGCGCTTGAGCTTGTGCTCCCGCGCGGCCATGGGCATCAGGGCGAGGTCGACCGTGGTCATGCCGAGGTTGGCCGGGAGCAGATCGAGCTCCGCGAGCGGCGTGTGCAGGATGACCTCCGTGAGCGGGATCCGGTCGACGAGCGCGTCGTAAAGTGTGCGCTCGACCCGGTCTCCCTCGAAGCCCAGGTTCTGGGTGGCATGTCCCTGTGAGTCGAGGTCGATCAGGAGGACGCGGTGCCCCATTTCCGCGAGCCGGTAGGCATAGGCCACCGAGAGGCTCGTCTTGCCCGTGCCGCCCTTGAAGTTGAGGAAAAGCTGGCGGCTCAGGGGCCTGCGGACCGGACGGCGGTCGAGCGCCCTGCGGTACGCGGAGAGGTGCCGGACGCCGTAGCTGTCGGGCCCGCCGCCGAGCGGCTCGAGCTCCGGCCGGCTGTCCGCTTGAGCGAGCTGCCGCTCGGAGACTCCCAGGATCCTGGCGAACTGTCGTCTGCCGTATCGGATCTCCACTAGGACCCCTGCGTATCCGCGAGCCGAGCCACTTAGGAGGCGACTCCTGATCTGATCTCCTCGGAAGCGGCAACGTCTGTCCCGCCGGCGTCGTCCGCTGCGGCCGGCGTACGGCGCAGGACCTCCTGGACCACGCGGCGAACCTGAGGGTCCGGGTCACGTCTGAGCGGATCGAGCAGCGGCCGAAGGCTGAGCCCGCGCGCCGCGGCCGCGGCGAGAACGACACGACGGCGAACGCGGGGATCGGAGTCGGCGATCCCCCAGCGTACGTGCGGTTCGAGGCGTGCCGGATCGTGCTCGAGGAGGTGACCCAGCGCCTGGTACGCGGCCGCGCGCACGCGCGGCTCGGGAGCGACCAGCCAGGAGCGGATCGCGTAAAACGCTTCGGCCCCGCCGCTCTGGCCGAGGCGAAGCAGCGCATCGATACGGGATTCCACGTCGTCTCCCGCCGCCAGCGGCGCCGGCGGTTCGGCCCCCGCTTCCGCTTCGGCGGCAGCCGCCTGCGCATCGACGGGCTGCGGGGCCGCTTCGGGCTGGGGGACCGCTTCGGGCTGCGGGGCCGCTTCGGGCTCCGGAGCCGCTTCGGCCGCGGGCGCATCGGGGGAACCCGAGCCCGCGCGCCCCTGGGTGCCCGCCTGCCGGAGCTGCTCCAGGAGCTCGGCCTCGCGCCGCTCCGCCATCACGCTCCGGTGCTCGAGCTCGAGGATGTCGTGGCGCAGCACGGCGATGAACTCCGCCAGGTCGATGGCGTCGGAATCGCCCTCCCGAGCCGCGCACTGCCACTCGGCGACACGGCTCAAAAGCGTCTCCCGGCTCGCCACCAGCTCCTCGACGCGTGCCCGCAGGTCCGTCGTGTCTCGCTGCCGAATAACCGTCAGATCCCGGGCCGCGGCAACCTCGCCCCGAAGGCGGACCAGCTCCGCGGCGTCTTCGGGCGTCGCCGACTCGAACAGACGCCCTTCGAGCCCGGCGCGGAGCGCCTCGGAGTGCTCGAGGCGGCGGTGCAGCGACCCGACCTCCTCGCGGGCCGCCGCGAGCTCCTCGTGGAGCAGCTGGTGACGGCGGGCGTGATCCGCTTCCCGGGCCGTGGCCTCGGCCAGGAGCGCGCGGGCCCGGTGGGCTTCTGCCCGGGCCTCGTCCACGTTCGCGCGCATCTGCTCCAGCCGGCATTCGAGGAGAAAGACACGATCGGCGTCGGAGCCGGGGCGGGCCTCGCCGGACACGTCCGGGGACAATCGTGCCAGCTCCTCTCTATCCCTCATGATCGGACGAAGGACGGCATCTGTGGTGTCGTGCCCGCCTCAGAAGTTGAATGAACTCATCGGGTACTATACAGCAAGAAGCACCGCCATCGAGGAGGCCTCGAGCGTTCTCGGACGTGCTTCGCGAATGCGGAACGAGAAGCGGGGGATTCCGACGCCCATGGCCTTGGACTTCGAACGGCTGATCTACAACGAAGATCCAGATGCCATTGCGCTGACCAGGCCGGACGGCGAAGTCCTGCACTTTAACCGTTCAGCCGAGAACATGTTCGGCTACGCGAGCACCGCCGCCGTCGGGCGAAACCTCCACGATCTGATTTCGCCCCTGGACCCCGACCGCGAGCGGCGCAAGGCTGACGATGTCATCAACCGCAAGTCCGAGACCTACGAGTCCGTGCATCACCGGCAGGACGGGTCGCTCGTCTACCTCGACGTCTCGAGCAAGGCCGTCGATACCGAGGAAGGGCAGTACGTGCTGCACGTCTACAAGGACGTAACGGACCTCAAGGCGCAGCGCGACGCCAAGCTGATCGAGGCCAAGTTCCTGGACCTGCTCGAATCCACGCCCGACGCCATCGTAATGGCCAATCCCTCGGGACGGATCGTGCTCGTGAACGGGCAGGCCGAAAGGCTCTTCGGCTACGGCCCGGGCGAGCTGCGCGGTCAACCCGTCGAGGTGCTTCTGCCCAGGAGTCTCCGCGACGCTCACGTTGCCCACCGCGCCAATTTTTTCCGGCAACCCCGAACGCGCGCCATGGGCGCGGGCCTCGAGCTGCACGGCCTGCGCAAGGACGGCACGCCGTTTCCGGTCGAGATCAGCCTGAGCCCGCTCAAGACCGAGGAAGGAACGCTCGTCATGAGCGCGATCCGCGACATCGCCGAGCGCAAGCGCATCGAGCGCGACCTGTACGAGAAGAACATCGAGCTTGAGAAAGCGGCCCAGGCGAAGAACCGGTTTCTGGCCACGATGTCGCACGAGCTCCGGACGCCGCTCAACGCGATCATCGGTTTCACCGGAACGCTGCTCATGAAGCTGCCGGGACCGCTGACGAGCGATCAGGAGAAGCAGCTGCAGACCGTGCGGGCGAGCGCCAGGCACTTGTTGTCGCTGATCAACGACCTCCTCGATCTCGCCAGGATCGAGTCCGGCAACGTCGAGCTCAATCTCGAGCCCGTCGCTTGCAGCCGCGTGATCGACGAGGTCGCGTCGACGCTTCGGCCGCTGGCCGAGCGCAAGAGTTTGCGCTTCGAGGTGCTGATGCCGGACGGCGATCTCGATATCCACACCGATCGCCGGGCTTTCAGCCAGATCGCGATCAACCTCGTCAACAACGCAATCAAATACACCGACAGCGGCGGTGTGTCGTTGACGTTGCGTCGCGAGACGGCCCAGAGCACGCCCGCAACCCTGCTCGAAGTCAGGGACACCGGATGCGGTATCCGCGAGGAGGATCAGGCCCGGCTGTTCCAGGCGTTCACGCAGCTCGACTCGTCGACGACGCGCGAGCACGAAGGCACGGGTCTCGGCTTGCACCTGTCGCAGATGCTCGCGGAGCTGATCGGCGGAGTCATCAGCTGCGAGAGCGAGCCCGGCCGGGGGAGCACATTCACTTTGAGAATCCCGCACGGCTGACCCGATGGCACACATCCTCGTCATCGAAGACAACGCCGACAACCGTGATCTCATGAGCTATCTGCTGACATCGCAGGGGCATGAGATCGAGACGGCCGCCGACGGCGAGATCGCGTTGAAGGCATTGGATGAGCGTACGTTCGATCTGATCATCTGCGACGTGCATCTGCCCAAGATCGACGGTCTCGAAATCGTCTCCATAGTGAAATCGCGCGGCGAGCTCAGGCGTGTTCCAGTGATCGCGGTGACCGCTCTGGCCATGGTCGGGGATCGCGAGCGCCTGCTTGCGGCAGGCTTCGACGCCTATATTCCAAAACCGATCGATCCCGAATCCTTCCTCGAGGAAATCCAGTCGACTCTGCGTAGCGCGGCGGGCGCACCGCGTGACAGCGAGCGCGAGGGGGGCGCATGGCAAGGATCCTCGTAGTCGACGACAGAGCCATCAACCGGGAGTTCCTCGCCGCTTTGCTCGGTTATGGCGGTCATGAGGTCTCCGAAGCGCGCGACGG
>Ga0302046_10001610_pt1 | contig 21174 bp, 16 predicted proteins | sample RVTome_11_FD_200261 | JGI IMG/M metagenome (GOLD analysis project Ga0302046, IMG submission 200261) | Soil microbial communities from uranium-contaminated site in the Upper Colorado River Basin, Wyoming, United States - RVT147D111 (version 2) ...
CATCACGGACGTGGACGTCTCGGCCGACCTCACGACGCCCTCCAAGGAGCCCCTGCAGGGCCTCTCGCAAGTGCAGCCGGTCGAGGGCGTGGTGACCGCTCGGGTCGAGGCCAGGCCGCTGGTGGCCGGCCTGACGGTGCTGCCCCTCGTCCTCCACCCACGGGCCGAGGTCACCGCCGTGCGCGACGCCGCAGGAGGCGAGCTCCCCTACCTGCGCGACCACGTCGGGGGCCGTTCCTCGGCCCTGCGGAAGGAGACCTGGGACGATGACCTCGTCGTCCTCCTTCCCGCGCCGCTTGCGGCCGACACGCCGGTCGCCTTCGAGGTCGACTACAGGATGCGCTTCGACGGCTATGCGCCGGGGCGCTCCTGGTATCCGATGGCGGCGAAGGGGGCGATGGCGCTGCGCGATCTGCACCGCGGCGAGACGACCCTCACCGTCCGCGACGACTACCAGGCCCGAGGCATGGGAGAACGCGTCGAGGAAACCGACGGGAGGCGCACGCGCACCACCGTCTGGAAGCTCGAGCGCCCGACCAAGATGCTCACGTTCACCCTGGCGCGCAAGCATCACGAGGAGGTGATGGAGCGCGAGGGCCTGGCGCCGGTGGCGACGTTCAGCTCGCTGGGCGGCTTCATGAACGCCGACCGGGTGCGAGACGTCGGCGCCGACGTGGTCAACTCCCTGGCCTACTTCCAGGGGCTGTTCGACAGCCCCCTCGAAGTCGACCGGTTGCAGGCCGCGCTGATCCCCTCCGGTCACGGCCAGGCCTTCGACGGCTTCCTTCACGTCTCCGACTTCTCCACCACCAGCGACAGCGTGGCGGCCGGCGAGCTCTTTCGCGCCCACGAGGTCGCGCACCAATGGTGGGGCCACAAGGTGGGCTGGGCGAGCTATCGCGACCAGTGGCTCTCCGAGGGATTCGCCGAGTACTCCGCCATGCTCTTCGTGCAGGCCTCGGTCGAGAACGGCGATCGGTACTTCCGCGAGATCCTCGAGGCCTTCACCCACGAGCTGAACGGCTCGTTGAAGTCCTCGTTCAGCCAGTTCGCCCGTCCCGGCCGCACGGCCCTGAACCGCCGAGGGGCCGATCGCGTCGGTCCGATCGGACACGGCCTCCGCTGCAGGATCGGCGAGGCGCCGACCGCCTACCAGTCACAGGCCTACGTCAAGGGCGCCCTGGTGCTGCACATGCTGCGCGTGCTCACCAACGTCATGACCGGCTCCGACGAAGCCTTCCTGACCATCCTGCGCACGTTCATCGACCGGTTCGACGGCGGCTTCGCCTCCACCGCCGATTTCCAGGCCGTCGTCAGCGAGGTCGTCCCGGCCGATTGGGGCTGGTTCTTCGACCAGTGGATCGACCGTGCGGAGATCCCGGGCTTTCGCTGGTCCTGGTCCGTTCGACGGGGGGCGGGAGCCGCCCCGTTCGCCCTCGACCTCCACGTCGAGCGCCGGGACGGCGGGAACTCGAGCATTGCTCTACCCGTCCGCGTGACTCTCGGTGACGGCAGCCGGGCGATGGTCCTGGCGATGATGAGGGACGCGGTAGAGGACTTCTCGTTTCCGCTCCCCGAGCGACCCGACGAAGTGGAGCTGGCGCCCGACTGGTCGGTGCTGGCGGTGATCGAGAGGAAGTAGCCGAGCTCAGCCGGCGGCCGCGACCAGGTGGACTCTGCGGCCGAGCTCCGGATAGCGCTCGAGAAGCTCCTCCAGTGGACGCGGGCGGCAGACGCCCCAGCCCTGGATCACGTGGCAGTCCCGCTCCGTCAGCCACTCGATGGCCTCGGGAGCCTCGACGCCTTCGACCACCAAACGCAAGTCGAGGTGGCGCGCCAGGCCGGCGACGGCCTCCACGATGGCCTCGTCCTCCCGGCGCAGCCCGATGCCGGCCGCCAGAGAGCGGTCGATCTTGAGGCCGTGGAAGGGGAACTTGCGGATGTAGATGAGGGACGACTGGCCGGTGCCGTAGTCGTCGGCCATCAAGACGACGCCGAGAGCGGCGAGCTCGGCCAGGGCCGCCCGCATCCCGTCCGGATCCGCCAGCGCCTGTTCCGTGATCTCGAGTATCAGCCGGCCCGGCGGGAAGCCGGTGGCCGCGAGCTCGGCGGCGACCGCCTGCGCGTACTCGCGATCCATGAGAGTGCGCGGATGGACGTTCACGGCGACCTCGATATCGCTCCCTCGCCAGTCCTGGAGCGCCCGCCGCAGGATGTAGCGATCGAGCTGTGTGATGAGCCGCGAGTTCACCGCCACGGGAAGGAACTTCGCCGGCTCGAGGAAGCCGCGGTCCGGGTGCTGCCATCGCGCCAGGGCCTCGACTGCCACCACCCGGCGGGCGCTGGTATCGAAGATCGGCTGGTAGTAGACGAGGAGCTGGTCGGACTCCTGCAGCGCGCGATAGAGCTCGCTCTGCAGACGCAGCCGCTCGTAGGTGTAGGGATCGGTCTCCGGGTCGTAGAGCTCGATGCCCCCGCGCGAGCGCTTCGCCGCGTACATCGCGACGTCGGCACGCCGCAGGAGGTCCTCCATGCTCGTCCCGTGGCGAGGGAACAGGGCGATGCCGACGCTGGCGCCCACGTAGACCTCGGCGCCGGCGGGCTGGAACGGCGATCCGAGCGCTTCGAGCAAGCGGGCTCCGGCGGCTCGTGCTGAGGCGCCGTCGCACTCGTTCAGCAGCACGGCGAACTCGTCGCCCCCGAGCCTCACGAGCACGCTCTCGGTTCGCATGACGGCCCGGAAGCGCGCCGCCACCTCGAGCAGCAGCTCGTCCCCCGCCGCGTGGCCCAGCGTGTCGTTGACGTCCTTGAAGTCGTCGAGGTCGATGAACAGGACGGCCGCCTCCCGTTGCTCCCGTCCGGCCAGGCCGAGCAGCCGGTCGCCGGCGGTCTCCAGCCATCGGCGGTTGGGCAGCCCGGTCAGGGGGTCGTGGTAGGCGAGGTGCTCGATCTGGCGCTCGTGGGCGCGGCGCGAGGAGATGTCCCGAACGAGGACGAGCTGCTTCGCCGCCGACCCGGCGTCGCGCAGGGCGAAGATGTGGACCTCCAAGGTCCGGTGTCCTCTCTTCGACTCTTCCTGGATGTCCTGATGGAGCTCTCCGCGATCTCCCAGGCGGCCTGCCAGCTCGTGCCACCAGGGGAGCAGCTGGGCGACGTGCATGCCCAGCGCCAGCCGCCGCGACCGCCCGAAGGAGCTCTCGGCCGCCCGGTTGATGTCGATGATCCGATCGTCGCCGTCGATCACGAAGACGGCGTCCCCGATGCTCTCGAAGATGGTCCTGTAGGTGGCCAGGGAGAGGCCGAACAGCGGGTTGCGGGCCAGCCCGTAGAGCAGGGGACCCGCTCCCACGATGAAGGCCAGGGGCACCAGCTCGGGCCAGGCACGCACCGGCTCGCTCAGGGCCGCCGCCACGCTCACCGCCAGGGGCGGGACGCCCACCGCCAGGAAGAGCCACGGATGGAGCGAGGCCCGCGCCGTCGAGCGACGTCCACGCACCAGGATCAGGAGGCAGCCTCCCGCCGACACGAGCCACGAGAAGGGCAACTGCACCCAGCGGAACCACGGCCCCGCCACCGCACTGGCCGCCATGCCCAGAGGATCCGCGACCCCGGGCGACCAGACCAGGCCGTGCACGCCGTTGCTCCAGGCCAGCAGGACCGTCAAGGCCGGAATCGTGAACAGGGCCGTCAGCCAGCCGATCGAGGCCCGCCGCCAGGTCCGCGTGTAGCGCAGCGCGAAGAGGAGCCAGAGCGCCGGAGCGACGGGCCGGCCCAGGAACTCGACCCAGGTCCAGGCAAGCCGGAGCTCGGGAGAGAAGGCGACCCGGGCGTTGGCGAGTCCCACGATCCAGAGAATCACGGCGCCCAGCATCAGCCGGAAGACGCCGATGCCTTCGGCCGGACGCCGGCGCGCGATGCCCACCAGGAGCACCAGGTCGAGCGCGGCCCCCAGCATCGCCAGGTGGTAGAAGACCGTGGCCGTCATCGGTCGGATCGGGCCTCCCTTCGGTGATGGATGCGCCGCCGAGGGGTTTCCTTACAGGGTCCGGGAGGCCAACACGTTCGCCGACGATGGGGAGATCGCCTTCGATCCGGCCATCCACGCCGTCGGCTTCGACATGCAGTGCAACCTGGGCGACACCATCGGCATCGAGGTGTTCGGTCCCGGCGGCTCGCTCGGTTCGACCAGCGTTCGTTCGGCGCGGAGCCCGTGCCCGTCGAGCTGCAGTCGTTCGACGTCGACTGACCTCCGCGAGCCGGGCTCGCAGGGACGGCGGACCCCGGAGCCGCGACGGCAAGCAAAGACGCCGCCGCAGGGGCTCCAGGGCCTCTCTCTCGACCGGCTCAGCCGAGCAGCGGAGCCAGCACCAGGGCGACCACCGACATCAGCTTGATCAGGATGTTCAGGCTGGGCCCGGCGGTGTCCTTGAAGGGGTCGCCGACGGTGTCGCCGACGACGGCGGCCTTGTGGGCGTCGGAGCCCTTGCCGCCGTGGGCTCCCCCCTCGATGTACTTCTTGGCGTTGTCCCAGGCGCCACCGGCGTTGGCCATGAAGATCGCCATCATGACCCCGGAGGCCGTGACGCCGGCGAGCAGCCCGCCGAGCGCGGAGACGTCGTACAGGCCGACCGCCAGCGGCACGACGACCGCCATCAGGCCGGGCACGATCATCTCCCTGATCGCGGCCCGGGTGGAGATGTCGACGCACCGCTCGTAGTCGGCCTCCGCCGTGCCCTCCATCAGGCCCGGGATCGACTTGAACTGCCGGCGCACCTCTTCGATCATGCTGAAGGCGGCACGGCCCACGGCCCTCATCGCCATCGAGGAGAAGAGGAACGGCAGCATGGCGCCGAGCAGGAGGCCGCCCATGACGTTGGGATCGGCGATGTCGATGACCTCGAGCCCGACCGTGGTGCGGAACGCCGCGAACAGCGCCAGGGCGGTCAGCGCCGCCGAGCCGATCGCGAAGCCCTTGCCGATCGCCGCCGTGGTGTTGCCCACGGCGTCGAGCTTGTCGGTGCGCCCGCGCACCTCGGCGCCCAGGTGGCTCATCTCGGCGATACCGCCCGCGTTGTCGGCGATCGGACCGTAGGCGTCGACGGCGAGCTGGATGCCGGTGGTCGAGAGCATGCCGAGCGCCGCGATGGCGATGCCATACAGGCCCGCCTGCTGGTGGGCGACGAGGATCGCGGCCACCAGGACGACGATCGGCAGGGCGGTCGAGCGCATGCCCACCGCCAGGCCGGCGATGATGTTGGTGGCCGCTCCGGTGAGGCTGTCGTTGGCGATCGACCGCGCCGGGGTCCTGGACTCCGAGGTGTAGTACTCGGTGATCAGCCCGATGGCGACACCGCCGGTCAGGCCCGCCACGGTGGCCAGAAAGACGCCGGTCGCGTCGAAGGTGACGCCGCCGATGAGGTACTCGCCGTCGAGCAGCCAGTGCGCGATGCCCCAGGTCGCCGCCAGCATGGCAACCGCGGCGCCGAAGCTCCCGCGGTGCAGCGCCTTGCCGGGATCGCCACCCTCCCGGGTGCGCACCAGGACCGTGCCCGCCAGCGAGACCAGGATGCCGGCGCCGGCGAGGACCAGGGGCAGGACCACCAGCATCGGCGTGAAGCCGCTGCCGTCGGGGCGGGTGGCGGCGACTCCGAGCACCAGGGCACCGACGATGGAGCCGACGTAGGACTCGAAGAGATCGGCGCCCATGCCCGCCACGTCCCCGACGTTGTCGCCGACGTTGTCCGCGATCACCGCGGGATTGCGTGGATCGTCCTCCGGGATGCCGGCTTCGACCTTGCCCACCAGGTCCGCCCCGACGTCCGCCGCCTTCGTGTAGATGCCGCCGCCGACGCGCGCGAAGAGGGCGATCGAGCTGGCGCCGAAGGAGAAGCCGGTGAGCACCGTCACCACCCGCAGCAGGTCCGCCTGGGGCGAGCCGGTGTCGAACAGGGCGGCATAGATCAGGTAGAGGATCGACAGGCCGAGCACGCCGAGCCCGACGACGGAGAAGCCCATCACCGTGCCGCCGGCGAAGGCGACCTTGAGCGCCGGGTTCAGCCCGCTGCGGGCGGCCGCCGCGGTGCGCACGTTGGCGGCGGTGGCGATCCTCATGCCGAAGAAGCCGGCGAGGGCCGAGCAGACCGCGCCGGCGACCAGCGACACGCCGACCAGCATCGAGCTCTCCGGCCTCCCGTGGTTGGCCCACGCCAGGAGCCCGGCCACGACCACGACGAAGATCGAGAGCACCCGGTACTCACGACCGAGAAAGGCCATCGCCCCCTTGCGGATGTAGCCGGCGATGGTCTGCATGCGGTCGGTCCCCGCGTCCTGCCTGCCGATCCAGGAGCCCTGGATCCAGGCGAACAGGAGCGCCAGCAGGCCGCACGCCGGTACTCCGTACAACAGCATCTGCATGTCCAAGTTCCGTTCCCTCCGTCCAGCGATGGCCATGGCCTCGAGGGGCCTAGCCGTTGTACCTCTGCATCACCGCTTCCGGCCCCTCGTCGAGCCAGCAGCGGCAGGCGGCGACGGCCCGCTCGACCATCGCGTCCGCCTCGCCGCGCTCCTCGGCCGTGAACGGGCCGAGGACGTACTCGACGAGGTCGATCCCGTCGACGTTCCCTTCCAGTGGCCCGACTCCGAGGCGCAACCTCGCGATCTCCTCGGTGCGCAGGTTCTGAATCACCGAGGCCATCCCGTTGTGCCCGCCGGGGCTCCCCTTGCGCCGGAAGCGCAGCCTCCCCAAGGGAAGCTGCACCTCGTCGTACACCACCAGCACGTCCTCGGGCTCGATGGCGTGTCGATCGACGAGACAGCGCAACGAGTATCCGCTCCGGTTCATGTAGGTCTGGGGCTGCACCAGCAGGTCCTGTCCGGCGACGCGCACGACGGCGTTGCACTCGGCGGCCGCGCGCCGCGCTCCGAGGTCTCCGGCGAGGCCCTCGATCACCCGAAAGCCCAGGTTGTGACGCGTCTCTCGATACTCGGACCCGGGATTGCCGAGCCCGGCCACCAGCCGCATGCGCACGGCCGTCGGTCAGTCCTCGTCGCCCGCGGACTCCTCGTCCCTGCCGCGACGGATGACCTCGGGCTCCTGCAGCTCGGCCTCGAGCAGCCCCTCCTCCTCCTCGGCCTCGGCCTCGACGACCGCCGACACCCGGCTGTGCGCCACCGAGGCGATGACCTGGTGCGGGTCGCTCAGCAGCTCGACGCCCTCCGGCAGCTCGAGCGCAGCGGCCTCGACGTGGTCGCCGATGTCCATCCCGCTGACGTCGACCTCGAAGCGCGCCGGAATGTCCCTCGGCAGGCACTCGACCTCGACCTCCCGGGTCTGGAAGTCGAGGACGCCGTCCGAGTTCTTCACGCCCGTCGGCAGGCCCTTCAGCTCGATGTGGACCTCGACCCGGACCTTCTCGTCCATCATCACCCGCAGGAAATCGATGTGGCGGATGGTCCGGCTGATCGGATCGATGTCGAGCTCGCGGATCATCGCGTGGCGGCTCTTGCCGCTCTCGCCGAGCTTGAGCAGGAAGATGGCGTTGTCGTTGCCTTCCCTCATCAGCTCGTGCATCGTCCGTTCGTCGACGGAGATCGCGACGGACTCCCTGCCGCCGCCGTAGACCACGGCGGGGATTCTGCCGGCGCGACGGAGGCGGCGGTTGGGACCCGTCCCGGTCTCCGTGCGCTGCTCCACAACCACTGTCATCTCGCTCATGGGACTCTGGCTCCTGGCAAGTCGATCTCGGCGCCCCTCAGACGAACAGGGAGCTCACCGAGCTGTCTTCGTGGATTCGCTGGATGGCCTCGCCGAGCAGCGGCGCGACCGACAACGGTCGCAGCTTCGAGCAGCGGGCGAGCTTCTCCTCGAGCGGGGTCGTGTTGGTCACCAGCACCGACTCCACCGGCGCCTCGAGGAGGCGATCGACCGCGGGACCCGAAAGCAGGGCGTGGATGCCCGCTGCCAGGACGCGGCCGGCGCCCTTCGCCTGGAGCGCCTCGATGCCGTGGGTGAGGGTGCCGGCGGTGTCGATGATGTCGTCGATGATCAGGAGGTTCTTCCCCTCGACGTCGCCGACGACGTTCATCACCTCGGCCTCGTTGGGCCCCGTGCGTCGCTTGTCGAGAATGGCGATCCCTACGTGCATCCGCTTGGCGATGGCCCGTGCGCGCTCGACGCCGCCGGCATCGGGGGAGACGATCACCAGGTCGGGGATGTCCATCTCGCGAATCGCGTCGAGCAGCACCGGGGCCGCGAACAGATGGTCGACCGGAATGTCGAAGAAGCCCTGGATCTGGCCGGCGTGCAGGTCCATCGTGAGGACCCGGTTCACCCCGGCCTCGGTCAGCAGATTGGCCACCAGCTTGGCGGTGATCGGCACCCGCGGCTTGTCCTTCTTGTCCTGTCTGGCGTAGCCGTAGTACGGCAGCACGGCGGTGATCCGGCGGGCCGAGGAGCGGCGCAGCGCATCCGTGACGATGAGCAGCTCCATGAGGTTCTCGTTCACCGGGCGGGTCAGCGGCTGCACCACGAAGACGTCCCGTCCGCGCACGTTCTCCTTGATGTGGCAAAAGATCTCGCCATCCGCGAAGCCGTAGATCTCCAGCTCGCCGAGGGGCGAGCCCAAGTACTCGCAGATCTCCTGCGCCAGGCCGGGATGGGCCCGGCCGCTGAACACCTTCATCTCACCGTACATGGGTCTGTCTCGCAGGGGCTCGTCCGGGTGATGCCTGGTCATCGGAAAATGGCTGGGGCGGGAGGATTCGAACCTCCGAATGCCAGATCCAAAGTCTGGTGCCTTACCACTTGGCGACGCCCCAACGGAACCGGCGTCACCCGACGGTATCGGCAGGCATCCGCCCCTGGACTCGAGCCGCGGCTCCGCCGATGCTACGTCGTCCAGAACGAGTCGCGCAGGTGCATCTCCGCGACCTCGTCCAGGCTCGTTCCCGGCTCCTCCGTCTCTGTCTCGTCTCCTTGCCGCGGCTCCAGCGCCGCGGACCGCGTGCCCGCCGCGGGGGCCGGAGCCGGGGTCCGGCTCTCCGCTGCCTCCGCTCCCGGACCGTCGACCACCCGGCGGTACTCGCTCAGCACCTTCTCCTCGATGCGCCCGCGCGTCTCGTTGTTGAGCGGATGCGCCACGTCCTTGAACTTTCCGTTCTTCTTCTTGCGGCTGGGCATGCTGATGAACAACCCATCACGCCCCTGGATCACCTTGATGTCGTTCACCATGAAGCACTGGTCGAACACCACCGATACGAACGCCTTGAGCTTCTCCTCCGAGACCGGGAAGACCTTGACTTCGGTCACGTCCATGGCTCAGCCTCCCTCAGTACCCTCGATCAGCCTGCAACCCTCCAGCGTCGCGCGGCTCATGGTCCGTGCCCGAATCACCCGTGTGCCGGAGGGAAGGCTCGCCGACAGACCCTCGCCGCTCACCGGATCGGCGAAGACGGCGAAGACCGTAGCTCCACTGCCTGAAAGCCGGACGCACGAGGCGCCAGCCCGTATCAGGGCATTATATACCGTGCGAACCTCCGGGTAACCCGCCAGCACCGTCGCGGTGAGGTCGTTGCGTCCGGGAAGCAGCGCCAAGCCGCCGCTCCAGCGGCCCTCCAAGATCGGGGCCACGTCGGGGTCGGGGCCGCCGCCCGCCTCCGGCAGGGCCGCGAAGACCGCCGCGGTCGGTACATGCACCGGCGGCACGACGAGCCACAGGGTCTCCTCGGGCAGGTCGGGCAATGATCGGACCTCGTCGCCGCGGCCGAGGCCCAGGGCCGTGCCGCCGGTCAGGAAGTAGGGCACGTCCGCTCCCAGCCTGCGCGCGATCTCGAGCAGCTCGTCGGTGGACGGCCGCGCTCCGAGCAGGTCGGCAAGGGCGACCAGGGTGGTGGCGGCGTCGCTGCTGCCGCCTCCCAGGCCGCCGCCCGTCGGGATCCTCTTCTCGAGGATCAGACGGGCACCCCGGCCACGGGCGAAGCGGTCGAGAAACGCCCGAGCCGCGCGGTGCACCAGGTTCCCCGCACCCGGCGGGGCCTCGCCCTTGACCACCAGCTCGAGGACGTCGGCGCCCTCGACGGTCAGGAGGTCGTGCAGATCGACCGTCTGGAAGATCGTCCGCAGCTCGTGGTACCCGTCAGGCCTCCGCCCCACCACCTCCAGGTGGAGGTTGATCTTGGCGAAGCTCCTGTAGGTCCGTGCCATCGCAGGCGATCTCCCGAAAGCCCTCGGGCGGAGCCAGGGGCGGCGGGGGCGCGGCCAGCGGCTCCGAGACCACCCGGCGCCAGCGGAACTGCTCGCCCCGCCGGTGGGAGAGTATCCCCCCGTCCCCGTCTCGAGTCCACCACACCCAGGCCTCCCCGTCGCGATGGAGGGTCCAGCCGGCGAGGCGGCCGTCGCCAACCCGGCCGCTCCAGCCGCGTCCCAGGGCCTCGCGGAAGGAGAAGGCGCCGCCGGGGCCGACGGCGCCGGCCGGGGCGGCCACCGGCAGGTAGCCCATCAGCACGGCCGGCAGGCTGTCCGGGGGGAGCGGCCCGAGGTCCAGCTCGGTGAGCTCCAGCACTCCCTCGCCCCGGCAGTAGACCTCGGCCCGCCAGTCGACCAGGAGGAACCCCGCCTCCCCCGCCTCGAGCGTCCACGCGGTCCGTCCGAGCGCGTCGGCGGCACGCAGCACGTAGCGCCCCGGCCGGTCGAGGTAGAGCGTCAGCCTGCCGCTGCCGTCCCGGCCCGAGCCGGAGTAGGAGACGCGGAAGAGGTGCTGGTGGGCCCAGGCTGCTGCGGGGAGGACCAGGGCGGCTGCAGCGTCGCCGGGCCCCGCCGGTCGGGGGAGCGGCGCGGTGGCGCAGCCGGACGAGAACAGGCACGCGGCCAGAACGACCGGCCCCGCCCGGGCGGGGACGAGCCCCGCCCCTACGCGTCGATGGCGTGGCCGCAGCCACGATCCCGGCGGCACCCGCCCTACTCCAGCTCGTCCAGCTTGCGCTCGACGGCCGCGGCGTTGTCGCCGTCGAGGTCGAGGGCGCGACGGTATTGGCCGCGAGCCTCCTCGAGACGACCGAGGGCACGGTAGGTGTCGCCCAGGTGCTCGTAGATGGTGGCGTCCGCTCCCTCGAGCTCGACGGCCCGCTCGAGATGATCGCGGGCCTCTTCGTACTGGCCGAGCCGGTAGTGGGCCCAGCCGAGCGAGTCGACGTAGGCCCCGTTCTCGGGCTCGAGGGACACCGCCCTGCGGACCAGCCGCAGCGCCTCCTGCAACCGCACGCCCTGCTCGGCCCACATGTAGCCCAGGTAGTTGAGCGCCGGAGCGAACTCCGGGTCCTCTGCGAGGATCGCCTCGAACCCTTCCTCCGCCTGCGCGTAGCGCTGCGTGCGCTCGTACACGGAGGCCAGCCAGAAGCGGTGCTCGAGGTCCTCCGGCTCGATCTCGACCAGGCGGGCGAGCACCGCGATGGCCTCCTCGTAGAGCTCGACCCGCTGATAGACGCCGGCCGCCAGCGAGAGCTCCTCGGACCGTTCGCTGCGCGCCATCTCGTCGAGCACCGTGCGAGCCTCCGCCGAACGGTCGGTGGCGAAGAGGATCTCGGCCTGCATCGCCGAGGAGCGAGGTCCCAGATCCTCGTCGGAGGCGATCACGGCGAGCCGGTCGAGCGCCTCGAGCGGACGCCCCAGCTCGCGCAGGGCCTGGGCCGAGAGCAGCGCCAGCTCGGCCTTCTCTCCCTCGGCGCCGCCGGCCAGCAGGGGCCCGGTGATCGCCAGCACCTCCTGCCAGCGGCCCGCACGCAGATGGTGGCGCGCCAGCAGGGAGGCGACCTCCACGTCCTCGGGACGCCCCATGTGCAGGTGCGTCAGCTCGGCCTCGGCCTCCTCGTAGCGCTCCAGGCCGGAGAGTAGCAGGGCTCGCAGCAGCCGCGCCCGATGGTCGTCCGGCTGCTGCTCGATCCACGGACCGAGGTAGCGCAGCGCCGCCTCCGCATCGCCGGCCTGGTAGAGCTCCAGCGCCAGGCGCCGGCTGATCTCGGGATCGGCCAGCAGCTCCTCTCCTCCGGCCTGGAGGACCTTCGCCGCGCCCGCGTGATCGCCCTTCTCGGAGAGCAGCTCGGCGAGCACGCGGCGGAGCCGCGGCGCCTCCGGGTCGCGCTGCAGGAAGTCCCGCAGGGCCGACTCGGCCTCGTCTCTCCGCCCGGCCCGCATCAGGGCGTCGATGAGCGCCGAGCGCGCCACCGGATGGCTCGGCCAAACGCCCAGGATCTGCCGGAAGACGCCGGCCGCCTCGTCGAAGAGCTGCTGACTCAGGTAGATGCGTCCGAGCGAGTTGAGCGACTCCAGGTCCTCGGACGCCAGCACGCGCAGCCTCTCGAAGGCCTCGCGCGCCAGGGCGAGCGCCTGTGGGTTCTCCCGTACCTGGTACAGGTGGATCTGCCCGAACGCGCGGAGCACGTCGCGGTTCTCCGGCGCCAGCGTCCGTGCCTGGGTCACGCGCTCGGAAGCCTGCTCCCAGGCACCGACCGAGGCCAGCAGAGTGGCCAGCTCGAGGTGGAGATAGGGGTCGTCCGGGTCGAGCTCGACTGCGCGACTCAGCTCGCGGCGAGCGTCGCTCGTCGAGCCCTCCTCGGCGAGCAGACGGCCGAGGGCGAAACGAAACGGAGCTTCGTCCGCCGTCCGGGCGGCAACGGGCTGGCAGAGGGCCGCAGCCACGAGGGCGAAAGGGAGGCGACGACGCGGCGCGGGACCACGCACGGGAGCACAATAGCAGACGTCCGGCGTAGGGCTCGCCCGCCGGGGCTCGAGCTTTCTATAATAGACGGCGGCCAGCACCGGGTCGGACGGCCCGCGAGGAACGTCGTGAAGACGCAAGTCAGGGATCTCGGACAAGTGCTCATCGACAGGGGATGGATGGGCGAGGCCTCGTTCGAACGCGCCCGGATCCGGCATCAACGGCTCGGCGGCCACCTGACGACGGCCGTCCTCGAGAGCGGCACCGTCACCGAGGGCCGGGTGCTCCAGGCGATGGGCGAGGCCCATGGCCTGCCGGTGGTCGGAGGCGAGGAGCTGACGCAGGTGTCGGCGGACGTCGTCGGCCTGCTGAGCGCACGCGACGCGGTCCGCCTCCGCGTCGTGCCGTTCGCCGCCACCACCTCCCGGGTCGACGTGGCGACCGACCGTCCCGACAACCTCAAGGAGCTCGACGAGCTCTCCTTCATCCTCGGCAGGAGGCTCTCCCTCCACGTCACGACCGAGGCCCGCTTGGCCGCCGCCCTCAACCGCTTCTACGGATACACCATTCCGACGCGTCTGGTGGGACTCCTGGAGCGCCTGGAGCGCGGCTTCCCCCACGCCGACGAGGAGCCCGGTCCAGACGCAGACGCCGGAGAGCACGCCCGGCCGGAGGCCGAAGGCATCCCACCGGCTGCCGCCGGCCCGGAGCCCCAGACACCGGCCGCCGAGGCCCCGACCCCGGCGGGAGGACCACGCTCGACCGAGCCACCGCGACCCGCCGGTGGGACAGCGCGCTTCCGTCCTCTGAGCCCCCTGGTCCGGGCCGATCCTCGACGGACCATCTCCCTCACCGACGAGGAGCGGGTGGCCCTGCGCTCCGGCTCGGCCGTCGACGATGGAAGCCGCCACCCGGCCCTGCTCGAGGCCATCGCGCGCATCGAGCTCGCCTCGAGCGCCAGCCAGATCGCCGAGAGTCTCCTCGACGGTCTCGAGCCCTGGCTCGAGCGCCTCGTCGTCCTGCGCGGCAGCGCCGGCGAGCTCGTCGGCTGGAAGACGCGCGAGGCCCGTGAGGACGTGTTGCGTCTCTTCCGGGTCAGCGCCGACGAGCCGTCCGTCTTCGCCGACCTGCTGGAGGGAGGTCCCCTCTACGCCGGCGGCCTGGCGGCCACCGAGCCCCACGAGCGGCTCGCCGCCTGCTGGGACGGCGACCTCACCGGGACCTACACCGCGCTGCCGGTCCGGATCGGTACGCGACCGATCTGCGTCGTGCTCGGCCGCGCCAAGGACCCCGCGGCCGCGACCGTGCCGCCCGAGGCCCTGCGGCGCCTGCGCGAGGCCGCCGAGCACGCCTTCCAGACCCTGCTCGACGACCGCCGCAAGTAGTCGTCGCGGCCGGCGGCGGGCGTAAACCCAACCGAGAGAACACCTTCGTTGACACCGGCGCGAGGCCGCTGGTACCCTCCGCCGCACCGATGATCAAGGCGGACCTGGTCACCCGCGTGACCGAAAGCTCCGAGGTCTCCCGGGCCCAGGCGGCCCGGGCCGTCGACACCATCTTCAGCGCCATGAAAGAGGCCCTCTCGGAGGGCAAGCGCATCGAGCTGCGCGGCTTCGGTGTCTTCCAGGTCCGCGACCGCAAGCGGGGCGTGGGGCGCAACCCCAAGACGGGCGTCGAGGTCGCCATCGCCCCCGGCAAGACCGTCCGCTTCAAGCCCGGCAAGGAGCTGCGGGAGATCTGAGCCAGACGCGCGGCAAGGCGGCCTGGGTCCTCGCCGCCGTCCTCTTCGTCCTGTCGTTCCTCTCCACCACGACACTCGGGGCCGGCTGGTACCTGGCGACGAGGACGGACGTGCTCACGGATCTCGGACCCTGGCTCTCGCCGCACACCATCCGCGGCGTGTGGGGAGACCCCGCCCTGCTGAGCCTCGGACTCTCCTTTTCCCTTCCGACGCTCTTCATCCTCCTCTGCCACGAGCTCGGCCATTGGGTGGCCTGCCGGAGGCACGGCCTTCCGGCCACCCCGCCCTTCTTCCTCCCCGCTCCCATCGGGTTGGGCACGTTCGGCGCCTTCATCCGCATCCGGGCACCGATCGAGCACCGTCGCCAGCTGCTCGACGTCGGGGTCTGGGGCCCCTTGGCCGGCTTCCTGGCCCTGCTGCCGTTCCTCGTCCTGGGCGTGCTCTGGTCGACGCCGGCGCCGATCGAGGCCCTCGCTTCGGGCGAGACGAGCGATGTCGTCCTCTGGGTTCCGGGTCGCTCGCTGGCCCTCCACGGGCTCGCCACCCTCGTCCACGGTCCCCTGGGACCCGCCACGACGCTGGACCTCCATCCCTTTGCCCTCGCCGCCTGGGTGGGCCTGCTGGTGACGGCCCTGAACCTCCTGCCCCTGGGCCAGCTCGACGGCGGACACATCCTCTACGCGGCGCTCGGGCGCTCGCAGGCGCGCCTGGCTCCCTGGCTCTGGGCCCTGCTCGTCACAGCCGGTCTCCTGCTCTGGCCGGGATGGATCCTGTGGAGCGCCATCACCCTGGCCATGGGGCTGCGGCATCCGCCGGTGCTCGACGAGCACCGGTCGCTCGATGCCCGCCGGCGCCTCCTGGCGTGGGCCGCCCTGGCGATCCTCGTCGTCTCGTTCGTGCCGGTTCCCCTGCAGCAGATCCCCGTCGCTCGATAGGGAGCGTCGGGGCGGCTCCCTACCGCCCCTCGGGCCGCAGGTCGAGGACGAAGGTCACCGGCCCGTCGTTGACCAGCTCGACCGTCATGCGGGCGCGGAAGCGGCCGGTGGCGACCGGCAGGCCGCGCCGCCGGAGGCCCGCGCAGAGCGTCTCGATCAGCGGCTCGGCCTCCTCCGGCGGTGCCGCGCCGTCGAAGGACGGACGGCGGCCGCGGGCCAGCGAGCCAGCGAGAGTGAACTGGGAGACGACGAGAAAGGCGCCGCCGACGGTCGCCGCGTCCAGGTTCATCCGGCCCCCCTCGTCCTCGAAGATGCGCAGGCCAGCGAGCTTCTCGGCCGCCCGCTCCGCCTCCTCCGGGCCGTCGCCCTTCTCCGCTCCCACGAGCACCAGCATCCCGCGATCGATCGAGCCGACCGTCTGGCCGTCGACGAGCACGGCCGCCCGGGTCACTCGCTGCAAGATCAGACGCACGGAATCCGTCCTAGAAGGGTGAGGCGGAATGATACCTTTGCGCCTCGCCAACGAACGCTAGGAGACACGCATGGTCAACAAGGTCATCCTCATCGGCAACCTGGGCCGGGATCCCGAGGTCCGCACCACCCCCTCCGGCCAGCCGGTCGCCAACTTCACCCTCGCCACCAACCGCCGCTGGACGGACCGCGAGGGCAACAAGCAGGAGCAGACGGAGTGGCACCGCATCGTCTGCTGGGGCCGCCAGGCCGAGGTCGCCGGACAGTACCTGACCAAGGGCAAGCAGATCTACGTCGAGGGCCGGCTGCAGACGCGCTCGTGGGACGACCGCAACACCGGCGAGAAGAAGTACACGACCGAGATCGTCTGCGACAACTTCCAGATGCTCGGCGGCCGCGGAGGCGGTGGTCGCGAGGGCGGCTACGACGAGCCCGGCGAGGTGGGCGGGGCCGGCGGCGGCATCGAGGACGACGACATCCCGTTCTGACCGTTCTGACCGTTCTGACCGCACGCCGGGGCGGACCGGCCGCGCGGCGTCAGCCGCCGGCCGGCGCCGTGCCCAGGAGCCGCACCCGCGCCGGGGCGTCTCCGAGCGTTCGCCAGCGCAGCGCGCGGACGTCGTAGGGCACGCCCGGCGCCCACCAGAACGGGTGCCGGCGCCAGGCTGGGGCGATTGCCACCTCGACGACGGCGCGGCCGGCCGGCCCGGACGTGTCCACCGTCAGAGTCCGGGTCCGCTTCCAGTCCGACACCTCCAGGACCACCTCCGGCGCGTCGGAGTGCACGGTGAGCCGCAGTGCCTCGAGGGGCTTCCTCGTTGCCACCAGCGTCTCGGCCCGTGGCCGGCCCGGCGCCAACAGGAAGGCGTCCTCGCCCGCCGTCGCCCAGGGATCGGTGAACCGCCAGAAGGTCTCCTCCCAGTAGCGATCCCGCCAGCCGTCGACGGCGCGGGCCGTCGATTCGTAGGGCAGCAGCCGGAAGACACCCGCGTAGGCGTGGCTCTGGCTCGTGCGGTCGAGCTCGCCGGTGCGCGCGACCGAGACCACGGCCGAGGCCCACACCGCCAACCCCACCAGCCATGGCCAAGCCAGCCACGGCCGTCCGGGCGCGCGGGCCGGCGCGAAGAGCAGCAGCGGGAAGAGAGTGAGGAAGTAGCGGTCGCCGACGAAGGTCGAGCCCCCGAAGTAGTTGCGCGGCATCCAGACCACGTAGAACACGATCCCCGCCGCCGCGCCCCCCAGCAGCATCCAGGCCAGCCGGTCGGACCGGCGCAGGGCGGCCACCACGAGGACGGCGATCGCGGGGAAGTAGAGGAGCAGCCCGGTGTGGCGGCCCGCCAGGTAGTAGGCCGCGGACCATGCCGAGACGCTCGGTTGCCAGACCGGCCGCGCGCCCAGGGTCTGGGTCGCCAGCCGCGCGTTGAAGCCCTCCTGGGCCACCGTCGAGTCCGCCGCCACGGGATAGCCGCTCGCCGGGTCGAAGGACGCGCGCTCCGCCTTGTAAGGGTTGGCCGTCCCCGTGAGTCGCGCGGTCGCGGCCGAGAGGAGGACCACCGCGAGCACGCCTCCGGCCAGGGTCGCCGCCGCCGCCCGGGGCCGCCGCGCGACCACCAGGCACGCGATGGCGACGACCAGGACCAGGAGGTTCGGGTAGCGGGCCGACGCGGCAAGACCCAGCAGCAGTCCGCCGAGCCCGGCCGCCCAGAGCGCTTTCCGCCGCTCCCCCGTCCTTCCTGGCGACCGGGGCCGGCCGGCCGCGGAGTCCTCGCCGCCCGCTGACCTGGTCGGTACGCCCGCGACCGTCGGACCGGGCCTCCCGGCAACCGGCGTCGGAAGACCCTGCGCTGTGCCCTCCGCGGGTCCGCCGCGGACGCGGTGAAGGCAGAGCGCCAGTCCGGCGAGGACCAGCGCCGCCTGCAGCAGGTCGCTCATCCGGTACGCCAGGTAGGAGGGCACGACACTGGCGCCGACCGCGGCCAGCAAGGTCCACGCGGCGGCCGGGGCGCCCCACCAGCGGGCCAGGGTCCGGACCGCCAGCGCCAAGGCACCGGCGAGGGCCAGCGCGTTGAGCGCGAGCAGCCCCGCGTCGCCGCTCAGCGCCAGGAAGAGTGCCGCGACCAGCGGGTAGACGATCGGCTTCGAGTAGGCGATCCCGCGTTCCGTCCGCTGCAGGATGAGGGTGCGGCGCCCGGGCTCCTCGGCGGCCACGGTCCGGACCCGGTCGGCCTCGCTGAAGCGCAGATCCCCGTCGCGGACCAGGCTCTCGGTCATCGCCAGATAGGTCCCCTCGTCGCCCGCCACGCGGGTGAAGGAGTGCCGCATCACCCCGAGCACGAGGTGCGCGCCGAAAACGCCGGTGGCCGCCAGGACGAAAGCGGCGGCCCGACCCGTCCCCCTCACCGACACGGCCTCTCTTGTCGGTCGCGGGATCCGATCTCCCCCTTCCGACCGCCGTGGCGGTGGAGCTCCGTCGGAACGCTCACGGCCGCGGTGCGGGGCGCGGCGCCTCCGCCGGCTTGTGCCCGACCATCCCGTAGTCCTGATGGCCGTACAGGAGCTCGTCGAGCGCGTCGCGCAGACGGTTGACGCGGTCGGCGAGGAGCCGCTCCCCCTCCGAGAGCCCGTCGAGGTCGATCTCCGGCAGCCGCTCGGAAGCACCGAAGGGCTGGCGACCCACTTGGTCGACGGGCTCGAATCCGGCCATCTCGAGCGCCAGCCGCAGCGCCTCCGGGTGCACGGGGCGCAGGTGGGTCGGGTCGAGCCAGAAATTGCGGGCGCCGACCACCAGGGAGAGCGGGCTCGGAGTCTCGAGGACCAGGACGCCGCCGGGTACCAGGGCGCGCCAGGCGAGCCGGAGGAGCCGGTCGAGCGCCGCCGGCGGCAGGTGCTCGACCACGTGAAAGGAGATCACTCCGCCCAGGCTTCCCTCCGCCGCCGCAGCCAGCGCCTCGAAGAGGTCGGCTCGCTCCGCCTCCAGGCCCTTCTCCCGGCACCGCGCGACCATCTCGGCGTTGCTGTCGACGCCGCGCGCCGGGATGCCTCGCTCGCGCAGCAGCTCGAGCGCCTCGCCTCGGCCGCAGCCCAGGTCCAGGACGGCGCCGCGGCCGGCGAGCGCCGCCAGGTACGGCGCGATGCGGTCGCCGATCTCCGCCTCGGTGCCGCGGTGCCGCCGCTCGAGCTCGAGGTAGGTCTGCTCCTCGATCGCCCTGGGCAGCGCCGCGGGCTCGCCCGACTCGACGGCCGCCAGCAACGACAGCAGCTGCCCGCGCAGGACGGGCAGCTCGCGCCGGTAGGCCTCGAGCTTGGCGTCGAGCAGGGAGTGGAGGGCGTCCTGGTGGCGCATCAGCTGCGCCAATCCCTCGGTCTTGTAGCCCTCCAGGTGGTCGAGGCGGCCGTCGTGGGTCTTCAGATGCCCCATGATGGCGTCGCGCACCGACCTCAGGTCGTCGGCGAGCTCCCCCTGGATACGCTGGATCTCCTCCCCCAGCCGGTCCACCCGGTGCGCCGCCTCCAGCCGGTCCTGCAGCACCAGGTTGAACTCCCGCTGGCGCTGCCAGAGGTCGTTCTGCGGCGCCTTGACCAGGGGACGCAGCAGCCGCTTGGCGACCGCGACCAGCGCACCGAGCGGGCCGGGCCGGCCGGCCACGGGCACGGGGTACTGCTCGTCGGTCTCCCAGATGCGTCGCCAGCGCGCCAGCTCGGCATCCGCCGCCTCGACGGGACGCTCGGCGCTCACCGCAGCTCCAGGCTCCAGGTCGGACCGCCGAGGGCGTTGAACCCGGAGACCTCCCGGACGTGCGGCTCGATGACCAGGATCGTGGCGCCCTCGAGCGGCCGACGGACCGGTACGTCGATCTCGACCGCGGCGCCGGGCGCCACGTCGCTCGGTACCTCGACCCAGCGGCGGTCGACCGGCTCCGCCGCCCAGTCCGCCCTCCAGTGGGAGTCGACCATCAGACCGCCCGCCCCGCTGCCGGAGGCCAGCCAGAGGGCTCGACCGCGGTTCGCGAGTCGGAGCCGTAGGCGACGGCCCTCGCCGGGCGGCCACGGCGCCTCGCCACCGGCCACTTCGAGCACGCCGGGCAGCTCCGACCAGGTGAGCGAGGTCGGCGCCGCGACCTCCGGTGGCGCATCGTCTCCGGGGGGATCGAGTGACGCCAGCTCCGTGCAGGCGTTCACCACGGCCCGCGCCGCAGTCGCCGGGTCGTGGCGCTCGGCGATCCAGCGCCGCGCCGCCTCGCTCATGGCGGCCAGCCGCTCTCGCTCACCGGCGAGCGCACCGACGCGGGTGGCCAGGCTCTCTACCTCGCTCTCCCCGACAGGTACCCGCACTGCCACCTCCGCCGGCAGGTCGGTGAACTGCGCGGTGTCGGAGACCAGCACCGGGCGACCGAGGGCGAGGATGCGCAGCAGGGACGCCGAGGTCTCACCGGCCGTGGGATAGCGGAGGTTGACGCAGAGGTCGCAGGCCGCGATGCCGCGCGAGAACTCCTCCCACGGCAGGTAGCCCAGGCAGTGCACGCGCTCCGCCACGCCGGCGGCCCGCGCCCGTTCCTCGAGCTCCATCTCCGGCGCCACCTCGCCGGCGACCACCAGATGCGCCGCGGCGAGCTCCGGCCGAGCCAGCGCCTCGATCACCCGGTCGGTGCGCTTGATCGGCGTCTGGAAGCCGAAGCAGCCGAGCAGGAGGGTGTCGGCCGGCAAGCCCTTCTCCTGCCTCCACGCGGCGGCCGCATCCGCCGGGACCGCCCCGGGCAACGGCACCGCCATCGGAATCACCCGCACCGCCAGCTCGGGATCCTCCTCCGCCAGGCGCGCGGCGGCCCAGGCGCTGTGCACCAGCACGCCGCGCTGCCGGCGCAGCAGGGTGCGGTGGGCGGGAAGCTCGAAGAGCGGCGCCTGGCCGAGCTCTCCCCAGCGCCGCGCACGCCCCACCATTTCGCCGATCCAGCCGTGGTCGCGCGCCAGCTCCTCGGCGTAGGCGGCGAAGTCCTCGGCCGCCGCCAGCGTGCGCTCGACCAGCAGGTGGTGCAGGCCGAGGTCGTGCAGGGTGACGATCCCGGCTCGCTCCATGGCCAGGTGCCAGACCTCGAGGTGGTGCTTGTTGTTGCCCATCTGGTAGAGGGGCACCCGCCCTCCGGCCCCCGCCTCCTCGGCCGCCACCGGCGCCCAGCGCTCCGCCACCTCCGACGCCACCTCCTGCCCCGGCAGCCGCACCACCCGCAGGTCGCAGAGCCGGGCCAGGTGCGGCAACAGGTCCAGCGAGTAGTCGGCGATCCCCGAACGCACCGGGGGCAAGGGGGAGACGTAGTCGAGG
>Ga0302046_10001611_pt1 | contig 21166 bp, 15 predicted proteins | sample RVTome_11_FD_200261 | JGI IMG/M metagenome (GOLD analysis project Ga0302046, IMG submission 200261) | Soil microbial communities from uranium-contaminated site in the Upper Colorado River Basin, Wyoming, United States - RVT147D111 (version 2) ...
AACCTCTTGCCGCCTGGGGTATCGTGCTGCATGATCCCGATCTGGCAGAGGCCATTCTCGATCGCGTCCTCGAGCGTGGTCGCCACATCGAACTCCGCGGGCGCAGCTACCGCACTCGTCACCTCTCTCGAAAGGAGACATCGTCAGACCCCGCGTCCACCGACCCCGGTGCCATAATTTCCGGAAGAAACCCGGCAGATTTTCCGGAACCCACAGCCCGTTTGCATCAGCTAACACGCTATCTCACGCAGCGCGCGCGTTGGGCGCTTGCCGCGCAGCTTGTGAAAGGGTAGCGTTCGGGATGGGCGCGGAAACCCCTGCGCCGTGCTTCGCCCGGCTCCGGGACTTCGTGAGCAGCCGAGACGTTAGCTGCAACACTTGCCGCTAACGGAAATCACGCAGGCGGATCTATCGCTTGCGAGTAGGTGCGTCAGGATCGGCTTCGTCCATTGCGGGCGCGAACATGCCCATGCGATGCATACTCGAGGATTCGGTCATCACATGTAGCGAGCGTGGCACCCAGGACGCGTGCCGTTGCGATGATCAGCCGATCCGCTGGATCGCCATGGGCTGCGCCAGGTAGTCGCGTACTCTCGAGGGCGATCTGAGGCGTCAACTCGACCAGCCGGATCCCTGGCGCTGCAAGCGCCGCCGCGGCCCACTCGTCGATCGAGTGTGAGAGCGTGATCCGCCTCTTGGCGGCGAGCATGGCAACTTCCCAGACCGAGATTGCCGCGACCGCGACCTCTGCACGCCCGGCCGCTTCTTCAACGAGATTGACGGTTGCACTGGAGAGTTGGGCTTTGGCTCCCTCCAGCACCCAGATCCAGACGTGTGTATCCAGCACCAGCAGGCAAGTGGCCCCGGCTGGCTTAGCTTTCGGCATCCCATGCCTCATCGATCGGGGCCAGGATGTCGCCATGAATCGTGACCGAGCCAGCCAGGTGCCCGAAGAGTGGCGCCTTGCCCTGCTCGAATGCCACGAGCTTGGCCACCGGCCGTCCGTACTTGGTCACCACGATCTCCTCCCGCGTCTGCTGCACCCGTTCGATGAGCTCGAGGCACGTGTTCTTGAACGCCGTGGCCGGCACCTCCTCGGGAGTATGCCCGCGCCGCGTCCCGTATCGATGCACTGACTTCTTTGCCATGGAAGCCCTCGGTCTGACTGCCATCGTTCTAGCCACAACAATCTAGCCACATCGAGGGTGGGTGGCAATGTGGCAGCGCAGCTCGGGCCCCGCGGTCCTGAGCCCAAGGTGTCACAGTTTGGCCAAACGGTCCGCTAGTGGGTCGCGAATGGACCCCCCGCGTTTGTTCAAGCCGGGTCCGGCAGCTGTAGCGCAGACCCGCCGGGGGAGCGTTGGGCAACCAGCGGCAAGTGCATCAGCTAACAGGGCAATTTCACGCAGCGCGCGCTTTCGCGCGCTTGCCACGCAGGCCATGAAAGTAGTAGATCAGGAAGTGCGTGGGAACCCCTGCGCCGCCCTTCGGTCGGCTCCGGGGCTTCGTGAACGCACGGAACGTTAGACGCAATACTTTGCCGCAGTTGTGGTGCGCTGTCCGGTGTAACATACTTGTAGCTATCGGCGGGCGGCTAGGGGCGAAGGTTTATGGTGACCTGTTCCCGGTGACGAAAGGAATCGTATGGCGCCGCAGGGCGACAAGCGCTCGCATAGAGCGTGCGAGTCCCGACGCAAGCTTCTCTTCTCGGTCGTGTGCATGATCTGCGCACCCCACCTCGTTGCGGCTCAACTTCCGATCCGGATGGGTGTGGAGCGAGTGGAGATCGGTCAGGCAACCGGCTCGCCCTTCGGCCGCGTCTCCGGCCTTGCCCTTGATTCACAAGGAAGCGTCTTCGTCGTTGATGAACTCTCCAGTCAGGTTCACCTGATATCCACCGAAGGGCACACGGTGCGCACGTTCGCCCGATCCGGTGACGGACCTGGCGAGCTCCGCCGGCCATGCTGTCCGCGAAGTATGCCGGGTGGACGACTCTGGGTGTTGAGCCCGTCCGTCAACCGCGTGGAGGCCTTTCGTGTAGCGGATTCATCGGCCGAAGGCGTAGGGCGAACCGTGATACGCGGGACGTACTCGTATCTGCTGATGCGGCCACCAGTCATAGCTCAAGATGGCAGCGTGCTGGTCATGGCGATCCAAAGGGGATCGACATTTCTGGCAAATCGCTTTGTCGTTGTGGCCGTCGATTCTACCGGGAAGGTGACCGCGGAGCATCTGCTTCCCGACTACCCACAGGACTTCGCTGGCGCTGTGGTAGCCTCGTTTCCCAATGGCCGGACTATGACGCGGCCGATACCGTTCGGCGCCGAGTACTGGCTGGTTCAGAGCAGCGATGGAAGCTATGCAGCGGTGCTCACGTCGGAATACGTTGTCGTTCACTACGAGCTGAACGGTACGCCCCGACGCCGAATCACACGTGACATTGATGGTGCGCCGCTATCGGCGGCGGAACGTGCCACGGGAGAGAGCGAACTTGCCGACCTCCGGCAAGTCGTTGAGCGCGGTGGCGGTTCACTTCCACGGGTCAGCCTGCCAGCGGTCAAGCCTGTGATAGACCAAGTCTGGTTTGATCAAGAAGACCGTCTCTGGGTTGAGCTCAGCGCGCGAACCGCGGCCGACGAAGCTCAAGCGGACGTGTACTCTCGCAACGGCGAATTGGTGTTTCAGGCGCGCTGGCCCTCCGATATCGACCTCAGCTTGGGCGCTATCCGTCGAAACGCCGGTTGGGGCCTACGAACAAGTGCGCTTGGAGAGCACTCCGTTGTTCACTTGGTATTTCAGGAATGATCGCGTCCGGAATGCGGTATCGCAGTGAAAGGCAGCAAAGTACTGCGTCTAACAGGAGCATTTCACTCGGCGCGCGCTATCGCGCGCTTGCCACGCAGGTCATGAAGGTAGCAGATTTCAGTGGGCGTGGAAACCCCTCCGCCGGGCGTTGCTTGGCTCCGGGGCTTCGTGAACGCACGGAACGTTAGCTGCAAGACGCGTGAGCATCGTGAGAACGGCGGGCAGGTGACGTGCAAGTGCTTTGGGTTTGTAAGAGCGGTTGCCTCCACCGGCACATCTGATCCGAATCAGGCCGACTTGCGTGTCCGCTTCCGCACCACCACGTCCACGTCGCAATCAAGCACGTGAAGCAATGCCAGCAGTTGGCCTACCGACTTCGTGTAGTTCGTCTGGTCCAGGAGTCGGTAGAACTGGCTGGCAGACGTGCCCAGGCGCCGAATGATCTCACGCTTGCTGAGCGCGCTCGCCGCCACCCGTTCCTGAGCCTCGAGCGTCAGCTTGTACAGGAGAAGGTCCCGCAGGTAGTCCGGATCCTGGTTGTACTCCAGCACCGCGTCCATATGGACGCTATCCTCCTCGCCGCTCTCGAGCACGTACGTGAACGCCTCCCGGCCGAGTTCCGGGTCTGGATACACCTCCACCACCCGATTCTCGCGGGTCGGCTTCAGCCGCAGCCGCACATACGGCATGGGTAGTGTGCCGTCGCGCGTCTCGATTTCGAACGCCCTCCGACGGTTGTTGGCTCTGACCTTTCGGATCTTCATAGAAGGCCTTCCTGCTGCAGCTGATCAATCAGCTTGATCACCTTTCGCGTCGCTGTTCCGGCGATCGGCTTGGCGTTCTCCAGGTCCCACTTCACGACGAACTTGCCGTCCCGAAACACATGGACGTGGCGCGGACTGTGGTCTCCGATCCAGGTGATGAAGACATAGCCGCCTCGCCGGATCTTACCCATTCGATACGTTACCGGCCGTGGTAACGCTTGTCAAGTGCGCCGTGGATAGACCTGCATGGTGCGAGGGCAGGAGCATGCTTCGGCCAGGTCCGAATCGGGCGTGCCGTTTGGTGTTGGCGATCCAAGGGCAGGAATCCCCGACCGGGTGTGCGCCAAAGCGGCCGCGGCGGCGGTCATTTCTCCCGCAGTCGTCGTAAAGCCGGTGTGTTCACCCCCCGGTCGACCCGGACCACATGTGGAAGAAAGGAGAGTGCTTCTATCCTGCAAAGCTGAGGTTGCAAGCGCGCTAGCGCCTGGATCTCCGAGTCGTGCGGCGTGGGGGCGTAGCCTCAGCCGCAGCTCCGCGATCCAGGACGAACGGGTAAGCGAGGGACAGTCTCGTCGCTGCGTTCGCCCGGCCCACAGTCAGGCCGAGGCACTCATTTCACTCCAGGCGCCCTCGCAGAACCCGGGCTGACGCCCGGCTCCGGGGCTTCGTGAACGTCCGGTACGTTAGCCGACATTCGAGCTGCAACGGAAGTTGCATAACTGTGTTACGTTACAGCAGATTGGTGCCCGAGCCTTTCGTCGAACTGCGAAGTAGCGCGTCGGAAGTGGCTCCATACGATTCACAGTAGCATCCGAAAGATGTGGCTCCGCAAAGCCGTCAGGAGGAACCATGAGGCGGTGGCGGCATTCTGAGAGAGACAGGGGGTCGCCGGCCGCTTGGGTGGAGTGTATTGCCACGCGGATCGTCCTTCCGGACTATAGCTCGTACGGGCGTCCCCGTGCCCGCCATTCGACTCAGCGCCAAGGGTAGCAGGAGGCGAGCATGGATTTGAGGACGCGCTTCCGCGAATGGCTAGCCGCACGCCGTGAGCGGCGGCTCCAGCGTCTCACCGCCATGGCAGCTGATCTCACCGAGGGGAGCACGTACGACCTCTTGCTCCTTCATGATAGAGGTTTCATTCGTGCTAAGGCGACCGGCCAATCGATCACGCGCATTCAGGCTGAAATTGAAAGTCTGATCCGGAAGAAGCTGCGAGTCGTGATCAAGCCCGGCACTTACTTCGTCTCATCCGGGAATCACCAGAACATGGCGACCAGCACTGAGTACGCATTCACGCTCGATCCATGCTCCATACGGCGCTTAAGCGTCGATGCTGTCTGCATCAACGCCGCACTGGCCATTCCAGGGGAGAAGGACCGTTTCAAGGGCGTGCGCCGCGTATCGGACGATGTCGCTCGGTTCCTCGCGGCAAGCAAGGGCGAGGACCCGATGGTGGTACAAGCTGGCGTATGGACGCTCACAGACCAATACTCGAGATCGGCGGTCAAGCAGCATCTGATCTCGCGGGACAATCAGGGCAACACCTGGCATCCCATCACTGACGATCACGTCGACCGGGCCAAGACCATCCTTGAGGAACTCGGGATCAAGCACTCCCTGTGGAGGAGTTCGCTACCTTACGAGAGCACCGCGAAGGAATACACCAACGCCGTTTACGTGGGGGAGTTCAGGTATGGCGAAGAGCACGGCCGAGGGAGGCTCACTTGGACCAATGGTGACTGCTACGACGGTGAGTGGCAGAACGGCAATCGGCACGGGTGGGGTGTAATCACGTTCGCCAGTGGCGGCCAGTACAATGGGGATTGGCAGAAGAACGAAAAGCACGGTCGTGGGAAGTATACATTCAAAGACAGTGGCTCGTATGATGGCGATTGGCAGAGCGGGAAACGTCACGGTCGCGGCGTGATGACCTACGCCGACGGCGCCCGGTACGACGGCGAATGGCAGAACGACGAACGTCAAGGCCACGGCGCGATAGCATTCGCCAACGGCGATCGGTACGACGGCGAGTGGCAGGACGACAAGCAGCACGGGCGTGGCAGGTACACGTTCAAGAAGAGCGGTTACTCCTTCGAGAGCTACTGGCATCACGGCGAGCGTCAGTAACGACGACCGAACTCATACGAAGCCGTGAGTCGGGAGACGCAGGGAGGCCCACTTACCCCTGCTCCGGTAACTCGGCATGGCGGTAGCCACCTGACGACGCGGCCAAGAGTCCACGCAGCAGAATCTGAGCATCACGGCTTTCATGGGCTGCCGATCAGCCGATGGACAGAGTTCGGCAGGGCGACCGGCAGCTCGAACGTCGGCTAACACGACATTTCACGCAGCGCTGCGCTCCGCGCCGCTTGCCGCGCGGGTCGCGAAAGGGTAGCGTTCCTGATGGGCGCGGAAACCCCTCCGCCGGGCTGACGCCCGGCTCCGGGGCTTCGTGAACAATCGAGACGTTAGCCGCAATGGAATCACGTTTCGTGTGGATGTGCTGTCGAGCGCTCGACGAAAGGCAGTGAGTACGCTCGGAGGCGATCGGATTGAACGTTGTGGTTTCCGCCGGCGAATCGGCGTCGGCCGAACCCATCCAGTCGCCAGTCACCGTTCAATCATCAGGCACTTGTCGCGAAGCCCGCGGGACGCGCGTCTCTCGGGAAATCGCCCCACCATAGTGCGTTCTGCTGGCGTCTGTAGTGAACGAGGAAGCCGGCGATGGTGTGATGCTCCACCCTGTCGCGCGTGTTGCTGTAGTGCCAGATCTTGCCGTCGAGCAAGATACCGACGTGCTTCTTTCGCACGTTCCGGATTCGCACGGGAGCACCGCGAAAGTTGCGTCGGTCACTCACGAAGATGAGGCCTTCGCCCGAGGATGGGCACTCGATCAGTTCGCGAGTCGATGGACACTGCTCGAAGACCTCCTGGACTCTCAGATTCGCCGCTCCAGGTGCGCCGCGCCGGCCACGCATCGATGCGCAAGTCACGCCGAAACTGAGCTGCAATACGTGGGAAATGAAGTGAGCACAGTGGTTGTCGCCCGCCCTGTCGAAGCCATGCGGACAGATATCGCCGATCGAGAAGCCGACGTAGCCCTCGAGCAATTCACGCTCCAACATTCCTCACTGCCTCCTCAGGATTGACCTGCTCAGGCACGGCACCATCACCCCAGTACCTCGAGTCGGCATTCTCAAGAGCCGCATCGACTCTCACATTCACGATGGCGCAATTCACCGGACATCTGGGCCATGCTGCTCGTCCTGAGGCGTCCGTCTAGCATCCGAGTGGCTTCCAGAGCCGGTGCGTCGCCGCCCCTGGACTGCCGACCAGAGTCGCAGACTCGTAGCAACCTCTCCGGGCCGCTGGAGTCGTTGCCGGTCGACCGGTCTCGCCCATTTCGAGCGACATCGTATGGCTACCACGTGATCCCACTGCGTCTAACAGTGCCATTTCACGCAGCGCGCGCTTCGCGCGCTTGCCACGCAGGTCATGAAAGTAGCAGATTCCAGTTGCCGTGGAGACCCCTGCGTCGCCCTACGGTCGGCTCCGGGGCTTCGTGGACAACCGGCGTGTGAGCCGAAATGACCTGCGCGAGTTCGCGGAGGCAAAGTGATCGCTGATCGTCTGACTGGCGCAGCTGTGCTCACCGCGTTGCTGTGGGCTTCCGCCTGTGGTGACAGGACGGCCATGCAGCGCGGCTTCGAGGTCCGTGACAGCGCGGGCATCACCGTGGCCGAAAGCGTCTCGCCCGTTTGGCCCGGCAGCGGTTGGCAGGTTGGCGAAGAGCCGACCCTGTTGATCGGTAGCGCGAACAGTGAGGAGCTCATCCGACCTCGTGATGCGATTCGCTTGGATGACGGGCGCCTCGTCGTCACAGATGAAGGCAGTCGGCAGGTCAAGTTCTTCGCTCCCGATGGGCGACTGCTTCGCGCAGTTGGGCGGCAGGGCCGGGGTCCGGGGGAGTATGGTGCGCTATGGACCGTGCGCCCATTCGGGCCCGATTCTCTGATGGTTTTTGATTACAACCTGGAACGCGTTTCCATTCTCGATTCGCAGGGAAGCTTTGGTCGATCCTTCACCGTCGTGTTTGGCCCGAACTACTGGGCTCAGGGTGTTTTGCACGACAGCCTGGTGTTCCTGGCCTCACCCGGTGAAGGACAGCGGCGGAACGACAGTGCGGGTATCTACTGGGACTCGACATGGTTCGTCCTGTATCGAGGCGCTGACCTGCCGATTGATACGATTGGTCGTTATGCCCTGGCCGAGCGGGCTGGCAGGGCCAGTGCGCGTCAACGCGCTTATCACTTCGGTCATCGACTCCAGTTTGCCTTGGCGCATGATCGTGTATACGTGGGTTGGAGCCAGTCGTATGAGATTGGCGAGTACACGACCGATGGCAAGCTGCTCCGCCTCATCCGGCGGGCTTACGAGCGCAGGCCGGTCACGGCTGAAGTCAAGGCGCAGTTTCGCGCGGACTACGAGGCCATGGTTCGGGCTGAGGCAGGCGATGTCACACCCGAGCAAATGCGCCGGTTCCTCGAGTTCGTCGACGATGCAGACTACCCTGAGTACCTTCCGGCCTACTCGGCGCTCCTTATTGATGCGGACGGCAATCTCTGGGCGGAAGACTATCGCATCCACACCGAATCCGAGTCGCGCTGGACGGTCTTTGATTCCACAGGTCGCTGGCTCGGCACCGTGGACATGCCGGACGGACTGCAAGTTCTGGAGATTGGCCGTGACTACGTGCTTGGGCTTCGCAAAGACGATCTGGATCTTGAGCGTGTGAGCCTTCATGCGTTGGGCAGGACTATCGGAGAGACCTGACCCCGCACCCAAGGCCGCTCGGCGTGGCAACCACGCGCAGGTCACTTCGTCCAACAGTGTCATTTCACGCAGCGCGCGGTCGGTGACACGCTCGTCCTGCGATTGTTGCCGGTGCCGCTGGCACGCTTGAGTGAGAGAGCTGTTGCCGTGCCTGTCGTCGTACACGCTCTTCAGCCCTGAGGGATTCGGGCCGGGCCCGACGAATATGGCAAGTGGTGAGCGGTTTCGTAGCGAAGTCGATCGCGAGCACTGCCCGTGCGCTTCACGAGCGCCACGGAGGCAGCGAGCCGGTCGGCTGAGCCAGAGGAGGCTGCGGCCTCATCGTCCCGGTCATACGGGCCTTCGTCCCACAGGTGTGGCGCGATGACCGGCACGACGGTCAGTTTCGCTCCTGGGCGACGTGCGTGCGGGCAGCGCGGCACTCCCATTTTCGCGAACCGGGCAACACAGGCAACGATCATGTGGCGACCTGCATGCGTCCGTCGGGGACCGATCACGTGCGGTGTGATCGGAACGGTCATTGTCGCGTCGGTCGGCCTCGTTTCGGCAGGCGTCGCCCAGGGACCGGGCGCTGGACTCGCGGTGCCGGTTCCTCCGGAGTCCGACGTGCGCGTTGTCGCCGATTCGTTCATGTCTTCGACCGGGGCGCGCCGACAGTACGACGTGTATCGCGCAGCGGCTGCACGTGGTACTCCGCCGGTCGTGATCTTCGTCAATGGAAGCGGGCCGGCACTGCGCTCGGCGGCCTCGTACGTCGAGTGGGCGCGACTCGTGACCGCGCGGGGTCTGGCCGGCGTTCTGTATGAAGGCCCGACGATCCAGGCCGGGACGTCGCTGGCCGACATCCTGCGCGCGTCGGTGGCTGATCTCGATTCCGTGGTCAGCACGCTCGGTCGTCGAAGCGGAACGCTCGAGATCGACGCCTCGAGGGTCGTGATCTGGGCCGGATCCGGACAGACGACGACCGGCACGCCGTACGCGCTGGAGAGCGGGCGCGAATCGGTTGTCAGGGGTTACGTGCTTTATTATGGCGCCGGCGCTGTGCATACGCCGCGCACCGACGTGCCTGTGTTCGTGGGTCGGGCCGGGCTCGATGTGCCGGCGCTCAACCGTTCCCTCGATTCGCTCACACAGCAGCTGACGAATGCGGGTGTGCCGCTGACGGTCGTCAATTATCCCGCCGGTCAGCACGGATTCGACCTGTACGACAATTCGGAGATGACTGCGCGCGTCATCGCGCAGACGCTGGACTTCATGGTTGCAGTGACGACGCCAGGCCTGCAGCAGTCGATTGTGGCCGGTGTTTCGGATGTGCGCGCGGCTGCCGCATTCACGGCGCGCCGCTGGTCCGATGCCGAACGACTGTACGGCGAACTGGTTCGCGCGCGGCCGGACAGCCGGTTTGCCGTGTGGCGCCTCGGCCTCGCGCAACTCGAGAACGGCAAGCCTGATGGTGCACTGGCGTCGTTCGACCGGGCCCGTGAGCTGGGCCAGGGCGGTGCGCGTGACATCGGACTCCCCGCGACTCGCGCGGCTCTGCGTGCTGGCCAGACAGCGCGCGCCGTGGAGTGGCTGCAATGGGCGCTGCGCAGTTTCCCGCGCATCCGCGCCGAGGTCGAAGCGGATGCCGAACTCGCTCCGCTGCTCCAGCATCCACTCCTGCGAGGTGGCGCTGATCTGCTGGCGGACTCGCCCGGCGCCGCTGCGCCGCCACGTACGAGATCACACCGTACACGCCGATCAGCGCGAGCCGCAGAGCGGCAATCGCCGAACGCGCCCATGAGGATCAGCGGATAGCGTCGTGTGAAGCTCATCAGCGGCCCCGCGAGCTGGGCATCCGCGCGGCACTGGGAGCGACGCGCACGACGGTGCTCGGCCATGTGCTCCGTCACGGCCTGGTCCTCGTCCTGTGCGGCGTGACGGTGGGGCCTCGCGTTCTCACGGCTGTCGGGCGCGACGCTGTACGGCATCGATCCGCACGATCCACTCACCTGTCTCGCGAGCGCATTTCTGCCGGGTGGTGCGGCCGTGCTGGCGAGTCTGGTGTTCGCCTGGCGTCCGGCCCGCGTGGCGCCGTCCGACGTGCGGCGCAGCGACTGACCTCGCCGCTCCTTCGCTGACGCGGCCTCAGGCGACGTAGACGGCCTTGATGTTCACGAACTCCCTGATGCCGTAGTGTGACAGCTCGCGGCCGTAGCCGCTCTCCTTGATGCCGCCGAAGGGCATGCGAGGGTCCGACTTGACAAAGGCATTGACGAAGCAGCAGCCGGCTTCCAGGTCGTCGCGCGCAATGCGTTCGCCGCGTACGATGTCGCGGGTGAAGACGGCGGCGCCCAGACCGAAGACGCTGTCGTTGGCGATCGACACGGCGTGCTTCTCGTTCCTCGCTGCGATGATGCTGGCGACGGGGCCAAACAGCTCGTCATCGTACGCGGGCGTTCCTTTTGGCACATCGGCGAGTACGGTGGGCGGGTAGTAAGCGCCGGGTCCGTCCGGCATCTGGCCGCCGAGCAGACACTTCGCGCCGCCGGCAATGCTTGCCTTCACCTGTTCGTGCAGTTCATCCCGCAGGTCTCTGCGTGCGAGCGGTCCGACGTCGGTGCCTTCGGCCATGGGATCGCCGACGCGGGCCATGCGCATGCGCTCGACGAACCTGCGGGTGAACTCCTCGCGCACCACGTTCACGACAATGAATCGTTTCGCGGCAATGCAGCTCTGACCGGAATTGATGAGGCGGCTGGTGACGCAGGTCGCGACCGCACTGTCGAGATCGGCGTCCTCGAGTACGACGTAGGGGTCGCTGCCGCCCAGCTCGAGCACGGTCTTCTTGAGCTTCTCGCCCGCGACCTTCGCGACGTCACGACCGGCGCCCGTGCTGCCGGTCAGTGTGACGGCTGCCACGGCGCGATTGCGGATCGCATTGCGCGTGTGCTTCGTCTCGATCAGCAGTGAGCGGAACACGTCAGCGGGGAACCCCGCATCGCGGAACACCTTCTCGATGGCGAGCGCGCAGCCGGGCACGTTGGACGCGTGCTTGAGCAGACCGGTGTTGCCGGCCATGAGCGCGGGTGCAGCAAAACGGAAGACCTGCCAGAACGGGAAGTTCCACGGCATGACGGCGAGGATCGGACCGATGGGCCGGAACGCGACGAAGCTCCGTGATGCATCGGTCGACACCAGCTCGTCGGCGAGGAAACGCTCCGCGTTCTCGGCGTAGTAGTCGCAGACCCAGGCACACTTCTCGGCTTCACCCTTCCCAGCCGCGACCGGCTTGCCCATCTCCTGCGCCATCAGCTTGCCGTATTCGGCCGCACGGCTGCGCAGAAGCTGGGCGGCACGGCGCATGGGCTGTGCGCGCTCGGCGAACGACGTCGTGCGCCAGCTCTGCCAGGCGCGCTCGGACGCGCGGATGACCGCGCTGAGCTGGCGCGCCGTGAGCGCTTCGTGCCGCTGGACCCGTTCACCCGTTGCCGGATTGGTGCTCGCGATCATGGTCATGATTCACTCCGTCGGATGCGCGGGCGCCGTACGCGCGACCGCATGGTCTTCCAGAACCAGCCAGGCGCGTTCTGCCTCCGGCACTTCGGCGCGCGTGCGTGCAGCGGCGATCCAGAACAAAGCACCGAGGATAATGAACGCGCCCAGAATGACGACTTCGATGGGCCACGTGAGCGCCGCCGGACTGCCCGGCACGACCATGGCCACGAGCATGCCGAGCGAGCCGGCCGCTGCAATGGCCGCTACGAAATTGCCGCCCGGCACGCGGTACGGACGTGGCAGGTCGGGCCGGCTGCGGCGCAGCTTCCAGACCGAAACGGCAACCCCGAGGAAGGCCGCCGCAATGCAGAACGAGCCGACATCGACGAAGGCGAGAAGCGCGCTGCGGCCGAGCAGCGGCGCGAGCAGTGTCACGGCGCCGGTCAGCAGCACCGCCCTGTGCGGTGTACCGAAACGGCGATGCGTGACGCCGAACGCCGCCGGAATGATACGCGCGCGGCCGAGCGCGAAGATGACGCGGGAGCCAGCCAGAAAGAATCCATTCCAGGATGTGAACAGACCGATGAGTGCGGCGACGAGAATGAGATCTCGCCATGTCGTCGACGCGAACGCCGCTTCGAAGGCGTACGCCGCCGGCAGCTCGGCCGTGATCGTCGCTGCGACCGGTGCGACCACCGACACGCTCGCCACGAGCAGCACGTAGAACGCGACTGCGCCCGCCACCGAAGCGAGGATCAGCGTGCCGAGCAGCCGCGGCGGTACGCTGGCATCGGCTTCCTCCGCGCCCTGCGGGATCGTATCGAAGCCCACGAACCAGAATGGCACGGTCACGAGCACGGCCAGCATGCCGCCGAATGCCGCGCCGGCCCCACCCGCTGGCCACAGCGGCTGTGAATTGTCGAACGAACCGCTGCTGAAACCGGCGCCGAGGAACAGCACGATGATGAGGATGAAGGCGAGCGTGAGCCACGTCTGCACGGCCGCGACCCAGCGCACGCCCGCGTAGTGCAGCATCGTGATCAGCACCGTGCAGCCGGCGGCCAGCGCGAGGTGCGGGAGATGGACGACGTCCCCACTTACCGCGTACAGCGGCTGGCTGGCCAGTGATGGGAAGAGGAACCCGAGCACGCGGCCGACCGAGATCGCTTCGAACGCGGACACCGAGATATAGCCGAACGCGAGCATCCAGCCGACAATGAACGATGCGACCGTGCCCGATGCCGCGTACGCGTAGGCGACTTCGCCGCCCGCGACCGGCAGCATCGGTGTCGCTTCCGCATAGCACAGTCCGATGCAGAGCATCAGTGCGCCACCGATGATGAACGCGAGGGCGGCGCCCAGCGGACCGGCCTGGGCGAGCCAGGAGCCGATCGCGGTCACCCAGCCGACGCCGATCATCGAGCCGAACGCGAGTGCGAACAGTCCGAACCGACCGAGCCGGCGCTCGAGACCGCTGCGTGCGGCAGCAGCGTCGTCGCCGATCGGCCCCTTTCCAGTCATGGTCGGCGACACTGCGCGTTCGCCGTTCACGCCGTCGCCCGCTTCCCGTCGCCCTCATCCGTGCCGTACGTCAGTCGCACGATCGCCTCGCGGAACCCGTCCAGCGACTGTGCCAGCATTGCGCCCGGCCAGCGATACTCCGCTGCGCGTTTCTGCGGACGATAGACCGCAGTGTACAGCGTGCCCCAGCCGTGGTCGAACCGTGTCGAGAAGAGCGGCGGCTCGAGAAAGCGGTTGACAAACCGGTCCACTGCCTCGCGCGGGTCGTGCAGGCGACCGGCAAGGAACCGTTCGCGGTCGACACTCGCAGTCGCGTGCGCGTGCTCGTGCCATTCGACCGTGTGCTGGTGATTCGTCGCGACACGCCGGCGCGTGATCACCGTCGGGCGATCGGGTGCGACGTGCGCCGTGAAGTGAGCGCCGTCCGCGTCGACCACGGTCACATTGTACGTCATGTGACTCGGCACGCGCCGCAGCACGGCCTCCGCCTGCCCCGCCGTATCGCACGTCTCCAGCACGTAGCGCAGAATGACGGGAATGCCGAAGCCGTCACCGACCACCTTGCGGCCGCCGAATGCGAGCGCGACCGCGAGGCCGGCCTCGTTGATGCCGTCCAGCGCGCCCCACAGCACGTCCGTCATCGCGATGACGCGACGGTCGCACCACGACGAGCGCAGCATCACGCCGTCCCAGTACTGCGGCCCGTAGTCGTAGTTGCGCACGAGCAGTGGCACGTCGCGTGTCCAGACGGCCTGTGAACAGCCGGCAAAGTACGGCGTCGGCCGGTACTGGCTCAGCAGACGGGCTGCGACGTCGCCGCCGCCGGCCAGCTCGACGAGCCGTTCCCAGACGGGGACCAGCTCGGGCATGCGCGAGCGGAGCGCGCGCGCACAGGTGAGGTAGGAGGGCCGTGCTGCATCGCCCTGCTTGAGGAACCAGCGACGATAACCGGACTCCAGGCGACGCCAGAGCGCTCGCCATTTCTCGCCCGCCTCGGCTTCGTCGACGGCATACAGCACGACATGGTGCATGCCGTCACATGATCTTGAAGTTGCCGACCTCTGCGATCTCCGCGGCCACCTGCGTCTGCTCCTGACCGATGGGCCGGCTCGCATAGTTGGCCAGAATCGCCTGCGTCCAGGCGTGCGCGCGGTCGTTCAGCTTGTGGTCTTCCGTCATCAGCCGGCCGGGCGTGATCAGGATGCCGAGATCCGCGCCCTCGTAGAAGTAGTCGCCCGGCTTCGTGATGCGCAGGAAAAACGCCTCGCTCTCGCTCTCCACGGTGCGCCGATGCGTCTGGGTGCGCACGAACGCCATACCACCGTCCGGCCGCAGCCGCCAGACGCCGGAGCGCGGCGCCGCCGTGACCAGCTCGGTCGTGTCACGCACGTGCTTGATCACGAGCTGGCCCCATGGATCGATGTTGGCAGGATCCGCCCAGCGCGCATTCAGTTCCTCCACATCCAGCTCGAAATCGACGTCCGACCAGTTCAGCAGATGGAACAGAAAGAGCGGCGCATCAGCATGCGCGAACGCGGCGAGGTTCGTCATGGCGCTGGCTCCCGTGATGCGCGGATTGACCTCGCCCAGGTAGATTGTTCCATTGTCCTGGTCGGTCAGGAAGTCCAGCTCGAAGTAGCCGAGGTAGCCCATGGCGCGCAGCTCTTCGCCGAACCGGAATGTCGCGGCCCTCGCCTGTTCGCGGACCTCACGTGGGAACGCGTCCGCGAACACCTCGTTGCCGCACCAGCCGCCGCGGTAGGGCGTAAGCTCCTCGAACCCGATCAGCTCCGTCATCAGCGGACCGACGATCGTGCCGTGCCTGGTCACGCACGCTTCCAGCGCGGATCCGCGGACGCGCACGCGCTTCATCACCTTGACTTCAGCCTCGGCGACGATCTCGTCTGCGTGCCGGTCGAAGTCTTCCTGCTTCGAGATGAAGAACGTGGTGTGCCCGGAGTCGCCGAACGGCGTCTGAATCACGAGGTCATCACCCAGCTCGCGCGAGACTTGCCGCAGATGCTCCCAGCCATTGACGCGCGTGAGCACGTGCGGCACGGACGCGACGCCGGCGCGATCCGCAATACGCGTCGCCTGCACCTTGTTGTCGACCAGCCGGCGCAGCGATGCCGATGGGAAGCAGATCTGCAGACCCAGTTCGTCGCACAGTTCCTCCGTGCGCTCATCAAAGAAGAGGAAGACGGCCTTGCCGCCCGGTCCGCGGCTCCGGATGTAATCGACAACTTCCTTGTGCTCGAGCAGGTAGTTGTTGATCTCCTCGAGACAGGTGAACGGCCGGTGCGGCACCTCGGATGGCACGAAGACGTGCGGATGCTGGCCTTCGAAACAGTCGATGTAGTTGATGAAGTGGAAATTGCGGACCCACTCGTCCATGCCGAGCAGATTGAAGTTCGTCGCACTGATGAAGTACACGGGCGTCTCGTTGCGATGGAACCAGCGACGGATGTCGCTGACGCCGTGCAGCCGCCTGCGGCCCGTGCCGTTCCCGTTCTGTGCCGTCATGGTTTCGCTCGATGTCGGGGTTCCTGCCGGCTGGTCGGTCATGCAGCGCCTCCCACGATGCTGAGTTGATCGAGGTCGTCCCGGACGCCGCCGGCGTGAGCCAGCACGTCGTCGGCGAACACGCGCAGGCCGTAGTCCGGCTCGTAGCCGTGGATCTCCTTGACGTCCAGCGCCTGGAGGTAGGCGAGGATCTCCGACGTGATCACCTGGCCCGGTACCAGCACCGGGAACCCGGGCGGATAGGGTGTGACGAATGCGGCGGACACGACTTCACGGCCCGCATCCACGGCCATGCGCGCAGCCGCCATGGGCATGTAGCTGCACGCGGCCTCGTCGTAGGCGAGGAAGAAGGCGGTGCGCAGGTCGCCCTCGCGCGTGCGGCCGTCCGCATCGCCTGCAAAGGCGGCGTGGAATCGGCTGAAGAACGGCAGCGGCGGCCAGCGTTCGACCAGCGCCGTCACCTTCTGCTGGAAATGCTTCTCCTCCATTGCGCTGCGGTGGCGACACCGTTCCTCCAGCTCTTCGGCGATCGTCGTGAGGACCTTGACCAGGTGAGCGACCGTGCCGCGGGTCGTACCGATGTGCACCATGAACAGGACGGTGTTGCGCGACGTCTTGTTGATCTGGATGTCGAACCGGTCGATCAGCAGCTTCTTGAACGTGTCGCCATCCATGCCCGTGCGGCCGATGTCGATCGTCACGCGCGTGGGATCGAGCACGAACTCGTCCGACTGCCAGGCGCCTTCCAGACCGGCCCAGCCTTTGGCCAGATCGAAAAACTGCTCGAGACCGGACGGCCGATGCTCGGCGGGCACCATCTCGCGCGGACCGAGCACACGGAAGTACCGCTGCAGCAGCAGATCGGAGCGGATGCGCTCGCGCAGCATGACGGCGAGCTGAATGCTCTTCTGTACCAGCTCGTAGCCTTCCAGCTCGACCTGGCGACGGCCGACATCGAGCGATGCCAGGATCTGGTAGTTGGGCGACGTCGAGGTGTGCGTCATGTACGCTTCGTGGAACGCCGTGCGTGTGCGATGCTCGAAATCATCATCGTTCACGTGGATCATCGAGCCCTGGCGCAGCGCGGTCAGCGTCTTGTGCGTCGACTGCGTCGCGTACACCCGGATGCGCACCTGGTCCGGGTCCGGCATGAGCCGATTGTCCAGCCATGTCGCATCGGCGGCCGTGTCCTGTGCCGCAAACTGTTTCCTCCACTCGGCGTAGCGATCGCGGTAAAGGGCCGAACGGTAGCGCCGGCGCAGCCGGGTGGCCGACTCCATGGCCGTGCGGTAGCGCAGTGTGGGCCAGAAGCGGCCGTAGGCGAACCACGCTTCGTCCCAGAGGAACACCATGTCCGGCTTGATCGCCAGGACCTCCTCCATGATGCGCATCGGGTCGTACGTGATGCCGTCGAATGTGATGCTGGTGAGCAGCAGCAGCTTCACGCGATCGAGGCGGCCCGCTCGTTTCAGTGACAGCAGCTGCTTCTTGATCTCGCGCAGCGGCACGCCGCCGTACATGGCGTAGGCGGGCAGCGCATAGGCATCGAGATACACCGGGTGGGCACCGGCGAGGATGACGGCGTACGGGTGCGACTTGTGGCAGTCGTGCGAGAGCAGGATGATGTCGTGCGGCTTCATCAGCGCCTGCATGACGACCTTGTTGGCGGTCGACGTGCCGTTGGTGACGAAGAACGTCTGGCGGGCACCGAACGCGCGGGCCGCGGCGCGCTGTGCCGTCTTCAGTGTGCCGACCGGCTGCGACAGTGAATCGAGGCCGGCCGTGGTCGCGGACGTTTCGGCCTGGAAGATGCGGTCGCCATAGAACCGGCCCATGTCCTGGATCCAGTTCGACCTGCGCACCGAATTACCGCGCGAGATCGGCAGTGCGTGAAAGACGCCGGTCGGCTTCGCACTGTACTTGCGCAGCGCATTGAAGAAGGGCGTGTCGTAGCGGTCGTGGATGCCCTTCAGGATCGAGTCGTGCAGCTCGTGATAGTCTTCCTCGTGATAGAAGACGCGGCGGAACTCGCGCGACGATTCGCCGATCACGTTCTCGACGGGCGCATCCGACACGCAGTAGAGGTCGAGCTCCGGGCGGAGCGCACGGACTGCGCGGCCGAGCATAAGCGTGCGGGCGCCCGGCATCATTGCTTCGATTTCGCGCCGGTCCAGCTCGAGGATGGGATAGAGCGACTCCAGCGCGCGCAGGTCCTCCCCGCCGCGGAAGGGGAAACTGTAGCGTGCGACGACGGCCTGGATCGATGGGTTGGCGATGGCCGCCATCAGAGCGCGCTCGAACGTGCCGGCCAGCACGACTTCGTAGATGAACGCGTCATCCGGGCGCCTCATCATGCGCAGTCGCGTCTGCAGCTCCGCCTCCTGCACGGGCGGCAGCTCGTCGACGACCAGGACCTCGAAGTACGGCCGGCTCTCCGACTGCACGCGACGGTGCGTCTGTTCATTGAAGTCGGAGAAGCTGATCAGGTCGGCGTAGTTCTGGATGCGCAGGTCGAGCAGGTCGAGCCGGCGGAAGGCGCCGCTGGTCAGCAGTCGCACGACCCGCACCATCTGTGCACTGAAGCGCGTGAAGTCGCGTTTCTGGAACAGCTCGCGCAGCTGGGTGCACGTGCGATGACCGGGGAACGCATAGTAGACCTCGAGCTGCAGCAGCACATCGAACGACTGCTCGCACAGCTCGACGATCGCCGCTTCCTCACGGGCATCGCGCGCACCACGCGCCAGCCGGCGGGCCGCATCGCGCAGGCGGTTCCAGTGATCGGTGCGCACGCGCTGGACGTTGTACAGCGCATCGTCGCCGCCAGTCGCGGTCGCGGTCCAGCCTGTGGACTGGATCATGATCGATCTCCCCCGGATGGCGGGGCTGGTCTGGCTTCCGGCGATCCGGCGTTCGGGCGTGGGGCGGCGGGCACCGGCCGGGCCGTACCGTGCAGTCCGGCGCGGGACCCGCGCTCGGGCCGCTCCAGCGGTCCGAGGTCGTTCAGGTACGCGCGCGCATTGCCATTCGCCGAATAGACCGGAAACTCGATGTTCGCATCACGGAAACTCTTGAGAGGCTGGCCGAGGCCGCGCAGGCCGACCTCGCGCTCGCGGCGCACGCGGTCGAGGTCGATCTCGAGCGGCATCAGCTCCTCGGCGGAGCCCGATTCGTGCAGGACATCGCCCGCCGGACCCACGAGCACGGAACGGCCATTGCCGATGTCGCCGGCGCCGTTGATGTCGATAATGAAGCACTGGTTCTGCGCCGCGGTCGCGCGGGCAATGGCGACTTCGACATCGCGATCGATGGTGGTCGTGAGCGACGGGTGCAGGATGACCTCGGCGCCGAGTGAAACGAGTGTGCGCGAGGTCTCGGGAAACCACATGTCGTAGCAGATCGAAACACCGAACCGGCCGACCTCGTCGATGTCGAACACGAGGAACTCGCTGCCCGGCTCGACGCCGGACTCGTACGGCCGGAAGGGAAAAATCTTGCGGTAGCGTCCGATCACGCGCCCGTCCGGGTCGATGACCGATGTCGTGTTGTAGACCCTGCCATCCTTCAGCTCGAAATGGGAACCGTTGATGAGCCAGATGCCGTGCTTCTGCGCGAGCGTCTGGAACGTGCGCTCGGCAGGGCCGGGCAGCGGCTCCGCCCGCTTCGTCGATGGTCCGCATGCGGCCAGCTCACTGAACACGACCATCTGTACCCACGGATAGAGGTGCATCAGATAGTCGAGCCGGCGCTCCATGCGGGGCAGGTTGTCGCCCGCACCGGAAAGTTGCAGCTGCATGCCGGCGATCGCGAATGGTCTCATCGACCGGCCGTCTGCGGGCGGGCGGCTGCCGACGCAGCCCGGGCGGCGGTTTCGCTGAACACGCGCAGGATTTCCTCCTCCATGATGTCGAGTCCGCGATCGAGCAGCGCATCCGTGATCACGAGTGGCGAGAGGATACGGATGACGTTGCCGTGCGTGCCGGCCGAGATGGCGAGCACACCGCGTTCGACACTGGCGCGCAGGACCGCGGCGACCTCGGCCGATGCGGGCCGCGCCGGATCACCGTCATGACAGAACTCGGCGCCGATCATGGCGCCCAGCCCGCGCACATCGGCGAGCGCGGTCACGCGCTCCTGCAGCGCCAGGAAACGGCGGCGCACGCGATCACCGACGTCGCGTGCGCGCCGGTTGAGATCCAGCTCCTCCATCACGGCAATGGTCGCGAGCGCGGCCGCACACGCCACCGGATTGCCGCCATAGGTACCGCCGATCGTGCCGGGCTGCGCCGCATCCATGACCTCGGCACGGCCAACGATCGCGGCGACCGGCAATCCGCCGCCCAGCGACTTTGCCCACGTCGAGATGTCGGGCACCACGCCGGCATGCTCGTACGCGGCCCAGCGGCCGGTGCGACAGAAGCCGGTCTGCACCTCGTCGAAGATCAGCATGATGCCGTGCTCGTCGCAGAGCCTGCGCAGACCCTGGAGGTACGCTGCAGGCGCCGGCACGAAACCGCCCTCGCCCTGCACGGGCTCGATGAGGATGGCTGCGACGCGATCCGCTTCGACAACGGTATGGAACGACTCGCGCACGCGGTCCAGCTCGCGCCCGACGAATGCGCGCTCGACGAGCCCGTCACCGTGACGGAACCGGTTGGGGAACGGGATGCGGTACACTTCCGGTGCAAACGGACCGCAGCCCGACTTGTACTTCACTTTCGAGGTGAGCGACATGCCGAGCAGCGTGCGGCCGTGGAACGCGTCCGTGTAGCAGAGCACGGCCGACCGGCCGGTCGCCTGACGCGCGACCTTCACCGCGTTCTCGACCGCTTCCGCACCCGTGTTCACCAGGAACGCCTTCGTTGCATCGCCGTGCGGGAACAGCGCGACCAGCTTCTCGCACAGCGCGACGTACGGCTCGTACGTGGCGACGTGGAAGCACGTGTGCAGCAGGCGGCCCGCCTGCGTGCGGATCGCGTCCACGACTTTCGTATTGCAGTGGCCGGCATTCATGACGCCGATGCCACCCGCGAAGTCGATCAGCTGGTTCCCTTCGAGGTCGGTGATGTGCGCGCCCTCGGCCGTCGCGGCAGTGGCCATGGTGACACGCGGAACGCCACGCGGCACGACTGCCGCGCGACGGGCGAGAAGTTCCTCGTTCGCGGCCATGATGCGGCTCCCTGCGTAGTTGCCAGCGGGCTGCGACGCGGCACGCGGGCGCGTCACCGGGTGCGACAGCGGAACAC
>Ga0302046_10001612_pt1 | contig 21139 bp, 18 predicted proteins | sample RVTome_11_FD_200261 | JGI IMG/M metagenome (GOLD analysis project Ga0302046, IMG submission 200261) | Soil microbial communities from uranium-contaminated site in the Upper Colorado River Basin, Wyoming, United States - RVT147D111 (version 2) ...
GTCGAGGAGCTGTCCAAGGGCATGCAGCAGAAGACGCAGTTCATCGCCGCCATTCTCGCGACCCCTCAGCTCCTGATCCTCGACGAGCCGTTCTCGGGCATGGACCCGGTCAACCAGGACGTCTTCAAGGACGTGATCCTCGAGCTGAACCGCGGCGGGTGCACGATCGTGTTCTCGACCCACGTCATGGACCAGGCCGAGCGGCTGTGCAAGGAGATCGCTCTGATCGACGGCGGAAGCGCGGTGCTGAACGGCGATCTCGGCTCCATCAAGCGACGCTTCGGCACCAACGCGGTGCAGATGGAGTTCACGGGTGACGGGTCGTTCTTGAAGGCGCTGCCGATCGTGAAACGCGTGGACGAATACGGTCAGTACGTCGAGATCCAGCTCGCCGACGGCGCGAGCCATCAGGAGCTGCTGCGGGAAGCGGTCGCCAGGCTCGAGGTCCGCAGGTTCGAGATCATGACTCCGAGGCTGCACAACATCTTCGTCCAGCTGGTCGGCCAGGAGGCGGTCGATGCGTAAGATCCTGATGATCGTCCGTCGGGAATACCTCGAGATCGTCCGGACCAAGTCGTTCTGGATCGGGATGCTGGCCTTTCCGCTGTTCGTCGTGAGTCTGTTCGGGATCCAGATCGCCATGGCGCTGGTCTCCCCGGAGCAGCAGAAGAAGATCGCGCTCCTCGATGCGACCGCGGTGCTCGCGGATCCGGTCTCGCGGGCTCTCGCGCAGCACGAGCTCGACGACGGCCGCCCCGAGTTCCTGCTCGAGAGCGTTCCTCTCGAGGGCGGCATCGACGACGTTCGCGGCCGGCAGGAGCGCCGCGTGCTCGACGGCGAGCTGTACGGCATCGTGACCATCGGTCCGGACATCGAGGGCGAGGACAACTTCCGGTTCTACCGCAAGAACGTCGGGGACGAGCGCTCCAGGGATCGAGTGCAAGATGCGCTCGACGATGCGGTGATCGAGCTGCGGCTCGAGCGCAGCGAGCTGGGGATCGACAGGGAAACGCTGGACGCCCTGACCGCCGGAGTCCGCTTCGAGAGCTACCAGGTGACGGAAGGCGGCGAGGCCAAGAAGAAAGGGTTCTTCGAGTCGTACTTCGCGACGTTGATCTTCGTGATGATGCTGTACTTCATGCTGTACTTCTACGGCTTCGCCGTGACCCGGGGCGTGATCCAGGAGAAGAGCAGCCGGGTCATGGAGGTTCTGCTGGGCTCGGTCTCCCCCGATCAGCTCATGACCGGCAAGATCCTTGGCATCGGACTCGCGGGACTGACCCAGACGGTGTTCTACGTCGCGACCGCGGCGGTGCTGCGGGTCGCGGCGAGCGTGTTCTTCGCGGCGAAGGACGGCGCGATGGACCTCTCCGGATTCACCGACGCCGTCGCTCCCGCCAAGCTGGTGTTCTTCCTCCTATACTTCGTGCTCGGGTACTTCCTGTTCGTGACCTTCTTCGCCATCATCGGCGCGGTGTGCAACTCGGAGCAGGAGGCGCAGTCCCTTCAGTTCCCGGTGATCTTCATGCTCATGATCCCGATGCTCTCGACGTTCTTCTTCGTGCAGCACCCCGATGCGCCCGCGGCCGTCGCGCTGTCGCTGGTCCCGGTCTTCGCTCCGATGCTGATGTTCATGCGCATCACGGTGCTGTCCCCGCCGGCGTGGCAGATCCTTCTGTCCGTGGCTCTGCTGCTGGGAGCGATCTGGGTCATGTTCCGCGTCGCGGCGAAGGTGTTCCGGATCGGCACCCTGATGTACGGCAAGCGCCCGGCGATCCGCGAGATCTGGCGCTGGGCGAGGAGCTGAGCGCTCAGACGCCCTCGCGGAACCGGTCCCGGAACCTCAGACCGATCAACTTGTGGACGAGCCGCGCCACGGTGAAGTCGGCGTGGTGCAACCCGGGGATGGGGGCAAGCTCCACGACGTCGCACGCGACCACCCGCGCGCGGCGAAACAGCCGGTCCAGGAATCCGAGGGTCGGGCTCCACCGCCCGCCGCCCGGCTCCGGCGTGCCGGTCGAGGGCACGATCGCCGGATCGAAGTAGTCGACGTCCACGGTCAGGTAGACCGGCGCCCCGTCGAGGCGTTCGAGCGCCCTTTCCTGCCAGCCGTCTCCCTCCATCTCCCAGGCGTGAATCAGGCGGTAGTCCGGAATGCCGCGGCGAATCCGATCCGCCTCTTCCACCGAGTAGTTTCGGATCCCGAGCGCCGTGACCGGCGCGTGCTCGAGGCATCGCGCCATCGCGCACGCATGATTCCAGCGGCTGCCGTCGTAGCTCTCGCGTAGATCGGCGTGAGCGTCGAGCTGGACGATGCGCAATCCCGGAAAGCGCTCCGCCGCCGCGCGGACGGCTCCCGGGGTGATGGAGTGCTCGCCTCCGAGCGTGACGACCCACTTGCCCGCGTCGAGCAGCTCGCCGCATCGCACGCTCAGAGTGCCGGCGACGTCTTCCGGCGCCGCGTCGTCGGGGAACGGCAGCCTCTCCAGGGTGTGGAGGCCGACGCGGTACGGCTCGAAGCCCAGATGCTCGTCGTACAGCTCGACCTGGGCCGACGCCCGCAGGATCGCGTCGGGGCCGCGCGACGCGCCGGCGCCGTAGGACACGGTGCCCTCGTACGGCACGGGAACGACGACCGCGCTCGCGCTCTCGAGCTCGCTCGCCGCCTCCGATCCGCCGAACGGTGGGGCGGCTTCGCGTGCGATGTTCGCCATCGACCCGGATTATACCGGCCAGGAACGGGCGGCAGGCCGGAGTCGCCTCCTCGAAAAACTCCGGCCGCCACCCGGCGGTAAAACATCCGCCCACGCCGCGGGTCCCGTTTCGCGCCGTCGGCGGCCGGGAGCGTGGCCCCCACCGCGATCGACATCGGGAGCAACCTTCGCGCCACGAGCGCCGGGCGCGCGGTTGCGCCGCGAACGCGCGATTCCTCCGTGACGCGCGGGGTCAACGGCTCGCGGGCGGGCACGCCCGATGCGCGCCGGCGGGCAGCGCACCGCGCGCGTCCTCCCGCAACGACCGTCGATGCATGCGCGATCCGCTACAATTGCGACCGGCCGCCGGAAGGCTCATCGAGGAGATCGAATGCCGAAGACTCGAACCGTTCGGGCACGCTCCAAGCAAGGGTCGCTGTTCGGCCCACGTGCCACGGACGCGGTCGAGACCGGCGAGGCCCAGAAGGCCTCCCCCGAGCGCGAGCCGCTCCGTTCCACGGCAGGGAAGGCGAGCGCACCGCGGTCGAAGCCGCGGTCGCGCGGATCGGCACCTCCGGCCTCGGCTCGGGCGGAGGCACCGCGGCAGCGCGAGGACGCCGCCTCGATGGCCTCGAAACAGCGCGAGATCTCGATCTCGGAGTTCTTCACCAAGAACCGCCATCTGCTCGGGTTCGACAATCCGCAGAAGGCTCTGCTGACGGCCGTCAAGGAGGCGGTCGACAACTCCCTCGACGCCTGCGAAGAAGCCGGGATCCTGCCCGACCTGAGCGTCGAGATCTCCGAGGTCGGCGAGAACCGCTTCCGCATCGCCGTCGAGGACAACGGTCCCGGGATCGTCAAGCAGCAGATCCCCAAGATCTTCGGGAAGCTCCTGTACGGGTCGAAGTTCCATCGCCTCAAGCAGCAGCGCGGCCAGCAGGGAATCGGGATCTCCGCGGCCGGAATGTACGGCCAGCTCACCACCGGCCGGCCGGTCGGCATCATCTCGCGGACCGGCAAGGGCAGTCCCGCTCACCACTTCCAGCTCGTGATCGACACCAAGAAGAACGCTCCCGTGGTGCAGAAGGACACCACCGTCGAGTGGGACAAGGCCCACGGGACCCGTGTCGAGATCGACCTCGAGGCGACCTACAAGAAGGGCCGGCGATCGGTGGACGACTACGTCGAGCAGACCGCGCTGGCCAACCCTCACGCTTCGATCCGATTCGTCGCGCCCCAGGACGAGCCGCGAGTCTACGAGCGCGTGACCCACGAGCTACCCAAGGAGTCCAGCGAGATCAAGCCCCACCCGCACGGCGTCGAGCTCGGGATCCTCATGAGGATGCTCAAGGACAGCGGCTCGCGCAGTCTGAGGGGCGCACTGACGGGGGACTTCTCGCGGGTGAGCGGCGCGGTCGCGGAGCGGATCTGCGAAAAGGCGGGAGTGTCGCCCGACAGTCACCCGTCCCGCCTGAGCGCCGCCCAGGTGGAGCTGCTGTTCCACGCCATCCCCAAGGTCAAGATCATGGCGCCGCCGACGACCATCCTGTCTCCCATCGGGGAGGAGCTGCTGGAGCGCGGGTTGAGCAAGCGCGCGGACGCGGAGTTCTCGACGGCGATCACGCGGCCTCCCGCCGTCTACCGCGGCAACCCCTTTCAGATCGAAGCCGGGCTCGCCTACGGGGGCAGCCTGCCGGCCGACGACCTGGCGCAGCTGTACCGCTTCGCCAATCGTGTTCCTCTGCAGTACCAGCAGTCCGCGTGCGCGATCTTCAAGGCGGCGCTGTCGGTCGATTGGAGAAACTACGGGCTGCAGCAGTCCCGCGGGGCGCTCCCGACCGGACCGCTGGTCGTCTCGGTGCACGTCGCGTCGGTGTGGGTGCCCTTCACCTCCGAATCGAAGGAGGCCGTCGCGTCCTACCCGGAGATCGTGAAGGAGATCCGACTGGCCCTGATGGAGGCCGGCCGCCGGCTGGGCGCGTTCGTGCGGCGGCGGCGCCGCATGGCCGACGAGGCCAAGAAGCGAGCGCACATCGAGAGGTACATCCCGACCATCGGCCACGCCCTGCAGCAGATCCTCGGCCTGAGCGATCGGGAGCGCGACACCGCGATCGTGAATCTGAAGGAGATCCTCGAGCGCAGCCGCAAGGCGTAGACCGGTCCCGTCGCCTCGCCGATCCGCCCTGGCCTTGGTAGTATTCGATCCGACGGCGAGTGGCCAATTCGGGAGGCACGCGAACCGTGAAGATCGTCCTCGGTATCGTGCTGTTCTTGGCGGTCGCGGGGTACCTGACGTTCCGCCGCTTCTCGGGCCGCCTGGATCGAATCCGGAAAGCGGAGGACGCCCGTAAGGCCGCCGTTCAGAAGAGGTTGATCGAGGGCGGCATGAACGCCGAGCTGGACTACATCGTCGCCCAGCTCGACCGCGAGATCGAGAGTCTCTCGCCGGGCGCGGGCACCCCCGCCGAGCGCAGGGCCGAGCGCATCCGGGAGCTGCGGGCCGTCCTCCTGAGGAACCGCGACCACGAGCCGGCCCCGTTCGACGTCGCGGATGCGGTCGCGAAGGAGATCGCCTCGTGGCGCAGTCAGAACCTCGACGGCACGATCGAGCACGTCGCGCTCGAGGGGGCGCTCGAGATCCGAGGCTCGGAGGAGCTGTTCCGCTGGGCTGTGGGCGAGCTGATCTCGAACACCCTCGCCCACGGGGAGGGCTGGTCGCGCATCGTCGTGCGGCTCGAACGCGGCGCCGAAGGTGAAGTGGTGCTGTCCCTCGGTGACGACGGCGATGGGCCCGACGTCATGGAAGTCTCGAGACTCTACGGCTCGTTCACTCCGCGCATCGATTCCGCCGGGCCCGGCCTCGGGCTGTTTGCGGTCCGGTCGATCGTCGAGCGCATGCGGGGATCGATATCGGCGAGCCCCGGCGAGCGCGGCGGGCTGACCCACACCGTCCGCCTCCCCCTGCGCGCACAGGCCCGCATCGAGCTTCCCAGCATCGCCCGGATCGCCGACTAGTCCGGGGACCGCCTGAGCCCGCGCTTCGGCGCGCGCTGGCCCGGAGGGGGTCGGGACCCTATATTGCGTTCCGAATCGTGGACAGCTCAGGAGTCATCGTGTCGCGAATCGCGACGCGCCGCCGAAGTCCATCCCCACGTCGTCCCGAGGGTCGACCAAGGATCGCCGCGCGCGGCATTCGACAAGTCCTGCTCCTGGCGGCCTCGATCGCGCTTTCGATCCCCGTGGCGCCGGCCCGAGCGGAAACCCTGCGCTACAGCCTCGAGATCCACGACCGCGAGGCGGCGAGCTACGCGGTCGATCTTCCCGTACGAAACGCCGGCACGGTGCGAGTCGACGTCGAGTGGTCCGGAGGACGCACGCTCGCCTTCCGGATCGAAGGCCCCGGCTCGACGGCGGTTCGGTCCCGGCGCGCCGGGCCCTCGCCGCAGCATCTCGAGGCGGAGGTCACGGACTCCGACCTCGCCGCCGGCGGCCCCTTCAAGCTGTTCGTCCACTCGCTGCCCGACCGTGGCGAGATCGAAGGAACCCTGACGGTGGCGCTCCCCGCTCGAGCCGAGCCGGAGCGTGCCGAGGCGCGAGTCGAGCCCGTCCGGCCGGTTCCCCCTCCCGACCCGTGGCTGCTGCCCGACGTCGCCCCGCGCGGAACCGATGACCGCCTCGCCCGCGTGTACGACACCTCCGAGAGCCTACGGGCCTGGATCGTCGACGTCGGGGGAACGCCTCGCAACGACGCGTGCGGATGGCAGTCCGAGCTGCTGCGCTATCTGGCGACGCGCAGGACTGAGCTCAAGGACGGTCAGGCCGGCGTCGACGAAGCGACGGCGCGCTTTCTGCTCCGAGTCGTGAAAGCGGTGGCGCTGGTCGAGGGATTGCGGTCGTCCGACGACCCGTTCCTCACGGGCCCGGTCCCGGAGGACACCAACAAGAAGAAGGCCTGGATGTCGCTGCGCAAGCGACGTCTCGAGCCGATCGAGGGCGAGCTGGACGCCCTGGGGACCCTGATCCGTAGGGACCACGCGCCCGAGCTGGCCGAAGAGACCTGGCCCCAGCGCTTGGTCGGCTGCCTGACGGCGTGCGAGCGCCACTTCGAGCAGCGGGTCGTGGTGGCCGGCGACGATGCCGAGAACGGCAGCCTGGCCGTCGACCAGTGGCCCGGCATCCAGGCGGCGGCGGGGGCGCTTCGGGCCCTGGCCTTTTCCGATGTCGGATCGGCCGTCGCGGCCGGCGAGGCCACGCCGGAGCGTTGACTCGATCCGTCCCGTTCGCCGCCTCCCCTGCGGCGGCTGGGCGCGACTCGCCACGTCGGGTACCATGACAGGACTACGGCGCCGCGCCGACGTCGTGGCGAAGAGAGAGACTCCCGGGATGAAGAGCAGGGTGGCCGCCCTTCGAGTTCGACCCCAGACCGTTCTCGCGGACATCGATCGCCTGTGCGGGCTCGCCGGCGTGCGCGAGGCTCTGAACCCTGGCGCCACCACCATCCTGAAGGACAACATCTCGTGGCATTTCCCGTTTCCCGCGGCGAACACGACGCCATGGCAGCTCGAAGGAGCGATCCTGGCGCTGCGCGGGGCGGGCTTCGACGATCTGTCCTGCGTGCAGAACCGGACGGTGGTGACGGACACGTTCAAGGGCGAGGACCTCAACCGCTACCGTCCCATCCTGCAACATTACCGCGTCCCCATCCTGTACAACTTCAAGTCCGAGGACATGAGCTGGGTCGCCTACCGCCCGAAGGCCAAGATGCACGTTCTCGACGACATCTATCCAGCGGGCATCCGGATCCCCGACTACTTCTTCGGAAAGAACATCGTCCATCTGCCGACGATCAAGGCCCACATCTATTCGACCACCACCGGGGCGATGAAGAACGCGTTCGGCGGGCTGCTCTACGATCACCGCCACTACACACACTCCTGGATCCACCAAACGCTGGTCGACCTGCTCGCGATCCAGAAGGAGATCCACCCGGGCATCTTCGCCCTGATGGACGGCACCACGGCCGGAAACGGCCCCGGCCCGCGAACGATGTTCCCGGTCGTCAAGAACGTGATGCTGGCCTCGTCCGATCAGGTCGCCATCGACGCGGTCGCCGCCAAGATGATGGGATTCGACCCGTTGACCATCGGCTACATCCGTCTCGCCCACCAGGACGGCCTGGGTGTCGGCGACACGCGCGACATCGAGATCGTCGGGGACCCGGACCTGTCCCGCGAATCGTGGGGTTTTCACGTCGGGGACAACGGGGCGAGCCTGATCGGCAACCTGCTGTGGTTCTCGCCCCTCAAGCGCTTCCAGAAGCTGTTTTTCCGAACCCCCCTGGTGCACCTGTTCATCTTCGGTTCCGAGGCGTACCACGATTACTACCGCTGGCCGCTGCGAGACCGCAAGGTGTTCGAGAAGTGGCTGCGCGAGACGGAGTGGGGCTCGCTCTTCGGACGTTACGCGGGCGGCCCCATCGGGCCCGCCGCCGCATCGCCGGGCGCGGCCCGCGAGACGACGATCGTCGGTTCGTGAACCCGGCTGCGGTGCGCTGAGGCCCGGGCGAGACCGGCAGCCGGCGCGCCACGCGCGCCGGTTGACTCGAACGGCCCATGCCGCGTATCGTGGCCCCAGCTTCGGGTCCCGCAGTTCTCCCGACGGGAGGGACCATGGATAGTCTGTCCGTTGTCGGTCCGTGGGTGCTCCACGATGCGCCGCCTCCGGGCGAGCCGGGCTCGCAGCACCCGAGGCCGAAGTTACTCGACCAGGTTCGTACCGCGCTTCGCTCGCGGCACTACAGTCCGAGCACCGAGCGCGTCTACGTCGAGTGGGTGCGGCGCTACGTCCGCTTCCACCGACTGCGCCATCCGGCGGAGATGGGCGAGCCGGAGGTCACGGAGTTCTTGTCGGCCCTGGCCTGCCGCGAGCGGGTCAGCGCGTCGACGCAGAACCAGGCCTTGGCGGCGCTGTTGTTTCTCTACCGGGAGATCCTGGGCGTTCGGCTCGAATGGCTCGACGGCGTCGTACGGGCCAAGGCTTCGCCGCGGCTTCCCGTGGTGCTGTCGCGCGACGAGGTCGCGGCGGTCCTCCACGGTATGAACCCTTAGTTCAACAACCGCTTGCAGCGGCCGCGCGCGCGGCGTGCGTCGAAGAGTCCGCGGCTACCCGCGCGCGCCGCTGAAGCGGATCGTTGGGCAGGCCTGAGCGGGGACGCTACAGATCGGTGTACGATGAGGTCATGAAGCCTCGGATCTACGTGGACGCGTCAGTTCTCGGCGGCTGCGAAGACGACGAGTTTTCCGAGTATTCCCTGCGGCTGATGCAGCGTTTCGTCCGAGGGGACGCCATCCTCGTCGTGTCCACCCTTACGGTGCAGGAGCTCGCCGCAGCGCCAGACGAGGTCCGCAGGCATCTTGCCTCGGCTCCCGAGGCGTACATCGAGACTCTTCAGCTCGACGCTAGCGCAAGGGAACTTGCCGAAGCCTACATTTCTGAGGGCGTGCTTTCGGCCAAGATGCGGGCCGACGCCCAGCACATCGCCATCGCAACCGTGGCGCGCGTTGATGTGCTGGTGAGCTGGAACTTCAAGCACATCGTCAATCTGTACCGGATCCACGGGTACAACTCGGTGAATCTGCGCAAGGGCTATCCGACGCTCGAGATCCGGGCGCCACAGGAGGTGCTGCCAGATGAGTAGAACCGCGAAGAAGTTCGACGCCGTTGCAATGATGCGGTCGATTCGCGACAGGGTCTCAGTCCAGATCGAAGGCATGACGCTTGAAGAAGAACTGGCCTGGCTGGCCTCCCAGGAACTCAAGGATCCTCTCCTGAAGCGTCTCCGAGACAAGGCTGCCCAACAAGCCGATGCAGCGGACGACGCTTCGCGTCGCCGCTGATCGCCGACGCTGGGCGTACATGAGGGGAATCGCGAGAGGACTTGGACTGCTGCTCGGACTCTGGGTCTGCTCTGCAAGCGCCGATACCGCACTAAAGATCGTTACCCCGGGCGGCCACATCTCGTGTGGCCCCACTTAGAACAAAATCCCGCCGACTACGACGCGCGGATGGCCGCAACCTTCCAGTCGTTCCTCAGGAGTGTTGAAGGGAAGCTGGGAGCGTACGTACCGAAGCCAGGTGAAGTAACTCGGAGGCCCGGGGCATGACGCCCAACAACCCGATCAACCCGTCGGTCGTGCCGGTCACGCGCCTTGCTTGCGCAAGGCGCGCGCCAGTCCGACCCGCGGGTTACGTGCAGCGTTCGACAGACTTGAAATCCTCGAGTTGACGGGCGTGCGCCATTGGCGTATAGTTGCACATGCGCTTCGTCGAGACCCCGGTCTTCACGAAACGGCTGAAGGACCTGCTGCCGGACGAGGACTACAGGACCCTTCAGATCGCCCTGTTGTTGCGCCCGGAGCAAGGCCCTCTCATCAAGGCGGTGGCGGCCTCCGAAAAGTGCGCTGGGCGCCCAAGGGAGTCGGAAAGCGAGGCGGCGTTCGAGTGATCTACTACTGGCGGCCCGATGAGCGAGTCTTCTACATGCTCTTCGCGTACGCCAAGACCTCCCAGGAGGATCTGACGGCGGACCAGCTTCGAGTCCTGGCTCGAATCGTCCGCGAGGAGTTCAAGTGAAGAAGAAGGACTTCGACGACCTCATCAAGAGTGTTCGCCAGGCAGGCAAGATCCGACGCAAGAAGATGCGGCCGAGCCGAGCGATGGCGTTCAAGCCTGCGGATATCAGGGGCATTCGAGACAGCCTTGGGAAGTCGCAGACCGAGTTCGCGATGATGATCGGCGTCAGCGTGGCCACGCTTCGCAACTGGGAGCAAGGGCGGCGAATCCCGGACGGACCGGCCCAGGCTCTGCTTCGCGTCGCGGCCCAGAATCCCAACGCCGTTGCAGATGCGTTGAGCGCATGAGCCGAGGCGCGCTGTCGAACTACCGGCTGAACCCGACGGTCGGTCCGCCCGCGGGTTAGCCGTGCGTTAGACCGCTCAAGGACCTGTGAGAATGAGGAAGGGGTGAGGACCCGAGTCGGCAGGAACGATCCCTGCCCTTGCGGCAGCGGCCGGAAGTTCAAGATGTGCTGCGGCGGCGCGTCACCTGGGTAAGGTGCCGGCGATCGCGAATCACCCAGGCCCGACGAAGTGGGTTCGACGGGGCCTGTGGATGGCCGCTTTCGATTCGAGGCAGGCAGTTATGGCGGTCCGGGGGGGTACCTGCCTTCCATCGCATGCCTCAAACGAGATGGACAAGATGGATGGGCGTATCATTTCATCCTCGTCATCCCGGATGCTCTTCGCGACGATGAGGAGACGGCCACGCTTGAATCGGGTGAGCACCTATTCAAGGCGTTCGGCGGGCGGCCTGCGCCTGAGGCGATTGCGCTGCGACTGAAGGACGTTGGGTACGTCAGCGTCTCCGACTTTCGCGTGGTTGATGCAGGTTCCCAGGGTAGTCACGGCTTCGTATCGGGAATCGATGAACGCGACTGATGGTGGTTCGCGGTCTAAGCAGCGTGAACCTGCCGGCCCGTCCTGGTCGAGTGGGCGGAGGAGGTTACCCTCCCCCGCCTCTCACAGAACTGGACTTGTGGGCCACACATCCGGCTCTTCGGGATGTCCGATTCCTCGACCTTGTTCCGACATCGGCGTTGCCGCCCGCAGCTATCCGAAGTCCAGCTCGCGCTGGACCGGGACGAGGACGATCTCCGGGGCATGATGCTCGCGCCAGGCCTCGACGAGCGACACGAGCCCGCGCTTCGCGAAGTACGCGTTGCGCAGCGCTCGCTCCACCGCGGGGTTGTGGCTCAGCGCCCACCAGGAGCGCGTCCCACCGTAGACCCCCCGTCGAGCCTGTTCGCGGCTCACCCCCAGACGGACGAGACGGCGCACGATCGATCGCTTGCGCCGCCACTGCCGGAGGAGAATCGCGCGAAGACGTCGCCTGATGTGGGCGTCGAGGTGGTGCAGTGCAGACCCGGAAGAAGCCGGTCCAGCCCTGAAGGTACTCGTTCAGGCCGTCGATACAGTCCTGAAGCGATCGCCCCCAAGTCCGGGGCGTCAGGGTTCGGATCTTCTCGTCGATGCGCTTCTGACTGCGCTTCGACAGCAGCACGTCCACGCCGCCGTCCCGCGGATCGCGCCGCAGGCGGAAGCCGAGGAAGTGCCGCTCCTCCGGTCGAGCCACCGCGCTCTTGGTCGCGTTCACCTCGAGCCTCAACCGGCTCTCGATGAATCGTGTGACGCTGGCCATCACGCGCCGCCCCGACCGCTCGCTACGAACATAGACGTTGCAGTCGTCGGCGTAGCGCACGAAGCGGTGACCGCGCCGGGCGAGTTCGCGGTCGAACTCGTCCAGCACGATGTTACTGAGCAACGGGGAAAGTGGGCCGCCCTGCGGCGTCCCCTCCTCCGTGCTCACCACCACTTCGTCCGGCATCACCACCTTGGCCTCGAGCATCCGGCGGATCAGCCGGAGCAGCCGCCGGTCTTCGATGCGTTGCTGCGCAGCTTCGGCAGGATCACGTCGAGGTGCCGTTCAACCTCCGCGACGCTCCGCCCATCCGGACCCGGGGCGCCGTCGTTCGACGCCACCCTCTCGAACGCTTCTCTCAGGTTGAACTCTCGGGCCACCTCCTCCATCGTCATCGCCGGCAAGGCTTCTCCGTTCGTGACCTTCGGTTTCGGCACCGCGACGGTCGCAGGGGCGGATCGGTCCGCCTCCGCTCCCGCGTCGGCCCCTTGCGGGCTGTCGGCTGTCCCGAAGGGCAGTCTTCGTTGCCCCACCTGTTCACTGGCCGTCACCGCCTTCCCTCCCCTCCGCCTGCGCGGGGTTGGGACCGGGTTTCCCCGGCCTTGCGGTACTGCACGGTGATCCGACTCCTCCCGTCCCCTCGTCGCCTCGTCCTCGCGTCCTTGGCGACTACCGCTCGCGGGAGGCTGCCCGCGGCGGAGGCCGGGAGGTCTCCCCGGGTAAGGTGCGCGGAACTTCATGCCGACGCCGTCGCCTCTACGCACGGCCGCCCGGCGGATATCGGGCTTCGCCGTCGTGAGCCGGCTCGCCCACGACCGTGCGCCTCATGGCGCTTCGCTTGCGCTCGGTTCGGCATTCTCACCTCGGATTTCCACCGGACCCCCCTCGCGGGGCAGCCCTTGTCTCCGGTGCGGGGTTCCCTCCGCCAGGGTCCCCAGGAGAGTTACACTCCCTGTTCCGCGCCCATGCCGGGCGCACTCACGGGACGTGCTTTCGCACGCCCCGCGCCAGCGCCCCCCGCAGCTTACGGCCGACGTTAGCCGGTTGTGATGTGACCTTGAAAACCCAGTAGGAAGTGAACTGTTTGGAGAACACCGAGACACCACAGATGAACCCGTCACGGTCCGCAGCGGCAGGTCCAGGCGCGTTCCTTTTCGACTTGGCTCTCTACTTGCCGGTCATGTTCTTGGTCAGAGAAGTCTATTTCCCTTCGATTGGGTTCATACTCAACGGCCTGTTCTGGTCACTGACAACCTTGGCCCTTGCGACCTGGAGAATGAGAGTCAGGGGAATCTCCTGGGCCAACTTGGGGATGTGCAGACCCAAGAGCATCAAGGCCGCCGCAATCGCCGGCGTCGCCATTCTGGGAATGGCCATCGGGTCCATCGTTCTCTTTCAGATCATTCATGAGCAGATTCCGTTGGGGCTAGCCCCGGATTACATCGAACGACAGCGCGGGCCAGAAATTTGGAGATCTCAAGAACAACTGGGGTTTGTTTCTTGCAATCATTCCGTTGATCTGGCTTGAATCCCTGCTTGAAGAAGTATTGGACAGAGGGTTCTTGATGAACTGGATTGAACGACTGTTTTCAAGCACCAGATTTGCTACTGTGTTGGCGGTCGTTCTGCAAGCAATGATCTTCGGGTTCAGGCATTCATACGACCTATCGGAAAGGTCCATGACAGTGGGCTTGATCGGCCTTGCGATGGGAATAGGTTACGTGGCCTTCGGACGAAATCTATGGCCCCCTATCATTGTGCACTGCGTGTTGAATACGATGTCCATGATTGAGCGAGCTACGTGATTCCCTCCAGCCCTGCACCGGCTAACGACAGCATGCAGCGGACGGCGCTGCGCGCCGCCGCTGATGCTGCGCGTTGGGCGGACACTGAGCCCCTCGCGGATCAGAACGAGCTGCGAAATAGCGAATGGGAGACGCGCGTATGAGAAGCAGCACACGCTGTAGGCGGCAGCCAGGTAACTCAGTGGATGGCGCTCGTCGTTCTGTCCTCTTGTACCTGGGCGCCGTTCTGATGGCTGTCTTGCTTGGGGGCTGCGTGAGCGACACGAGGGGCCAAGGCCAGCAACACGCCAGCCACGCCTTGGGCAAGGTTGACTTTCCCATCACTTGCTCCGAACAAGCCCAAGTGGAGTTCAATCGGGCGGTCGCCCTGCTGCATCACATGACGTATCCACAAGCACGGGAGGCATTCGAGCGAGTTGCAGAGACCGATCCCGAATGCGCGATGGCACACTGGGGCATCGCGATGACCCTGTTTCAGCCGCTTTGGCCGACGCGTCCGGGACCCGAAGAACTTCAGCGGGGGTGGGAGGCGGTGCAGAAGGCCAAGGCCCTTCACCCGCCGACCGAGCGGGAACGGCTCTTCATCGCTACGGCGGAGGCGTTTTTTCTCGAACCGGCGTCGTCGGATTATTGGCTCCGCATCCGCCGGTGGGAACAGGCCACAGAAAAGGCTTATGCGACTTTTCCGGATGACCCCGAGGCGGCCGCGTTCTACTCGTTGGCGCACCTGGCAACCGCTCCCACCGATACGATTTCGCGAGCTCATTCCGACCGGGCCGCCGCCATCCTTCTTCGCCTGTACGAGCGGAATCCGGATCACCCGGGCGCCATGCACTATCTCGTTCATGCCAACGACGTCCCGGGACGCGAGCGGGAATCGCTGGAGATCGTACGCAAGTACGAAGGTGCCGCTCCGCGCAACCCCCATGCGCTCCACATGCCGACCCACATCTATACCCGCCTCGGCGACTGGAACGGGGTGGTCCGAGGAAACCTGAAGGCCGCGGCGGCCGCCTTGGAGCATCCGGCGGGCGACCACGGACAATTCGTTTGGGACGAGTTCCCCCACGCGATCGAGTACCTCATCTACGCCTATCTCCAGAAAGGCGAGGACGACGCAGCCGCCGCACAGTTGCAGCGGCTGCGCGGAACGGCCCGGTTGCAACCCAGCTTCAAGACGGCTTTTCACCTGGCGTCTACGCAGGCCCGCTACGCACTGGAGCGGCGCGCCTGGAAGGAGGCGGTGTCGCTCGCTCCCCGCGAGCCTGCGACCCTCGACTGGGACCGTTTCACCTGGCCGGAAGCGATCGCGCAATTCGCGCGCGGTCTGGGCGCGGCGCACCTGGGCAGAATCAGCGAGGCCAGAGCAGCCGGCGAGCGTCTCGAGGAACTCGAAGCGGTGACCCGCAAGGCGGGGGAGGCCCTGTTTGCCCGGAACATCCGCGTGCTTCGCCTCGAACTGAACGCCTGGATCGCCCACCTGGCAGAGCAAAAGGGAGCCAGCGTTGCGCTGATGCGCGAGGCCGCCGAGCTTGAGGCCTCGACGCCCAAACACCCAGTGACGCCGGGACCCACTCTCCCCGCCCACGAACTCTTGGGAGACCTGCTCATGGAGCAAACGCAGCCGACGGAAGCACTCGCGGCGTACAGGCGATCGATCGAATTCTATCCGAGGCGTTTCAACAGCCTGCTGGGCGCTGCTCGGGCCGCACGCGCGCTCGGTGACAAGTCCCTAGCGCGCACCTTCTATCAAGAGATTCTCGAAGTTGCTGATGGCGGGACACGACAGCCCGCCATGAAAGAGGCGCAGAATTATGTGGCTCAGCCGCGGTGATCAAGGCACACCACCGGCGCCTCTGCCGCGTGCCGCCCAACAAGGGCATGCAGCGGACGGCGCTCCGCGCCGCCGCTGATGCCGGGCGTGTGTGCCCAGCATGGTCACTGACTTGGAGGTGAGAGTCCTTCGGGGACCCGGTCGCGGGGACCCAAGCGAAGCGCAAGGTGCCGACCGCGAGGTCGTCGCTGAAAGAAGCGTGGAGCGAATCCGCGGGCTGACGAACAGAAACCGGATACGAGGCGTACACGGCAGGGCGAGCGGGCACGTTACCGCGAAGCTCTCGCGACCAGGAGCCGTGAGCGTAAATCCGGCGGTCGTGCGGAGAAGGCCAGTGATCTTACCTGGGGAGATCTCGCCTTGCGTCCGAAAGGGCGACGCTGCGTGAGCGGCGGAGCGAGAAGTCAGCAGAGGCCGTAATAGCCGCACCGCCGTGCGGTGAAGGGCCGAACGGAGAGGAGCTCGGCTTCTTCCGCCGCCGGGTCGTGGCGATCCCCTGGAGTTGGTTGGTGAGGATCTCGGTCATTGGGCCGCGCATGAGTTCCACTTGCGCCAACGTATCGACTTCGCGATCCCCGTGAGCCCCAAGGAGAACCGCCAGCGTCCTCCGGATCAGACGAAGTTGCTCGCTGGTGACCCCGACCCCGCTGTCCAGCTTGGCCACCTGCCAGCTCTCGCGGGACGGCCCGGGTTCGTGCTGCACGGAGTCGCGCTCCAAGCGGTCGAGCGCCCGGAGCAGCTCCTCGCGATCCGACGTGAATCCGGTGTAGAGCGTCACGCCGCCGCGAGCGCCGAGGCGATCATGGCCCGGTCGCCCTCCCGGAGCAGCATGGGGATCATCGTCCGCACCGACTCGATCGAGCGCTGCCGTCCTTCCACGGTCAATTGCAGCTGATCGAAGTACAGCAAGTAGGTTGCCGCCAGGCGGACCCCCGGCTCGACCCCATCGCATCCGCAGAAGCGGTCGACGATGATGTCCTCTATCCTCCGGCCGCCGACGAACAGCTCGAAGTCGGAGCTCTCCAGCCGGCGCGCCGCCTCGGCCGCACCGAGGACGGACACGTCGATCTGGGCCAGCCGGACCTCGACCTTGTCCTCGAGCTGTTCCTCCGCGGGCCCGTCCCGCTCCTGGCCTGGGGACGGCCATGCGGAGGAGGCGGCAAGCAGAGCGGCGATCCAGAGGACGCGTGGCCGCACGGACGCAGGGTCCATGGTCCGCCCCCGCGGGGCACGGCGCCCCGCATGCCTTCGAATCTACGCCCGGGCTCTTCCTCCGGCAGTCCCAGGGCGGATCTCCCGCGGGCACGATGCAGCGAGGCGGTGGTCGGTCAGTTCGGTCGGGCCCCGGTGCCGCCGCGCGGCGCCAGCCGGCTCACACCGCGCGAGCCAGCTCGCGAACTTCGGCTCTCTCCTCGCCGTCATCGGTGGCAACGGCGACCCCGCGCGTGCGCGCCACGAACATGTAGATCGACGGCACGACGAACAGCGTGAACGCGGTGCCGATGATCATGCCGCTGACCAGCATGATGCCGATGCTGTTGCGCGCCCCGGCTCCGGGCCCGGTGGCCAGCACGAGCGGGGTGTGGCCGACCACCGTGGCGGCGGTCGTCATCAGGACCGGCCGCAGGCGCGTCGCCGCGGCCTCGCGCACGGCCCGCAGCTTGTCGCGGCCCTGCGCCTGGAGCTGGTTGGCGAACTCCACGATGAGGATGCCGTTCTTGGCCACGAGCCCGACGAGCGTGATCAGGCCGACCTGGCTGTAGATGTTCAGCGTGGTCAGTCCGAGGAAGGAGAACAGCAGCGACCCCGAGATCGCCAGCGGGACCGAGCCCGCCAGGATGATGAACGGATCGCGGAAGCTCTCGAACTGCGCCGCCAGCACGAGGTAGATCAGGATCGCCGACAGCAGGAAGGTGGCCAGGAACTTGCTGCTCTCCGTGCGCAGCTGCCGCGACTGACCCGCGTAGTCGACGGTGAATCCCGGCGGCAGCAGCGCCGCGGCCTCGGTCTCGAGGAAGCGCAGCGCCTGGTCCAGCGAGACGTTCGGCGGGATCACGCCCTGGATGCGCACGGCGTTGAGCTGCTGGAAGCGCTTCAGGTCGCGCGGCTCGGTGGTGGTGCGCAGCGTCGCGAAGGTCGACAGCGGCACGAGCCGGCCGTCGCGGCCGGTCACGTGGATCTGCGCGAGCTGGTCCGGCGTCAGGCGCTCCGCGCGCTTGACCTGCGGGATGACCTTGTAGCTGCGGCCCTGGATGCTGAAGCGATTGACGTAATCTCCGCCGAGCATCGTCGCCAGGTCGAGCCCGGCCTGGCTCAGGTCGACGCCTTGCGAGCGCAACTTGTCGCGGTTGAACACCACCTCGGCCTGGGGCTGGTCGAACTTCAGGTCGGCGTCGGCGAAGATGAACAGGCCGCTCGAGAACGCTTTCATGACGAGCTGGTTCGCGATCTCGGCGAGCTGCTCGGGCTCCGCCGTCGAGGCGACGACGAAGTCCACCGGGAACTCGCCGCCGCCGGGCAGCGACGGCGGCGTCAGCGGGATCACGCGGACGCCGGGGATCTTCGACACCCCCGCCGCCACTTCGAGCTGGAGCTCCTGCGAGCTGCGCTCGCGCTCGCTCCACGGCTTGGTCACGAGGCCGCCGAAGCCTCCCGTCGGGAAGGTGATCTGGAACGTGTTGCTGGTCTCGGGGAGCGCCTCGAACACGTCGTTGATCTGCGACACGAACAGCCGCGTCTGGTCGAGCGTGGAGTTGGGAGCGGCCTGCACGATGCCGAACACGACACCCTGGTCCTCCGCGGGCGCCAGCTCCTTCATCGAGAACAGGTAGAACGGCGCGCTCAGCAGCGCGACCAGGATCCACAGCGTCAGCACGACCGGGCGCCAGCGCAGCGTGGCGGCGAGCATGCGCGAGTAGACCCCGCGGACCACCTCGAAGTGCCGGTTGATCATCCCGGCGAAGCCGCGCTCGGTGTCTCCCGAGCGGAGCAACTTCGAGGCCATCATCGGCGACAGGGTCAGCGCCACGACCCCCGAGACGATGACCGCCCCGGCCAGCGTGAAGACGAACTCGCGGAACAGGGCTCCTGTCAGGCCGCCCTGGATCCCCACCGGTGCGTAGACTGCGGCGAGCGTGATGGTCATGGCGATGATCGGGCCGACCAGCTCGCGCGCCCCCTCGATCGCCGCGCGGTACGGCGTTTCTCCGGCGTGCAGGCGGCGCTCGACGTTCTCCACCATGACGATCGCGTCGTCGACGACGAGTCCGACCGCGAGCACGATGGCCAGCAGCGTCAGCAGGTTCAGCGTGAAGCCGGCGACCAGCATCAGGAACACGGCGCCGATCAGCGAGATCGGGATGGCCACGACCGGGATCAGCACCGAGCGCGCCGAGCCCAGAAACAGGAAGATCACCACGATCACGATCAGCAAGGTCTCGCCCAGCGTCTTGAGCACCTCGTCGATCGCGTTCTCGATGTACAGGGTCGCGTCGAACGCCACGGCTCCCGCCATCCCCGCCGGAAGCTCGGCCCGGATCGACGGCATGGCGTCGCGCACCCGGCCGATAACGTCGAGCGTGTTGGCGGTCGGCAGCACCCAGATTCCCATGAACGTGGCGGTCTGCCCGTTGAAGCGCACGTCCTCCTCGTAGTTTTCCGCGCCGAGCACGACGTCCGCGATCTCCCCCAGCCGCACCACGACGCCGTCCTGCTCCTTGACCACGAGTTGGCGGAACTCCTCCGCGCTCTGGAGGTCGGTGTTGGCCACGAGGTTGACCGACACCATCGAACCCTTGGTCCTGCCCAGGGCCGAAAGGTAGTTGTTGCGCGCCAGCGCCTCGCGCACGTGGGACGGCGCGATGCCGCGGGCGGCCATGCGATCCGGGTCGAGCCACACGCGCATGGCGAACGTGCGGTCGCCCAGGATGTCGGCGCGCTGCACCCCGTCGATGGCGCTGAGCTGCGGCTGCACGACGCGGGTCAGGTAGTCGGTGATCTGATTCTGGTCCAGGTCTTCCGACGAGAACCCGATGTACATCGCCGCGAACTGGTTGTCCGCGGTCTCGATCTCGATGATCGGCGCCTCGGCCTCGGGAGGAAGGTCGTTGCGAACCTGCGCCACCTTGGCCTGGATCTGCGTCAGGGCGGAGTCGGTGTCGTAATTCAGCTTCAGGTGCACGGTGATCGTGCTGGCGCCCTGCGCGCTCGACGACTCCATGTAGTCGATGCCGTCGGCGCTCGCGATCACCCGCTCGAGCGGTGTCGTGATGAAGCCCCGCACGAGGTCGGCGTTGGCGCCGATGTAGGCGGTCGTGACCCGTATCACCGCGATGTCGCTGCGCGGGTATTGCCGCACGGACACCGAGCGCACGGCCTGGAACCCGGCGATCAGGATCACCAGGTTGACCACGACGGCCAGGACGGGCCGCTTGACGAACAGGTCGGTGAGCTTCATCAGCTTTCCTCGGGAGCCGGCGCCGGGTCGTTGGCCGGCTGGACGTGGTTGTCGACCTGGACCGCCGCGCCGTTACGCAGCTTGAAGACGCCCGAGGTCACAACCTCCTCGCCGGGCCGGACTCCCGAGACGATCGCGACCTGATCTCCGCGCGCGCCGCCGAGCTTGACGAACTGCTGCCGCACGCCGCGGTACGTTCCGCCGTCCGGCCCCTCCATGTCCTCGACGACGAACAGCGAGTCGCCGTACGGCGCGTAGCTGATCGCCGAGGCCGGCAGCGCGATCACCGCAGTCCCGGCGCCGTCCAGGATGCGGGTCTCGACGAACATCCCCGGACGCAGCGTGCCGTGAGGGTTGGGCAGCGTGACCTGGACTCGCACGTTGCGCGTCGCCTGGTCGACGACCGAATCGACGGCCGTGACCCGTCCCGCCGCCTCGACGCCGGAGTCTCCCTCGGTCGCCACCCGCACGCCCGTGCCGGCTCGGACCTGGGCGATGTACTGCTGCGGCACGGACAGGTCGACGTAGATCGGGTCGAGCGACTGCAGCGGGACGACCGGGTCCCCGCCGTTCAGGTACTGGCCGAGGTTGACCTGCCGGATGCCCAGGATCCCCGAGAACGGGGCGCGGATCGTCTTGCGTTCGATCGTGGCGCGAATCTCGCCGACCTTGGCTTCCGTGGTCTTGAGCGCGGCCTCGGCCGCGTCCAGCTCCGCCTGCGAGACGACCCCCTTGCCGCGCAGTCCGCGCATGCGCTCGAGGTTCAGGCCCGCCAGGTCGCGCTCCGCCTCCGCCGCCGCGAGCTGGGCGCGCTCCTGGCGCGTGTCCAGCCGCACGAGCTCGTCGCCGGCGTCGACCGCCGCGCCCGAGTCGAAGCTGATGGCCTCGACGATGCCCGGCAGGTCCGCGCTGACGGTGACGCCCTGGACCGCGGCGACGCTGCCGATCGCACGGAGCTCGGCGTCCCACCGCGTCTCCTCGGCCACGATCGTCGTGACGGCCTCCGGAGGCGGCTGGAACGCCTTCGCCTGGGCGACCGCCGCCTGGATCTGCTGGAACTTCACGAAGCCGATCACCGCGACGAACGCGGCCATCG
>Ga0302046_10001615_pt1 | contig 21107 bp, 23 predicted proteins | sample RVTome_11_FD_200261 | JGI IMG/M metagenome (GOLD analysis project Ga0302046, IMG submission 200261) | Soil microbial communities from uranium-contaminated site in the Upper Colorado River Basin, Wyoming, United States - RVT147D111 (version 2) ...
CGCGAAATCCCTTCCCGCATCGGCATCGTCGCCATGCAGACCAACGACCTCACCACCGACGACCTGCTCCGCGATGCCTTCGCCCCTCTCCACGCCCAGTTCATCATCTGGGCCACCCGCGCCTATGCCCGCGCGATCCGCGTCCTTGGTCTCTCCTCCGACGAATCCCCCGACGACCTCGCCATCTCCCAGACCGTCACCGAGGCCGCCGACTGGCTCGTCTCCGCCCTATCCGCCCTCGCCGCTGCCCGCCTATTCGATCCTTCTCCCACGCCCGAACCCTTCGGCGAGATCGACGACTCTTCCGACGTCCCCTTCGGCATCGTCCGCGAAGCCCTCGCGCGCGCCGGCGGCGCTGCTCCTGCCGGTATCTACATCTCCACTGCGGGCGACCCGATGGGCGGCATCGCGACGGGCGCCCTGCTCCTCAACGCCTTCTCTCGCATCGGTGGCGGCGTCGAAGGCTGGCAGTGGGTCTACGGCGAGACTGTCCGCTCACGCGAGTTTCCCCCACATCACGACCTCGACGGCGTGCGCTTCTCCTCCTGGACCGATGACGCCTTGTCCAACCGCCAAACCTGGCCTGCCGTCTCCCATTACGTCCCCGGAGACCACGCCGGATGCTATTGCGCCGCCGCGCCTGTTATCCTTCCACCTCAGGAGGCTGTGGCCTGATGCGAGTGGAAGCCGTCAATCGTCTACGCTTACGCGACGTTCTCGTCTTGCGCGTCACCACTCCCGACGCCGAATCCGAGGCCACTCTCGCCTCATTCGCCGCTGAGATGGCAAGCCACGTCCGCCTCCCCGTGTTCATCATCGACGCTTCCATGTCTCTAGAGTCTCTCAACGAGGCTGAGATGCGAGCCGCCGGTTGGGTACGCGCGAATGGCGCCAATGGGAGCCGATCCTAGATGCCCTACCACGTCGCACGATCCTCATCCTGCCCGCCGTCGCGCCCGTGGGCTGTCATCAAGGACGCCGGCGGCAAGGTGATGGGATGTCATCCAACGTCCGACGCTGCTTCAGCGCAGATGCGCGCGCTCTACGCCCGAGGGGATACGAAGGAGTCTGCCATGGCCGAGATTGAGACTACCGCGACCGCCGCTACTGCCGCTGCTGCCGAAACTCCCGTTGCAACTCCCACCGCAGTCACCACCGAGCAGGGTTTCCAGTCCATCCTCATCATCGAAGGCGAGCGCACTTCCGACGGCCGCCTATTCCCCGCCGATTCTCTCACCTGGCGCACGCTCCCACTTCCCCTGATGTGGCAACGCGAGAATCTCCCCCGCCACCAAGCATCCGTCCTCGTCGGCCGCATCGACGAGATCTGGCGTGACGGCGCCGAACTCAAAGGCCGCGGCATCTTCGACCTCGGCTCCGAAGACGGCCGCGAAGCCGCCCGCCAAGTCGCCGAACAGTTCGCGCGCGGCGTTTCCATCGACGCGGAAATCTTCGAGGATTCCCTCGTTGAAGACGGCGAAGATCTCCTCCAAGTCATCTCCTCGGCCAGAATCGTCGGGCTCACGATCGTTCCATTCCCCGCGTTCCCCTCTGCCGTCATCGCGCTCACCGATCATTCCATCCCCGAATCTTCTCCCGACGGCCGCGCCGCTGCCACACCCCCCGCCGCCCCCGTCACCATCCAATCCTTCGCCATCTCCTCACGCCCGCTTGCCGCCGACCGTTCCCGCTACTCCGACCCTGAATGGCTGGCAGCCTGCGCGGGCATGGAAGGCACGACCGACATCCCCAAACTCGACGGCTATTTCCCTCACCACGAACCCGACGGCTCTCTGTCCCGTCCCGGCGTTCACGCTTGCCTGACTCGCCTGCCGTTCACTCGCCGTCGTGGTCTCGATCACGCGCGCCAGCACCTCATCAACCATCTCCGCCACAACTTGCACGAGTCCGTCCCCGCGTCCCTCGACGCCCCATCCCTCCTCGCCTCGGCCCGCAAGCCCATTCCCCGCTCCTTCTTCGCCTCCCCCAATCTCCTGTCCCCCACTCCCATCACGATCACCCTCGACGGCCGCCTCTACGGCCACGCCGCTCTGTGGAACACCTGCTTCGCTGGTGAAACCGAGTATCTAACGGAGGGCGGTGTTCGGACCCTAAAGGAGACAGTCGATACTGTGCAGCGGGTCCTGGTTTCTACCGGTGATCTCAGTTCTCGGTCTCGCGCAGCACGTGAGTTCGGTGGCGAGTGGCAGGATGCTGAAATCCGCTCATTTGGTGAGCAGCAGTTGATGAAGGTCACACTACGTCGCTACGGTCAGACCAAGGAGGTTTATGCCACTGCTCAACATCGTTGGTTGATAACCCCCCGGAACAGTGAGAGATTTAGGCACAGTCCCCGCAAGGTAGTGCTCACTGCCGACCTTGAACCCAACATGCGACTTTCGCCTTTGTTCCCCAAGAAGAAAGTGACCGTAGGTAAGGGAATCCGTCTAAGTCAGTTCGGCGTCGCTCACGGTTTTACCTTCGGCGACGGTACTCGACGTCGCGATGGATGCCAGGTTGTTCTCTTTGGGGAAAAGGACGCAGCTCTATTGCCTTACTTCGCAATGTCCACCAGCCGGAAGGGAAGTAATCCGAACGGCGTCAACAAGGTGCTGGTCTCTAACCTCCCGGCTTTCTTCAAGGATTTGCCGTCGTTGGGAGAAAGCCTTTCCTACCTATATGGTTGGCTCGCTGGGTATTTCGCGGCGGATGGGACAGTGTCTCCGGACGGAACGCCGATCATGTTCTCTGCAACGAAGGCTCACTTGGAACACGTTCGGGATGTCTGCCTGCGTTTGGGGATCGGCACTTCTGAAATCAAGACGTTTATGCGGAACGGTGCAGGAGATTACGAGGGTATCCCTGGGAGGGTAAACAACAACCGAATCAGTCCGCTCCACCGGATGACACTTATCTCCAGTACTCTAAGTGCAGAGTTCTTCTTGATCCCTGAGCATCAGCGTCGGTTCCGAGCGCGCTTGGATGTCAATGACCCACATACAGCATGGCGCGTTGTTTCTGTGGAAGAAACGGATCGCGTCGAAGAGGTCTACTGCGCTGTGGTCCCAGGTAACGAGAACTTTACGTTGATGGATAATATCAACGTGATGAACTGCCACATTTCCCGCTCGGACGTCTGCATCACCCCACCCCATTCCCTCGCCGCCTACGCCTACTTCCTCACCGGCGAGACCGAGGTCTCTGACATCGACGTTATCGCTGCCTCCGCGGGAGTTGCCTCCGCCGATGGTGCCAGCGCGGGATCAACATTCACTCTGGACCCGTCCGGCAACCTCACCGCCTCAGGCTCCCCCGCTCTCTGCTCTCCCTCTTGCGTCCCCACCGGCCCCGTCGTTCTCGCCACCAACCACGCCGCCCTCGCCGCCTCCCCCGAAGCCGCCAAGTCCCACTACGACAACACCGGCCTCGCGGTCGCCGACATCGCAGTCGGCGAAGACGCCTTCGGCATCTGGGTCGCGGGCACGCTCCGTCCCGGCATCTCCGAAGCCCAGCGTGTCGCCTTGCGCGGCTCATCCCTCTCCGGTGACTGGCGGCGTATCGGCGGCAACCTCGAACTCGTCGCTCTCCTCGCCGTGAACGTCCCCGGCTTCCCGATCCCGCGCCTTGCCACCTCGCGTTTCGGCCTTGTCCAAACTTCCCTCGTCGCCGCCGGCATCCCGCGTCCCGACCCCGAATCAGACGAGGTTCCCGCTGACATCTCTGCCGACGAGCTGCTCGACCAGCTCAAGCGCGAAGTCTCCGGCGAGCCCGATCCCGAGCCAGTGCCGGATGCCGATGCACCTGATGCCGAATCAACGGACACCGAAGACCCTACCGGGCAGGAGTCATCCGCCACGTAAGCCCCTTCACGGATGACCCCATCGGGGCTGGTCTGTCTCCCCAGACGGATCGGCCCCGCCCCCTTTCCCCCTTCCCACTTCGCAGCTTCGCAACTTCGCAACTTCACAGCTTGGCAACTTACTCGCGCGCGCGCGAGGCCCCAACTCCCCCGCTCCTTGACACCCTCCCCCCGTATCCGCGACACTCCTAACTGTCAGGGACGAGTAGTCCAACATAGTTGGGGTCCAGCTCCGGTGAGCCACAGTCTCACCATCGCACGCTCCTCCCATCCTGATAACCCCACAGGAGGAGCGCAATGGACGCAAGAATCAACCAACTATTGGAACGTCTCGCCGAGGTTTCAGACGATCAACTCGCTGACCTCGAAGACGTCATCCGCGCCGGCCTCGAGGAAGCGGCTGAAGCCAAGGACGTGGACAACGCCCGCGCTTACGCCGAATCCATCGAGAAGGTCCGCACGGAACGCTCGGATCGCCTCGCTCAGGCTCAGGCCCGCGAGACCGAGATCGCGAGCATCATGCAGCGAGTCAACACTGCCTCGGCCGAAGACGAAGCCGAGAACGGCGATGACGACGACGCTGACGGCAACGGTGACGCATCCGCGTCCGACGGTGATGGTTCAGATGCTGGCGCTGGAGAGGGCAACGACGATGGTGCTGCTGATGGCTCCACCGCTTCGACCATCTCCTCGAAGCCGCTTCCCTCGATCGCCGATCTGACTCGCACCAAACGGCCCGCTACCGCCTCTCACGTCCAGGTCGGCAACAAGCGGACCCCCGCGCCCGGCCTCATCACTGCCGCCGTGGATGTCCCCGGCCTCGCCGCCGGATCGGAGATCCCCGACGCCACCACTCTCCGTACGGCCATCTTCGAGCGGTGGCAGGCTCTGTCCGCCTCGCGTGGCCTGTCGGGCAACTTCCCGGTCGCGAAGTTCCGCAACTCCTACCCGGATGAGCGGATGCTTCACGCGGGCGACAACGAGGGCAACTGGGACAAGATCCAGTCGATCGTCTCCCCGTCGTCCCTGGTCGCATCGGGCGGCATCTGCGCTCCCGTCGCCGGGTACTACGACGCCAACACGCTCGCCGGCGCTGCTCGCCCCCTCCGCGATTCGCTCCCTCGCTTCGGAGCCGACCGTGGTGGCATCCGGTTCATCCGCGCCACGTCGATCAGCGACTACTCGGGTGCGATCGGGCACATCACCGAAGCCGAAGACGCGGCTGGTGGCGGCGGCGGCACGAAGCCTTGCCTCACGATCGTCTGCGAGGATGTCCAAGAGGTCCTCGTGAACGCGGTCTCGCGGTGCCTGACGATCGGTAACTTCAACGCTCGCACGCACCCCGAGTTCATCTCTCACATCACCGACAACACTCTCGCCGCGCACGCCCGCGTCGCCGAGGAGAACCTGTGGGAGACGATGTGTTCGGCCTCCACCGCCGTCACCTCAGGCGAGAACCTTTCCGCCTGGCGTGATGTCTACGCCACGCTCGCTCGTGCCGCCGCGCAGTACCGGTCTCGTCACCGTATGACCGACCGGATGCTCCGCTGGGTCGCTCCCGCGTGGCTGGTGAACATGTTCAACGCCGACCTTGTCCGCCAGGCTCCCGGTGACAACACGATCGGCGGTGTCGCCCGCGAAGCCTTCGAGGCGGCGCTCGGCCGTATCGGCGTCAGTGTCACCTGGACGCTCGAAGGTGGCACGGCGCCAGACCAGGTCGCGATCGCCCAGGCCGCTGGTGGTCTGAACCCGTGGTTGTCCACGGTCGAGACGTTGCTGTACGCCGAGGGAGTGTTCCTCTACCTCGACCATGGCACGCTCGATCTGGGTGTGGTCCGCGATTCGACGTTGAACGTGGTGAACGACTTCCAGACCTTCGCGGAAGTGTTCGAGAACGTCGCGTTCCTCGGCCCGGAGGCACTCTGCCTGACGCTAGATGTCTGCCCGTCGGGGCTCACGGCTGGTGCGCTCGATGATTACGACCCTTGCGCTATCGGCAGTTGATACGGTAACTACCGTAACAACAGGGTAAACTGAGAGGAGCAGCAAGAATGGAGCAGGTGGACAGGGGTCCAGCAAAGGCCTTTGTTCCACCTGCTCCAGTAACGCACAGCCTTGCCCTTAGGCCTACGCTTGGGTTAAACTCGCAGGATGCAAGCAACCATTTACGCCTTGATAGACCCAGACACCGCAGAGGTTCGATACATCGGACAGTCTCAGCGACCAGTTCAACGTCTCAAGCAGCACTTGAAGCACGCTCAGAGGCAGAAGTCGCGGTTGACTCCCAAGGTCGAATGGCTACGGTCTTTGCTTCCCAAGAAGAGTCCGGGGCTTATGCTGTTAGAAGAGGTGCCAGTTCATCAAGCCTCCATCGCCGAGGCGAAGTGGATCGAGCACTATCACGCCGCTGGGGCACGCTTGACCAATCTTCGGCCGCCCGGAGCGACCTGCGATCAATCTACTCAATGGCTAGACCCCGAAGCGCGTCGTCAGAAGTTGAAAGAGGCGCGCTTGCAGCAGCAGGACGGTCCGTTTACTCAAGCGGCACGCGAGAAGATGTCCGCGGCGTTGAAGGAACGATGGGCCAACGATCCCAATGCAGAACAGCGAAAGAAGAAGCTGGCAGAGCAGGGTCGTCAGAGTATTGCAAAGGCCCAAGCACGTTCCCGCGAGGTTTGGCAAGGTCGCAAGCACACCCCCGAGACACGGGAGAAACTGCGCCAGGCTCATCTCGGTCGTCCACGAACACCCGCGGAGATCGCAGCGCGCATAAGACAAAAAGAAGCAACCACTGCACGGAAGGTAGCCAAGAAGCAGGCGCGCGAGGAAGCCAAGCAAGCGCGCATCGCTGGATGGTGCTTTCTCCGCAAGCAGCGAGTGAATCTCATTCGCGATCTCGACACCCCCAAGCCGCGCCGTGTTACGTCGGAGGAAACCAAGGCCAAAATCCGCGAAGCCCGTGCTCGCCAGGCTCCGATGACTCCCGAAGCGCGTGCCAAACTGTCCGAAGCACGACGGCGCGAATGGGCCGAAGGCTCACGGAGCAAAGAAGCCCTAGCCGAGCAGGGTCGTCGCACCGTGTCGAAAGCTCACGACGCCTGGCGCGGGCAACGTCATTCAGACGCCTCCATCGCAAAGATGTCGCAGGCGAGAAGAAGGGGGCCGAAGACTTAACCGTCTTCACCTCCGATCCTATGGAGGTGTAGCGGTGGCCGCGCCCAAACAAGCCGTATCAGCACTCCCCGCTTCACCGCCCCGCATCAGCCTCCTCACTTCCGCCATTACCATCTCCGAACGTGAACGCTGGGAATCCGGCTTCTCCTACGAGCCCGAAGCTTGCGGCGAAGGCAACACCGCCACTTGGGACCCGTGCACCAACCCCGACCTCGACAACGGCGTCCAATCCGGCGCCGTCGATGTCGAAACCTTCGCGATCGCCGCCGTGGATTCATGTTCATCCTTCGGCTCGGCTGCTCGCACTTGGAAGGAGCGCGCGCAACGCAAGCTCGTCGCGTGCGAATCCAACCTCATCGAAGCCGAGCTATGGTCCGGTGCCATCGCCCGCTCCTCCGGCTGGGCGAACAAGTACCTCACCCATCTGGACTCCGACGTTCTCTCCGATCTCCCCATCGAAGACGCCGTCCAAGCCCTCGCCTGCCTCGAGCAAGCCCTCGCGACTTGCAACTGCGGCAGCCGCGGCATGATCCACGCCACGCCCCAAACAGTCATCCTGTGGGCTCAAGGCGGCGGCCTACGCCGCGAAGGCAATCTCATCCTGACCATCAACGACACGGTCGTCGTCCCCGGCTCCGGCTATGACGGCTCCGGCCCGCAGCAAGCCGTCGATGGCGCTCCTGTCCCCGCTGCCGACGGTTCGGTCTGGGCGTATGCGACGGGCATGGTTCACATCCGCATGTCTCCCATCGAGATCATCCCGAACACGCCCGATGAAGCGATGGACCGTTCCGCGAACCGGCTCACCTATTGGGCGCAGCGCACCGTCGCCGCGACCTTCGACTGCTGCTTGTTTGCTATCGAGATGGATCTTCGCGACTGCGGGATCGGCGGTGCTGGTTCGTGACCTTACCGTTGGTCATAAGTCCCAACGACCCCGGTCACCTGGGGGATCATGAAGAAATTCATGGTCTCCTCGCCAACGCTCAATCCCCCTTTGACAACGTCGCCCTCGACGGCGCCGACCTTTTCGCCAACCGTCCCGCCGCCGGCACCCAGGGCCGCTACTTCTACGCGACCGACACCGGTGTCATCTACCGCGACACGGGCTCCGCGTGGCAAGCCTGGTCGTCACTCATCTCCGACCTCATCGCCAGTATCCTCCAAGCCTCGCCTACCCTATCCGGCCTGCGCGTCCCTACTTCGCGTGTCACCAAATCTGTTGGCCAGTCCGTGCCCGACGGGATTCTCGGCTCTACCGTCGTCACCTTCGACGTCGAAAGCTCATCCACCACTTGGGACAACGACAGCATCCATTCCGTCTCATCCAACACCGGCCGCCTCGTCGCCCCCCGTTCCGGCTACTACCTCGCGGGCACGCATGTCGTTTGGGCGACTAGCACGACCGGCCAGCGAGAAGTGCGTCTACGCCAGTCCAATCCGGTCGGTAACTTCGTGCGTGATGATCGTGTTGCATCATCGGGCACAGACCACATGGCTATCGCGGGAGCGTGTCGTCTGGGGGCTGGAGAGTATGCGGAGGTGGTGGTGGCACATTCGGCAGGAGCACCACTCAATGTTGGAGGCGGGTCGAGTTTCTGGCTCGCGTTCGTCTCGGATCTGTAGGCCCATGGAAAGAAGGAGGATACAGTTGAGATTAGGTTCGCTGAGTATAGGCCCGGCGGCAAGCTCGGCAGCCACGATAGCCGTTGGCGTCCCTATACGTGTTTTCCTCGGTGAACTCGTGACCTCGTTTGCAGTGAGTCTTGTCTCGATTGTGAGGCCCGCGCGGTGGCTTAGGCTCAGTTCGTTTAGAACCATGAAGGTGACTCGCGCGAAGATTCTCAGCATGAGTCTTCGGCTTCAAGTGTTCTACATGCACGCACGCGCGATGGCGACAGGGGTTGCTGCGACATCTCGTTCCGTTGTGGCATTCATGGTCAAGCTCCAACCCTTCGGGAACAGGACCAACGTAGCGTTCGTAGGCCCAGATGTGAGCAGCCATCGTGCGCCCGTCCACCCTGAAGGCTCCATAGCCGTTGGAGTACAGCGCTCCGGTCCATTCGATGCACCCATTTCTGCGTCCCTTGGTCTTCTCCCAGAATCGTTCGTCAACATCCTCAGTATACAAACGAGTAGCGGGATCACCGTGCCGAAGCCATCTGGTGTAGTGCATCAAGCACCAATCTTTCGACTTCCAGGGGCGGCTACAACCCTCCACGGCACAGACTGTCGGGTACTCGATGAGATCAAGAGTCCCGTATCGCTGCCAGCGTCTGTAATGAGTGCTGCACCATCCACGCGCCCATTTGGGCTTCCCGCACCCTTCGACGGAGCACTCCATAACCAGGACCGTACCGGACGGACTCCGGCTATGTCAAGAAGGAGGACGGCATGAATCAGTGTCTCGCTCAAGTTCAGTCGTGCGCGTTGCGGGTGACGCGCCTCGCAGCCGACGGGTCTCCCATCGAAGGTGCAGACAACCTCTACACCACCGACTCGCTCACGGTTCTCACCATCGAGCCGGAGATCACCGAAGGTGACGAGTTCGAGGTCAAGAACGCTTGCGGCGCAGTCTGCGTCAACTTCAAGGACTGCGACCGCCTCAAGCGCCTCAACCTGACCCTCGGACTCTGCATCCCCGACCCGGAGCTGCAGGAACTCCTCGTCGGCGGGGTCGTGCTCACTTCCGGCGACGCGGTCGGCTACGCCTTCCCAGAGATCGGCGCAGCGGCTTGCCCCGATGGTGTGTCGATCGAAGTCTGGACGAAGCGTATCACCGCCGCGGGCGCTCTGGATGCGACGTTCCCCTACGAGCGGTACGTTCTGCCGCGCACCTACTGGCAGCACAGCACCCGCACGTTCGAGAACGGTCCCGTCGTGCTGGAGCTGAACGGCTTCGCGGTGGAGAACCCCGAGTGGCTGGATGGGTCCGAAAATGACTGGCCTGTTGCGTCTGATCGTGTCTTGCAGTCGCTGCCGGTTGCAACGCTGCCGGACGTGGCATGCGGCTATGCCTCCGCGACTGCCTCTTGATGTAGTGGAATCTCTCGTAACCTCATGATAGGTTGCGAGGATGGAGAAGGAGAAGAAGTGCAAGATACGGGGATGCTCTCGCCAGGTCTACGCTCGGAGTTGGTGCGGGATGCACTACCAACGGTGGCGAACTCTCGGCGATCCTGGCGAGGCATCCCCTCGCTTCATGCTCGGGTCCAGCATCGAAGAACAGTTCTGGGCCAAGGTGTGCAGGGAAAGATCCGGGTGTTGGAGATGGAAGGGGTCCATTGATCAACTTGGGTACGGTCGGTTCAACGCCAAGAAAGAACTCGGGGTTGACCGTGCTCACCGCGCTGCCTACATCCTATTCGTCGGTCCAATTCCGAGGGGCAAGGAACTCGATCATCTCTGCCGGAACCGTTGGTGTGTCAATCCCGAGCATCTCGAAGCAGTTTCACCTGCTGAGAACAAGATGCGTGGTGAAGGGATCGCGGCGAGAAACGCTCGGAAGACAACATGTGTGCGGGGGCATAGCCTCACCGACCCAGCGAATCTCAAGCCAGATCGGCTTGGCCGTCGTATCTGTCGAGAGTGCGTCCATCTACATCGACGGAATCGCTATGTACGACTAGGCAAGTAACCACGAGATGTGAGAGGTGTGTCCGGCTCCTGGGGCCTTGGACCCTGGGAGCCGGATACCTACGCCGAAGAAGGATGAGATGGCAGACCAGATGAGCTTCGCCGAGAAGATCCATACCATCAACATCGGCTTGCCCTCGCGCCGCGGCCCCAAGCGCACGACCGTAGATACCGAGACTGCCTTAGTCACCACCACCGAGCATTGGTCCGACCGTCAAGATGTCACCGTCACCCCTGTTACCCCTGCTACCATCTCAGCCAACAAGGAGCGCACCAGTGGCCGATGAGATCACCCCAATCGCCGTCTCTGAGGCCGAAGCCCACTTCGCCGAGGCCAAATCTCGCCGCTATGCTGACCCATCCGAAGCCAACATCGCAGACTTCCGTCAGGCCAAGGCCGACCTGGTCACGCTCCGTTCAGCCTTCCGTATCCAAGAAGTCTCCGCCGGGCGCCGCGCTGTCGGAGTTGGCATCGGCGACGCTTCCGTGAATCCAGATTCCATCTCTTCTTCCCTAGGAGGCTGACATGGCGATTACTGCTTCAGGGCTTTTCGTCGCCACATGGACCGACGTACTCGACACCACGCAGCTCGCTATCGACCTTGACCTCGATACACATCGCTGCGCCATGTTCTCGAACACGATCACGCCGAACTTCTCCACCGACACTGCCTACGCCGTTGCGCCCTATGACGCGAACGAAGTCTCCGGGGCTGGCTATACCGCGGGTGGCGAGTTGCTCACGGGCACCGCGCTGTCCGAGTCCCCCACCGGGTCGATTATGTGGGACGCCACGGATGTACAGTGGACCTCTTCGACGATCACCAACGCGCGCGGGGTTCTCATCTATGCCGACGCGCTCGTTGGTAACAACGCGATTTGTCTGCTGGATTTCGGGGCGGACTTCTCGACCAATAACGGGACTTTTTTGATTACCTGGGCGGCAACGGGGATCTTCGCGATAGATTGTACGCCATAGCATCGCCATAGCATTACACCGATAGGTAGAGAGAAGAGGCTAGGTGGCTTACTCCTTAGTCCAACAAGCCTCTCGCGGCTCCAGCACCCAGAACCACGGTGTCACCTTCGCCAACGCGCCCGTCGAAGGCGAACTCATCGTCATCTGTTTCCGTATCGCGACGATCATCGCGACGGTTACAACAGCATCGGGTTGGCAGCGCGTTGACGGAGCGACCATCAACGATGCTGATGTTGTCCCAACCTTCTCCGAGCACATCTACTTCAAGATCGCAGGCGCGGGCGAGGGTACAGCACAGACGCCCGCGACGACGGTGTCAAACTTCGCCTCAATCGCGAACGGGACGCGGTGGTCGGGGAACGCGGCTATTCCGGGCGACGCATCCAACGAAGCAGCCAACGCGGCGGGCCAGGGATCTCATCAACCGGGCTCGGTCACGCCCTCCGAGGGCGGCGAACTCATCGTTACCATCTCCGCACAGTCTGGGAACAATAACGGCTCGGAGGCCATCGACTCTGACTTCATCATTCTGACCGAGAACGGCAACTCGACCATCATCGGCTACAAAATCAAAGATGCTGGTGACACTGCCGCAGAGAATCCAACCTTCTCCCACACCGGAAGCACTCGTCACGCCTCTGGTATCGCGACCTTTATGGCTGAGGCTGCCAGTGACGCCACAGCCACGCCAGCGGTCATCGCTGTCCCCGTTTCGATCACCAATCCCACCGCTTCTGCCTCATCGACCTCAACCCCTTCGGTTGTCCCCGTCTCTGTTACTTTGGGCGCTCCGACGATCGCTGCCTCCTCTACCGCCACGCCTGCCACCGCTCCTTCACCCGTCACCCTCGATGCCCCGTCCATCTCTGCGTCGTCTACTTTGGCGCCGTCCACCATTCCCGTTCCTGTTAGCATTACCGACCCGACGGTCTCCGTTGCCGGTGACGCGACGGCCTCTCCTTCCACCATCGCTGTGCCGGTCAGCATCACAGACCCCAACGCATCTGCATCTTCCACTCCCACCCCCGCGACTATCGCTGTTCCAGCCTCGATCACGGACCCTTCTGTTCTTACCTCTTCTACTGCCTCCCCGGTCACTATCTCCGTCCCCGTCACCCTCGATGCTGCCGCCCTCTCCACGTCTTCCACCCCCGCTCCCGCTACCGTCGCTGTCCCCGTTCTTATCGCTAACCCGACCGTTGAGACTGAAGGCAACGCCACCGCTGCTCCATCGACCGTCCCCGTCCCCGTCGCTATCACGAACCCCACCGCTTCTGCTTCTTCCACTCCCGCGCCGTCTACTATTCCGGCCCCCGTTACCCTCGACACACCTACCATCGCCGCCGGGGCGACTACCACCCCATCCACCATCTCGGTCCCTGTCTCTATCACCGACCCGACCATCGTCATCGAGGGCGACGTCACTGTTTCCCCCTCCACTATCCCCGTTCCCATCATGCTCGGCGCTTTATCCATCTCTACTTCGTCCACCGTCTCTCCTTCGACGATCCCGGTCCCCGCCTCCATCACGGACCCCGCCGTCTCCACCATCACCACAGCCGCCCCTACCACCATCGCGATCACCGTCACTCTCGCTGCCCCGTCCCTGGCCACCGATTCCACTATCACCCCCGCCACCATCTCCGCGACTGTCTCTCTCGCCACTCCCACCATCCGTCTTATCTCCGGCACGACCCGTTTCTGCGCTGTGGAGACCCCCACTTCTCGCACCGGCTGCGCCGTTCCCGACGCCTCCTCTCGCATATGCGCTGCCCCTGGTGCGCCCGGCATCCGGCGTTGTACCCTGACTGGAGAACAGGAGGCAGTCGATGCTACAGCTACGCCGGATACCGTTGGGGCGGGGGTCTAGATGAGTGGTGTCTGCCGCAGCGCCTGTAGCCCCTGGGCAACCGAAGACGACGTTTGCACGCCTTGCGACTCCATCTACGACTTCCCTGTTGGCCTGCTCGAAGACACCCTCGCCGTCGCCTCCGACATCCTGTTCGAGCTATCCGGCCGCCAGTTCCCTGGCTCATGCCAAGAAACCGTCCGTCCGTGTTCTCAGCACGCCTCCCTCGACGCTGCCCCCAACCGCGACGTCGAATACTCGGCCGTCTACCGCTACCCCTCCGCCTGCTCGTGCCAGCGTGCCTCCTCCTGCACCTGCTCTCGCATCCCCTCCATCCGCCTCGGCGCCTATCCGATCACCGCCATCGACGAGGTCCTCATCGACGGCGTCGCTCTCCCCACGACCGCCTACACGGTCCACGACTGGCGCTGGCTCGTCCGCATCGACGGTGAAGCCTGGAGTTGTTGCCAAGACATGTTGCTCCCCTCCACCGAAGAAGACACCTTCGAGGTCACCTACACCTACGGCTCGCCCCCTCCGCCCGCCGGCGTGATGGCCGCCGCAGAGTTGGCCTGCCAGCTCGCCTTGTCTTGCCAGCCTGAGACGCTTGGCGAATGCCGCCTCCCCTCGCGCGTCACGAACATCACCCGGCAAGGTGTGTCGATGGTTGTGCTCGATCCGATGTCTTTCCTCGACAACGGGCGCACCGGCTTGTTCACCGTCGATCTGTTCCTCTCGACCTACAACCGTCACGGTCTCACCCGCCGCGCTTCCGTCATCTCCCCCGACCTCCGTCCCGCCGTCCGTCGCGTCACCGGCATCTCGTAAGGAGAGCAAATGGCTAACCTCTCTGCCGCCCGAGCCAAATCCGCCGCCCTATCCGCCGCCACCGCCGACGTCATCACCCTCGGCCGCAACTTTCGTCGTGTCGAAGTCACGAACCGCTCGGGCGACGCCGAAATCTGGGTACGTATCGGCGGCACGAATCCCGGCGTTGGTGGCGACGACGCGACCTGCCTGCCCGCCGCCATCGGCTCAGTCGTCATCGAGTCCAACGAGCGCGGCAACACCGTCGTGCGCCTCATCTCCTCCGGCACGCCTACCTACACGGTCGAAGGGCTCGAGGAGTAGCCGGTGTCGAGCCACGAGCACAATCCGAGCGCCATCAACATCGACGCGCTCGCCATGCGCAACTACCGGCTCTACGACAACTCTCAGAGCCTGATCCCCGACCTCTCCACTGCCGTCTACATCCTGCCCGGCGATCCCGTCCCCGACGACGAACCACTCGTCCTTATCAACAACTCGACCGCGCGGCCCTTCATTGTCCGCGCCGCCGCCCAGCTCGATGTCGCACGCAACCAGAACGTCACCGCCGACCTCTGGGTCCACACGATCGACATCGTCGAGATGTTCCTCGCCGAGATCCACGAACATGTAGACCGGCACCCGAACACGGGTGAGATCCGCCGTGACTTCTACAAGTGGAAGTACCAGTTCGTCCCCGGCATCACGCGCCGCATCTCCGCGCCAGGCTGGCATCGTTTCGACCTGTGGCAGCAACGCTCGAACGGCTCGACGATCATGGACGTTCACACGGGCGGCGGCTCGCGTGAGACCGGCCTGCATCGTGTCAACGCCGAAGTCTCCTGGGTGACGGTCTAGATGCCCGTCTCAACGCCCGACGTTCTAACGTTCGAGCAGCTCACCACGGACGCGACCTCGCATGAAACAGCAAGCGTCGCAACGATCGCGGGACGGCCTCTGATCCTCTACGCGATGGGCGGCAAGGCTTCCGGCGAAGTCACGATCCCACTTATCACCGGCTTGGGCGTCACCTGGACTTACGTTATCAAGACGGCTTACATCGGCGCTCTCGCACGACGCATCTGGGTGTTCACCGCCGTGGCGGACGGCTCAACGGGTACGGTTGTGGTCGATTGGCAGGGACAGACGATCACTGAAGCCATCGTGGGAATTGTCCAGGGCGCTGCCGATTGGGAAGATGATCCGTGGATGCAGCCCCGCGAGTTTCACCACTCGACATCCTTCGTCACGACTGCGCAATTGACGATGGCCGGATTCAAGGACGCCGTCAACAACGGCCTGCTCGTCTGCGGCATTCTCGGCACCAACGACCCGCCCGAAGATATCGAACCCGGTGACGGTTTCACCTCCCTCTCCGAAGTGGGCGGAGCCGTAGGAGGGCAGTTCGGCGGTATCATCGAATGGAAGGTGGGTGAAGACCTTCTCGCCGACTTCTCCTGGGCCAACACCGCCCACTATCTCCTCGTCGGCATCGAGATCCGTGCTGCGGGCGTGACTGGAGGCCGCGTCTGGGACTTCCATCTAGGAGCCAACGGCGACGGCACCGACCGCGGCTCAGGCGATCCCTACATCACCCGCTCCTATGCTCCCCGTGCCGATGCCGATCTCTGGCTGTCCGTCTACGCGGCACAGGCTTCAGGTACTCCCCCCACGCCCACAGTCACCGGCCTCGATGTCACCTGGACACTGATTGACGAGGTAGACTTCGCATCATTGGCGACCCCGCTTCGTACTCACTGGCTGTTTCACGCGCGCACCACCGATCCTGCACCAACTCCCGGCACGCTCGCCATCGAGTTCGCCACCACCGTCGGTTCTTGCACATCGGACCTCTACGAGACGTTGCGTTCGGATGGGTCGGTGCAGACCAAGGCAGCGGCCTCAGATAACCAAGCAGGCGCCCTGACCGCAACGTTCGACACCGCAACCGACGACGCTTCTGCCATCATCGCCTTCTTGGCTCGCACGACATCCACGGGTGTTGCTGCCGCCGAAGCAGGCTACGCGATCGCTCCCGGCGCAGGCGCTGGCAACATCGCCATGTGGCTCGAAGGCATGTCGCGGCACTCGAACGAGGATTCCCCCACGTTCACTCCGCCCGCCTCAGCCTCGATGGCGATCGTCGCCGTGGAAGTCGCCGAAGAAGAAGTGGTCGTGCCCCCAGGCGGTGGCGGTAGTACCTTGCAGGCTCGGCGCCGGACCCCTTTATCCCGCCGCGACCGTACCCGTGGTCGCCGTAGCTACCTCGCCTCATGAGCGCCAACTCTCGCTCCCGCCGCGCCTACGCCGCCCCCGCTGGCGAGATATCCTTCGCTCCCGCCACCGATTCGGGCACCATGTACGCCGCCCCCTATGGCTCCGACGCTAACTCTGGCCTCTCCCCCGACCGGCCTGTGCTCTCTATCCAGACGGCCCTCGACCGCCTCAGCGCCAACTCCCGTGGCGGCATCGTCCAGCTTCTCTTCGACGATACCCTCATCGGCAACATCCCCACTTGGGCGATCGACTACGCGCCCATCACCATCCCTGAAGCCTGCGGCGTGCGAGGCCAAGGTCGCGGCAAGCGCCTGCGCCTCTCCGACGGCTCCGACGCTTCTCTGTTCACTCTCGCGACTGTCTCAGACGAGTTCTGCTCCATCTCCGATCTGTGGATCGACGGCAACAAGACGAACCAGTCCGGCACATCGCATGGCATCCACTTCTCAGCCTCGGGAGGTTCCGGCTTCCAGTTCAACGACTCCCTGCACGTCATCTCAAACGTTCTCGTCTCCACTTTCTTGTCTCACGGCATCTTCATGGACACCTCCACGCGAGATTTCTTCATCTCAGGCTGCCAGGCTCGCAACTGTAGCGGCAACGGATTCCGCCTCGTCGGAACAGACGGATTCATGGCAGGATGCACGTCCGGCGGCTCCGGCCTCGAAGGCATCGTCCTCGCTGGCGCGAATAATCGAGTTACCGGCTCGAAGTCCTTCAACGCCGGGCAGATTACTGCCGCCAACGGCGATGGATTTCTGATCTCAACCGTCCGGTCCCTCATCGCCTTCTGCGAATCTCAAGACAACACTCAGCATGGGTTCAACTTCTCCGGCTCCGGTCGCTCCGAAGGCGTCGGTCTTTACTCTGACTCTAATGGCCTGACCACCACCGGCTACGGCTATCGTGTGAACAACTGCTCCAGCCTGCATCTCCAAGGCATCGCTAACGACCGCCAAGGTACACCGACGCAATCCCACGCCATCCGTTTCGACGGCACGAACACGTTCAACTTCTTCGATATCGTGGGGCGCGGGAATGTGAATGCGGGGATCTCGGGAACCTTGGCCGACTCGAATCACTTTCGGTTCTCCGATAACGCAGCCTCGATCCATCACAAACTTCAGCATGTCGCTGCTGCCACGCCGACGGGCGGGTACTCGGGCGAGGTCCGCATCGGCACGGACGTGATCTGGGTCAATGATGCTGGGACGTGGAAGTCCGTCGCGATCTCATGAAGATTGCATATCTCGGGAATCACGGCCCCTCGCATTCCACCGCAGAGTTTCCTCGTAACCCAGGAAGATACGTCTATGGCTTGGTAGACCCACGGACAAATCAGATCCGCTACATCGGAAAGGTGAAGGGATATCTCAACACACGGTTACGCGGGCACCTACGAGAAGCTCGAAGTAAGCCAGATATCAATCATCGTCTTCAATGGATACGAGGATTGCAGAAACAGGGGTTAGAACCCAGTCTTGTCTGCTTAGAGATTTGCCGCGACGGTGATGAGCTTGTGGAGGCCGAGAAGAGATGGATCGCACAGGCTCGCGAGGATGGTATTCCCCTCGTCAACATGACAGATGGCGGCGAGGGTATGGAGAATCCATCTGAAGAAACTCGCGCTAAGCTACAGGCACGCCCTCGACCGATTGTTACCCCAGAAATACGTCGAGCGCGATCGGAGGCGATGAAGCGTCATTGGGCAGATCCCGAGTTTCGAGCTAAGCAAGAACAGGCTCGGCTTCGACTGTATGGACCTCCAAAGATAAAGATGCAAGGGGAGGAGCTGCGTCTGTTCAGAATTGAAACCGCCAAGAGGATGGGTGCTCTCAACAGGGGAAAGGCAAAATCGGAAGGCCATCGGCAGAAGCTGGCAGAAGCGACACGGAAGTACTTCGCGGAGCATGAACACCCATTTCAAGGAAGAAAACACTCCGAAGAAACACGATCTAAGCTGCGTGCTGCTTGGCAGCGTCGCAAGGGGGTGATGCCATGAGTTCCCTGCGTATCGCGTATCTGGGGAACTTCTGACCTCGGCCCTTCTCACTCAACCGAGACCCACGTCGCTGCATCCCTTGAAGCCCTCGGCCACATTGTCACGCGCATCCAGGAAGGCGGACCATCCGTTTCCGGCACGCCCGCGCTCGAAGTCCCCAACATCGTCCGCGGCCACGACCTCTTCTTGCACACGCAAACCCAAGGCTACGCGATGGACTCTGGCCCCAAGGATGACCGCCTCCGCGCGCGCGATCAGATCCAAGCGATGGGTATCCCAACCGCCTTCTACCATCTGGATCTTTGGTGGAGTCTCGCCCGTCAGGATCATCTGCTCACCGATCCCGAGCCCTGGGTCGAATACGATTTCCTATTCACCGCCGACGGCGGCCACCAAGACGAATGGGCCAGCATCGGAGCGAACCATACCTGGTCCCCGCCGGGCGTCTATCACGCTGAAGCCTATGACGGCATCCCTTCCCCCGCCTATACCTGCGAAGTCGCTTTCGTCGGCGCTCACCGCTCCTACGCTCATACCGAGCACTGGCCCGTCCGCCAGGCCATGCTCCGCGCCCTCCGCCGCCGCTACGGCCGCCGCTTCCGCATGTTCCCCGAACGCGGTCCAGCGCTCCGCGGCGCTGCTCTCAATGACCTCTACGCCTCCGTGAAGGTCGTCGTAGGCGACTCCTGTCTCGCCGGGAAGATCCCGCGGTACTGGTCAGACAGAACGCCCGAGACCACCGGCCGTGGTGGCTTCCTCATCCACCCCTCCGTCGTAGGCTACGCCGAAGCCCATCCCCACGTCCCTACCTTCCCCGCCGGCGACCACGCCGCTATGCTCTCTCTCATCGACCACTTCCTCGCCCATCCCGCCGAACGCGTCGCCGCTCGCCTCCTCGCTTCCGCCCACACGCGCACGCACCACACCTACCGCACCCGCCTCGCCTGGGTCCTTGACACCATCTTCGGCCCCGGTCACACTCCCGACGCAGAAGGAGGAGCCGATGGGGCGAAAGATCTCGGGGACGTTATCTCAACTCGCTGAGTCTCTTATCGCTTGCGGCGTTCCCGAACGAGAAGTGACGCGCGTCATCGTCTACTTCGAGCGTTACGGGATGTGGCAGTTTATGAATCTCAGCATCTTCTCGTTCGTGACTCCGTCATGCGGCGACGACGACTGCATCGAGCCATCTCACCAGGTTCTCAACATCCCATGACGGCAACGCAAGAAGATCTCGACCTCCAGGCTCATCTCCGAAGCCTCGCGCGCGACGGTGGCAAGGGTACCCTCGCTGTCGATTTCGATGACACTCTGACTGAACTTGGCGGCATCGAAGCTTGTGTTGAGCTGCGACGCCGCGGCTATGGTTTGGTCATCTTCACTGCGAACGCCGACATCGAAGGCATCGTTTCATGGATACAGCAACGCTGGCCTGCTGATGACCCTGCCCCGGTGGTGACGATGACCAAGCCTCAGTCTCTTGCCTTCATCGACGATAAGGCTGTGCGCTTCCTCGACTGGACGAGCATCTTGGAGCAATTCCCATGATCTCCCTCCTCCTCCCCTCCCGTGGGCGTCCCGACAACATCGCCCGCCTTCACTCTTCCCTCGTCGCCACTTCTTCCGGCCCCTGGGAACTCGTCATCCGCCTCGACGATGACGACCCGACCCGCGACGCCTACCCTACCCACGCCAACATCATCTATTCTGTCGGCCCGCGCGTTGTCCTATCCCAATACTGGAATGAATGCCACGCCCTTGCTCAAGGCCCCATCTTCTGCCACGCGGGAGACGACATCGTCTTTCACACTCCCAACTGGGATCGCCTCGTCGCCGCGACCTTCCCCGCAGACGGTATCGCTTTCGTCCATGGCGACGACGGCAGCGTTAACGGCCGTCTACTCGGCACTCACGGCTTTCTTCATCAACGCTGGGTCGATACCGTCGGCACGTTCTGCCCCCCCTACTTTTCCTCTGATTACAATGACCTCTGGTTCAACGAGGTCGCTAACGCTCTCGGCCGCCGCATCTTTGTCCCGATCATCACCGAACACATGCACCCAGCCTTCGGCAAAGCCGAGTGGGATGACACTCATCGCGAGCGAATCGCGCGGCATCAGGCCGACAACGTAGAGCAGATATGGCAGGACAAGCAGGAGGAGCGTGAACGATGGGTAACACTACTGAGACAGCAGATGGACTGAGCCAGAGTCCTTACGACCATGCCTACTATCGACGTGCTATCCCCGAAAACTGGTTCGCCCCCCGCCAACTCCTCCGCCCCGACCAGCTAGCCGCCATCTGCTATCTGTTCGGCCTGCCGTTCTACGGCGACGAGGAATACCCCCCACGCCCCGATCCCGGCCCCTGTCTGTCCGTCGGCTGCGGCACCGGCACCCTCGAGGCCAGGCTCGAAGCCCTCGGCGTAGAAGTCTTCGGCTCTGACCCGTCCCCCGCCGTGCGTGACCTCTACGCCGGACATCGGCTCATCCAGGCCGACCTCACCGGCACCCTAGACCGCCTG
>Ga0302046_10001616_pt1 | contig 21107 bp, 20 predicted proteins | sample RVTome_11_FD_200261 | JGI IMG/M metagenome (GOLD analysis project Ga0302046, IMG submission 200261) | Soil microbial communities from uranium-contaminated site in the Upper Colorado River Basin, Wyoming, United States - RVT147D111 (version 2) ...
GGATGCGATCGGCGAGAGCCATCACCTCGTCGAGCTCACTGGACACGATGAGGACCGCAGCACCCTCGTCGCGCTCCTCGACGATCCGCTGATGGATGTACTCGATCGACCCGACATCGATACCGCGCGTTGGCTGCGAGGCGACGATCAACCTGGTGTCTCGGGCGAATTCCCGAGCCACGATCAGCTTCTGTTGGTTGCCTCCCGACAGCGAGCTCGCGCTGATTTGAGCCGATGGAGTGCGGATGTCGTATTGCTGGATCAGCTCCTCGGCATGACGTTTTGCCTCGTCCCAGTCCATGACGATCCCCCGGCTGTACGGCTCGTCGTAATAGGAGTCGAGGACCAGGTTCTCCACGAGGTCGAATGAAAGGACGAGGCCATCTCTTTGTCGATCCTCTGGGACGTGGGCGACGTCCAGCTGATGCAACTGTCGCGGAGAAGCGAGAGTGATGTCTTCGCTCCCGATCGTCACCGAACCGGCCAGGGGAAGCAGCAAACCGGTCAGGGCTTCGACCAACTCGGTTTGGCCGTTGCCCTGGACCCCGGCGATACCGACGATCTCGCCCGATCGAACCTCGAAGCTGACGTCGTTGACCGCGTTGTGCAGACGCTCGTCCTGCACGACCAGATTCCTGACGGACAGGACGACATCTTTGGGTTGGGCTGTGGCCTTGTCGACGACGAGATCCACGGGTCGGCCGACCATGAGCTCGGCGAGACCTTCCTTTGTGGCTGTGGTCGGCTCGGCCTCGCCGACGATCTTCCCCCTACGCAAGACTGCGATCCGATCTGCAATCTCCAGCATCTCCCCCAGTTTGTGGGTGATGAAGATGATCCCCTTGCCCGCCTCCTTGAGCCCGCGGACGATCCCGAAGAAGTCACCCACCTCCTGCGGGGTGAGCACCGAGGTCGGTTCGTCGAAGACGATGATCTCGGCTTCGCGGAACAGGACCTTGATAATCTCGATGCGTTGCTGGACGCCAACCGGGAGATCCTCCACGATGGCATCGGGGTCTACGGCGAGGCGGTACTTCGACGAGATCTCCCTCACGTCCTCCCGTGCCTGGTTCATGTCGAGGTGACCCAACGGACCGACCGTCGGCTCCACCCCGAGTACGACGTTCTCGGTTACGTCAAAGACCGGGACCAGCATGAAATGCTGGTGCACCATCCCGATCCCGGCGACGATCGCATCCCCCGGCCCGGTGAACTTCACCGGTTTCCCGTCGATCAGGACCTCGCCCTCGTCGGCGTCGTATAGGCCGTAGAGGATGTTCATCAGAGTGGTCTTGCCCGCCCCGTTCTCCCCGAGCAGCCCGACGATCTCCCCGGAGCTGACGGTGAGGTCGACCGAGTCGTTTGCCACCACGCCGGGAAAGCGCTTGGTGACGTTCTTCAACTCCAGCCTCACGAAGGGACCGCCTTGTTACGGGACGGCGGGAGCTTACACCGGCTCCCCGTCGCCCCTCCAACAGAAAGTGCCCCCGCAGAGCGGGGGCACTTTCGGTCGAATCGGGTCGGATCAACCCTCGGCCATATCGGCGGCGACGATGCTGCCGTCGACCAGGCCTTCACGGATCGCGTCGATTTGAGCTGTCAACTCGGCATCAACGGCTTCGTTGATCGGGCCGATGCCCACGCCATCCTCGGCGATCGTGTAGAGACGGGTCCCACCCTCGAATGTGCCATCGGCGACATCCTGGATGGTGTCGAACACTGCGACATCGAGGCCCTTGAGCACGGAGGTGAGGATCACGTCGCTGTACTCGGGAAGGGTCACGAACCAGTCGGCATCGACGCCGATCACCCAGACGTTGCCCAGCTCCTGGGCGAGGGCGGCCGAGCCCACACCCACAGGACCTGCCACGGGCAGGATCACGTCGGCGCCTTCGTCGACGAAGGACTGGGTCAGGTTGCGCCCGTTGTCGGCGTTCTCGAAGTCACCGGTGAAGGCGCCTTCCTGGGTCTCGGGATTCCACCCGAGGACCTGGACATCGGTCCCGTTCTCCTGGTTGTAGTAGCGGACTCCGTAGACGAAACCGTCCATGAAGCAAGTCACGCCACAGGGGATCTGGATCCCGCCGTAGGTGGCGACCACACCGGTCTGGCTCACGCCTGCGGCAAGGTACCCGGCGAGGAAGGCGGCGTCGGTGGTGCCGAACACTGCCCCACGAACGTTGGGAGCAATCCCCTCGTCATAGGCGAAGTCGATGATCTCGAACGCCTGATCCGGGTTGGCGTCGGCAGCTTCCTGAGTGGCGGTGCCGAGCAAGAACCCAACCGTGATGATCAGATCACAGCCCTCATCCAGCCAGGATTGGATGTTTGGCCCGTAATCAGTTTCCGCCTGCGACTCGAGGTAGTCCGATGCCGGATCGGCGATTCCGGCGTCGACGGCGTCGGTGATGCCCTTGAAGGCGGTCTGGTTGAACGACTTGTCGTCGATGCCACCGGTGTCCGTCACCTGACAAGCGAGAACCGTCTCACCCGACGGCTCTCCGGCCGTCGTCGTCGGTTCCTCGCCGGCCGTGGTGGTCGGCTCTTCGCCGGCGGTCGTGGTTGGCTCCTCGCCCGCCGTTGTGGTGGTATCCCCGCCCTCGCCGTCGCCACAGGCCGCAACGACCAGTGCCAGGACGGCAATGATGGCGAAATACCTGAAATAGCGTTTCACGCTGTTGTTCCTCCGTATTTGTGTGGAGTCGGCAATGGTCGCCGACCGGCCAACATTAACGAACAACCGGGGGTTAGGTCGTGCCGGAGGGTGGTTGTGGGCGAACCCAATAGATCCACGGAATCGAGACCAACGTGACCAGACCCTTGAAGATCACATTGACGTAGAAGATCGACCAGGCCACCTCAGAGGGGAACACTGTGAACAACGTGGCCAGACCCACGAAGATGGCCGAATCGACCGGGATGGCGACGGCGTTCGACACCAGCACCCGTCCCCATTGATGCCGGTCCCCAAACCGACTCGCCCAACGCGTGTAGGCCTCGGTGTCGATCAGCTCGGCAACGACCTCGGCCACGATGGAAGCGATCACGATCCCCCAGACCGGGGAGAGGGCGATCCCGAACTCTAGCTGCGGGCCGGTGAAGCTGTCCGGTGGGAGATTGGCCACCAGCCAGAAGAAACCGGCCATGAACACGTTGATGCCGGCCGCGAGAAAGATGAGGGTCCGCGCCGCCGACTTGCCGGCGATCTTGTGCACCAGATCGCGCAGGGTGAAGGTAAAGGGATAGATGAGGGTCCCCGCATCGACCGCAGAGCCCCCGACGTCGATGATGCGAAGACTGCCGATGTCGGCCAGCATCTGGGCTGCCACGTAGGCACCACCCACAATCAGCAGCGATCGGATCGCCCGGTTCATCGAGCATCAACCATCAGAGCCGTGAAGATAGGGCGAGAATGTCGACATGAGCTTCTTTGCCTCCATTCAGCGTCTCGCCGATGCCACCCCTCCCGAGCGCAACCGGGTGATCGATTTGCTGCGGGCGGCATCGATCCTCGTGGTCGTGTTCGGCCACTGGCTGATGGCGGCGGTGACCGTGGACGGCGGGGAGCTGATCCCGGGTCACCTCCTGATCCTGGCGGATTGGACCCACCCCCTCACCTGGGTCTTCCAGGTGATGCCGGTGTTCTTCCTGGTGGGCGGGTACGCCAATGGGCTGTCCTGGCGATCGGCTCGTCGCCGGGGAGAGGGATACGGAAGCTGGCTTCGAGCGAGGCTTCGACGGTTGGCCCTGCCCGTAGTGCCGCTCCTCCTGTTCTGGACCGCCGGTGGCTGGCTCGGTCTGCAGCTCGGTCTCAACTGGGAGGTGCTGCAGCTCGCCTCTCAGGTCGCCCTGGTCCCGACCTGGTTCCTGGCTGCCTATGTCGTGATCGTGACCATCGCTCCCATCGGGTTGTGGGTCTGGGAGCGCTGGGGATGGTGGTCGATCACGACCGGGATCGCCCTTGCCGGTCTCTGTGACTACCTCTCCATCGCCTTGGGTGTCATCCCGGTCGGATTCCTCAACTACGTGTTGGTTTGGGGAACCGTCCACCAGATCGGCTACGCCTGGCTCGACGGCACCATCGAAGAGTTGTGGAAACGAGGGCTCATGGCTGCCGTCGGCCTGATCGGCACCTTGCTCTTGGTCGGTCTCGGGCCGTATCCGGTTGCCATGGTGGGTCTCGATACGTCGGAGATAACCAACTCATACCCGCCCCGGGTGACCCTGGCTTTTCTCGGGATGTTCCAGGCCGGGCTCGCCCTCATGGCGGAGAAACCGCTGCAGCGCCTGATGCAGAGGAAAGGGGCCTGGACCTTTGTGGTGGGGGTGAGCGCCAGGATCATGACTCTCTATCTGTGGCATCTCACCGCGATGGTGATCGTGATCGGGCTCTCGCTGGCGGCTGGAGGCTTCGGTCTCGGGGCCGAGCCGCTGGGCGGCGTTTGGTGGCTGACCCGACCCGTCTGGTTCCTGGTCCTCGGGGTGGTGACCATCGGCCTGGTTGCGGTCTTCGGCAGATTCGAGACTCCCGTCAGCGACCTGCGCCCCGCACCCCCGTGGTGGAGGCCGGTGGTCGCCGTGCTCGGGATCTGCGCCGGTCTCGGCTTACTGGCCGCGATCGGCATCGCCGACGACGACGGGCTCAACGGCCTGGTGCTCAGCCTGCCCATCATCGGCGTGGTCCTCGGAGGCGTGTCTCGGATTCCGGGTCGGGTTCGGGCGATTGTCGGCGGCTGAAGCCCCTGTCCCGGGCAGGTAGCGCGCTCCCTCAGGGAGCGAGAAGCCTTGGGGTGGAACCTGACTGCGAAGGTATGCGTCTATTGGGCGGAATGATCGAGGAGCACATCCCCAAGGCCGAGCCAGCATTCGTGGACTCGTTCGAGCGGTTCTATCGGGACACTTGGCAGCGGGTGTACCGGGCGTTGGTGGTCAGCGTGAACGACTCCGACCTCGCCAGGGAGGCAGCCGATGAAGCGATGGTCCGCGCTTACGAGCGCTGGCGAAAGGTGTCGAGGATGTCCAATCCGGAGGGGTGGGTGTTTCGGGTAGGGATGAACTGGGCCACATCGCGACTCCGCCGCCGCAGCCTCCAACCTCGCAAGGTCGAGGCGGTCGGTGTCGTTCAGGACCATGACGTCGCCGAGCCCAAGCTGATCGATGCGGTCCGCAACCTCCCCCGCCGTCACCGGGACGTGGTGGTCGCCCGGTATCTGCTCGACATGTCCGAAGCCGACACTGCCCTTGCCCTCGGGATTCCAGTGGGAACGGTCAAGAGCCGTCTCAGCCGCGCCCTGACAGCGCTGAAGGAGGTCTTGTCATGACACTTGACGAGAGAATTCGATCCAACCTGAAAGCGGCCGCTGCCGCCGTCCCGTCGGCCACCCCGGGAGATCCGAACGAGATTCGGAACCGCGGGAAACGGAGACGGTGGGTGCGCCGTGCCGGTTGGGGTCTCGCCACCGGGGCCGTCGTGCTCGGCACGGTCGCCCTGGCCCTCCCCTATGACCCGAATCCGATCGACCCGGCCACTACCCACGGTGTGGATTCCGTAGAGATCGCCGACCTTGCCGTTGCCGTCACCGCCTCCCAGCCGGTCTTGACCGGCCCCGATGTCTGGTTGGGTCTGCCCGGCCCGTCGCCGGAGTTCGACACCTCACCACTCGGGCCCGACCTCTCGTTCGCTCCCGGCGAGCCCATTCCTGGGGACCTGAACGACCGGGTGTCCCGGGCGGTTTACCTGGGCGACCAGAACGGTGAGCCGTTCTACATCTACTCAACCCCTGCACCCTCGATATGGGACCGGATATTCGAAGTCATGGCCGGCAACTTCTCTGGTGACGTCCTCGGAACCTCACACACTTGCTGCAGCGGTGGGGACATGGATCATGAGGGGGGACTTCCCGGCCTCAGCTCCTTGCAGACGACCGGCGAGCCGGACTTGATCGTTGCCGAATGGCTGGGGCTCTCTCTCGATGTCTCGGTCGTCGCCTATCAGGCCGATGGGGCCTTCGTCGGCTGGCAGACACCGGTCGGTGGGGCCTCCTCGATCCGCCTCGAGGAGATACCAGAGGAGTATGCCTTCATCGCCTTCGACGTCCATGGACAGGAGGTGAATCGTTTCCAACCGTCGCCACAGGTTCTCAGGGAAGACGTGGAAGGATCATCGGTTGAGGGTGAGTCCGAAGACACGTCGACCCTGCCCGGATCCGATTGGGCACCCCTCACCAACGAGGGCTCTGAGATCCTGCCCGACGAGATCCCGAGCGACGAGCTTCGTGCCCTCATCGGCCCCCAACCCGGCGACCGGTTGTTCCTGGTGCCGGTCGACGGCGATCAGATCGTCGTCCTGGTCCGTGACGGTGAGGCACCGCACGCCTTTGCGATCTCGTGCGTGGTTTCGGCGGCTATCGACCTGCCCGAAGGGTGGAGCGAAACCTGTCTCGACTGAGACTGGACATGAAGTTTCACGACCCTCTGGAATCTGTCTTGAGCTGCTTGTAGTATCGAACATATGTTCGGGGGGTGGAGATGAGTTCTCTCAGGTCGGCACTGGAAGAATGGATCACCGAGGACGCCGATGTCCTCCATGTCGACCAGCTCGCCGATGACCTGGTCGAGCTGGAACTGGTCAGCGGTTTGATCGAAGCGATCAGGGCCGACCGGATCGAGGTCTTCGGCCGCAAGGCCGGGCATCGAGCCCATGGCTACCCGTCGATGACCGCCTTCCTAAAGCATCGTTGTCGCATGGCCACCGGCCGGGCACGACGCCTGGTGGCCGCGGCTCAGGCCAAGGACATCGCACCGCACGTGTTCCAGGCATGGTTCAGCACCAGACTCTCCACCGACCAGGCCCATCGCCTCCTGGAAACCGCCTCGGCTGCCCCTGAAGACTTCCCCGCCGCCGAGGACAACCTGATCGAGGCAGTCCAGGACCTCTCCCATACCGACACCCGAAGGGTGCTCGACTATTGGCGCCAATCGGTCGACGGGCCGGATACCGCGATGTCCGAAGTCGAACAGGAAGACCTGAGGGGAGTATCCATGTCGATCAGCCTCGGCGGGATGCTCCGGGTCGACGCTTGGATGACACCCGTCGCCGGCCAGGCGCTGGTGACTGCGCTGGACGCTCTGATGCCGCCACCTGATCCCCACGACGGTCGGACACCGCGCCAACGACGTCACGACGCCCTCGAAGACCTGGCCCGTGAGTATCTCGATCATGGGCAGACTCCAACCGTTGGAGGCGAGAAGCCCCACATCAGCCTTGTTTGTGACCTTCCCGCTCTTCAGGGCATTGCAGGAGGGCTCCACGAGACCGAGACCGGACAGGTCCTCACTGTCAACCAACTCCGTACCCTCGTCTGTGACTGCTCTCTCAGCAGAGTGGTCCTCGGGCCAGACTCGGAGATCATCGACGTGGGACGACGCTCCCGTACCATCCCAGCTGGACTGAGACGAGCGATCATCGCCCGAGACCGTCATTGCACCTGGCCCGGCTGCGACCGCGACCCGCGCTGGTGCGACGGGCACCACAAGCGCCACTGGGCCGACGGTGGCGCCACAGAACCGGCCAACCTGAGCCTTCTGTGTCGCTACCACCACACCCTCACTCACCTGCTCGACGATCAGGGTCGCGATCCGCCCCACCGGTGACGGCCAAGCGGAACTCGGGCACAACACCCATGACCCTCTAGCGCGTGGTCGACTTGGGTTTAAGAGTCCCTATCCACTCGTGACTACGCCGGAACCAATCACTCAGTTCCTCGGTGCGACCGAAGAGATCGTCAGGCACCACCACGTACTCCTTCATCACCCGGCCGTACTGCTCGGCGAGAGCCGCCGCGTACTCCCCGACGAACCGGCTGCGATCATCGTCGCTCAGGCGCAACGCCATTGTCCCCGTCGAGTCGAGAAAACTGAACATGTGCCCATTCCTCGAGGTGTAGGGCATGGTCGCACCCTTGAGCTCGACGTCCGGTTGGGTGGCAACCAATCGCTCATACCACACCAGTCGTTCAGCAGGTCCTTCGTAACGCTCCGCCATCTGGTGAAACCTACCCATAGGCTGTTGGCATGAATGAACGAGTGTCACCGTGAGTCTCGGTTTCGGACTGCTCAGCGCCCAATTGCGACCCGGCGAGACCGATTGGTCGCGGGCCTACGACGAGACGATCCGGCTGGCGGTGGAGGCCGAGCGAATCGGGATGTCCTCGATATGGACCACGGAGCACCACTTCGTTGACGATGGGTACATGCCGTCTCTGGCGGTGGTCAGTGGGGCCATCGCCGCCGCCACCTCGAGCATCGAGATCGCCACCGGAGTCATCCTCGCCCCGCTCCACTATCCTCTCCGGCTCGCCGAGGACGCAGCGACGGTCAGCCTGCTTAGCGGTGGACGGTTCACCCTTGGTCTCGGTCTGGGATGGATAGAGGTCGAGTTCGACGGTCTCGGCGCAGAGATCTCCAAGCGGGGAGTGGCCATGGAGGAGAGCCTCTCCATACTCCGCAAGTCGTGGGCCGGCGAGCCGTTTCAGCACCGGGGCGAGGTCTATCAGTTGCCTCAGCTTGCCGTGAGACCAACACCTTCCTCCACGATCCCGATCCTGATCGGAGGCGGTGCGGAGCCCGCCATTCGGCGTGCGGCCCGGCTCGCCGACGGGATCTTCTCCAACGTGTCGCCGGACAAACTCCTGGTCCAACTGCGCTGGCTCACCGACGAGTGCGAACGCATTGGACGGGATCCTGCCGAGCTGCGCGTCATCCACTACTCGGTAATCATCCCCGGCGACAATGCTCACGTCGCCTGGATGCGCTACGCCGACCACGTGTGGCACATGACATGGAAGTACGACGACATGGAGGCGTCGGCGACCAGGACCGGTCCCCCGCCGCCTGCCCCCGATCTCACCGAGGAGCGACGGACGAGCATGCACCGCAGGTTCACCGTCGCCGGTTCGAGTGACGAGATCGTGTCCACCCTGCTCGAGGTGAGAGAACAGGCCGGCATCCCGGTGGAGTTTGTCGCCCGCAGCTACTTCGCCACCCTGGAGTACGAAGCCCAGATCGAGTTGATGGAGCAACTGGCCGAAGAGGTGGCCCCGCACTTGTAGGAACGGCGCGACGGAATTCTTCGCCAGGTTCCGACTAACTGAAGTGTGATGAGCGAATCTGGTCCCGTGACTGATGGATCGCTGCTCGACCCGATCTCGTTCAAGGACTTCTACGACCGCGCCTTGCCCGTGATCTACGGATACTTCTTCAAACGCGTGGGAGGGTCACACGCCCTCGCCGCCGATCTGACTCAAGAGACCTTCATCTCCGCGGTGCGGACTCTGCAACGTGGTGCCCGCGTCGATTCACCGATGCCATGGATCGTGACGATCGCCCGTCGGCGCCTGGTCGATCACATCAGATCGGGTTCAGGCACCGGCCGGACGGTTGTCAGAGATGCCCCACCGGAGGATCTCTCGACCTCTGCTGCCGAAGCGCGACTCACCGCAGCCCTCGGGATGCTCTCAGCTGATCATCGTCTGGCGCTCATCCTCCGCTACGTCGACGACCTGGCGGTGGCCGAAGTCGCCAACCATCTGGGACGCTCGCTGCGGGCGACGGAGTCGATCCTGGCCAGAGCCCGGGCTGCCCTTAGTGCCGCCTATGACGAGGTGGCAGATGTCTGAACACGACCCGATCCGTCTCCTCGCATCATTGGACCGACCGGTCTCGATGCCGTCGGGTTTGGCGGCAGAGATCTGGGCCGATGTCGAGGCAGAGCTGATGGGCTCGCCTTCCGTCTCCACGCAGATCGATCGTAAGGAGCGCCCTCCCTGGAAAGGACCACTGGCAGCCACCGCTGCCGCCCTGGCCGTACTCGTCGTCGGGTTGGGTACCTGGGTCTTTCTCGCCCCCGATCAGCCCACTGTGGCGTCCACGACCACCACAGTGCCCACCACATCTTCTACCAACGGTCTTCCAGTGGCTCCTCCTGATGTCGTTGTCGGGACAGCTGAAGACGGGTTCGTCGACGTGCTCGCTGCTCTCGATCAGGCCTCCGGCCGCTGGCAGCCCGGCGAGGACTTCCGATACGCATATCAGGTCTCCGTAGTTTGCGATTGCCCCGACGCCGGGACTCGCTGGGTGCGGATTTTCGACGACATCCAGGAGGCGGACCCGTGGGACGTGATACCGATCTTTAGCCGGATTAAGACCGACGTCGAGACCGGGCCGGACCGGGTCGACGTGGCGTTCTCACCCGACGATGGGCATCCGATCTACTACTCCGTCCAATGGCCGGACGGCTCGGACGCCGGTGACATGGTTCTTGGAGTGGACGAGTTCCACGAGATTGCCCTGACAGCCTCGGAGTTCGACGGGGAGTGGAGATTCACGTCTGGCATCGTCGACGGGAACGAGTTCGGAAATCCGGTCAGCGATGGGGCGATAACGCTCTCCATCAACGAGGGATTCGGAGACTTCCCGATCGACTGCAACACCGGGTCCATGTTGGTGGACATCTTCGATGGTTCGTTCGGGATCGGCCCCATCTTCAGCACCGCAGCCGGGTGCGGCACGTATTCCGACGAAGCAGAGCAATTCGTCGCCGCCATTAAACGGGCGGAGACCATCCGACACGACGGTTCCGAACTGGTCCTGAGCGGCCCAGGAGTCGAGCTTCGATTCGTCGAGCCCCAGCTGCCGGATTTGCTTGGCGAATTGCCGTTGACCGCCGCCGGGGAGACCCTGCTGCTCGAGTTCCCGAACGGGCGCAGCCGTGGACTGGTTTACACCATCGAGACATCGAGGCAGCTCGGCGAATCCGTGCGATACGTCCTCACCGCCGAGGCCGAAGGCGTCGACTCGGATGCCTCCTGGACCGAGTGGTACGGCGAGTTCGAGGTGCCTGATGTACAGGCCACCGGCACGGGGCCGGATCGGATCGTCATCCCGGACACGATTCAGAACGGGGACTACCGGCTGTGCTCCCCTTATTGGGAGCCGGATACGTTCTGCTTCGACCTGTTGGTCAGACCGGCCAGCGCCCCATGGTTCGTCACGGCCGGCGTCGACGGCGTCATTCTGCACGACGCCGACGGCACCTCCAGCGTCATCGCGAACGAGGCTGCAGACATCGCCTTCTATGTCGACGGCTTACTGGTGAGCTGGGGCATGCAGGACGACGCGATCGTCCTTCGACGCGACGGACAGGTCTCCGAAGTGGCGCTCCAGTCCGGAGACATCCTCCTCGATGTGGCCCACACCGATGACCGGCTGGTGGCTCTCGTGACCAACCGGTCGAACGCCACATCAGCAGTCGACCTCGACAGCGGCGAACGAAGGGAAATCGGTCCGGCGTCCACCGAGGCCCGTCTCCAAGACGGAGTCGCCCTGCTGAGTCTGTCGGAAACAGGACTCGAGGCGAGGTCACTGGAAGGGGGCCTGCTCTGGGAGGCGACGATCGACGCCGAGACGATGATTGTGCCCTCCGATCCCGGGGTAGTCCGCCTCGATCGCTTTGGGGACCTCTACATCGACAGCGACCCTGCGTTTCGACAGTTTCTCGAGACCCGACTCGTCGACGTCCTTACCGGGGAGGAGCTGGATTCCTTCGAATACGAGCTGGCGATCCCGCTCGAGGGTGACCAGATCACCGAGCGCTGTCTGCGTGCCGAGTTGCAGGATGGCGTGTTGCTCTGCCCACAGCCCGACGGGCGGTTGGTGACGCTTCAGGTCGAAGGTGGCGACATGCTCGACTTCCCGGCTGGTCGCGGCCGGATCGCCACCTACGCGCGTCAGGACGATTGATTCGGGCTGCGCTCAGGCGTAGAGGTCCCCGGCCAGGTACTTGAGACCCGAATCGGGCTGGACGGTGACCACCCGATGACCGGGACCGAGCTCGGAGGCGAGACGCAGCGCCACCCGCACATTGGCCCCACCCGAGGGCCCGGTCCACACCCCGTCCTTGACCGCCATCTCCCGGGCGGTGGCCATGGCCTCCTCGGTGCTCACCGTCTCAACGCGGTCATAGCTGCCCTCGGTGATCAGCGGCGGCACGAAACCGACGCCGCCACCTTCGATGCGATGGGTACCCGCCGGACGGCCGGATATCACCGCCGACTCCTCGGGCTCGACGATCACCCTGAGCGCGTCGGGCCAACGCTCGCGAATGGCGGTGGTGGAGCCGATGAAGCAGCCTCCGACCCCGACGTAGGCGCAGAACGCATCGACCGGCTCACCCAGTTGCTCCACGACTTCCTCGCCGATCCCGCGGTAGCCGTCGATCGCATCGTGGTTGTTGAACTGGTCGGTGGCATGGCCGCCGCTCTCCTCCACGATCTCCGCGGCCCGGCGCGCCATCGCCGGGATCAGCCCGGGATGGATTCCGTCCGGGCTCTCGATGATCTCGAGCTCCGCCCCGAATACCTCCATGGTCCTCAGCTTCTCGGAGGCAAAGGCGTCGGAGGTGACGATGCGCACCGGGTATCCCTTCAGCGCACAGATGAAGGCAAGCGAGCTCCCCGTCGAACCACCGGTGTACTCCACAACCGTCCTGCCGGGCGTGAGGTCTCCCCTCCGCTCCGCCCCCTCGATCATCGCCAGCGCCATTCGGTCCTTGTAGGACCCGGTCGGGTTGGCGGCCTCCAGCTTCACCCACACCTCGGCTTGGTCCGGGCCGACGATTCCCGACAGCCGGATCAGCGGTGTGTTCCCAATCCCGGCCAGCGCGCCGGGCCGCACAGAACGTGTTGTGCTCGACATGCAGCGGACGCTACTCGGCGATCAATTGGTCGGCGATCTGCCGCAGATCCGAGCCCTGCACCTCGGGTCGCGGGGTGGGCAGACTCCAGATCGAACCCGGGCGACCAAGGAACGCACCTCGAGCACCGGCCTTCATCGCCCCGGCAACATCCCAGTCATGCGAAGCGATCAGCATCGAGTTGGAGATGTCGACACCCATCACCTGGGCTGCGTGGCGATAGGTGGCGGGATCTGGCTTGAATCGCCCGACCTCTTCGACCGAAATCACTCGCTGGATGAAGGTGTGGAGACCGGCGTTCTCGATCTGCACGTTGGCCGCCTTGGTGCTGCCGTTGGTGAGGGCCGCAGTACGAAACCCCGAATCAAGTAGATGCTCCAGTGCCGGGATCACGTCCAGGTGGGCGGGGAGGATGGCGAGCCGGGTGACCACCTCTGTCGCGGTCGCCTCATCGAGGTCGACACCATGTCTCTCGGCCACCGTCAGTAATGCCTCAACGCCGATGACGCCAAAGGCGCGGTATTCGTCGAGCTGGTTGGCCACCACCGAGCCGTGCAGCATCCGGGCGAACCATTCGCCCATCGGGGTCGAGGTGCCAAAGACGTCCTCGAAGTCGATCTTCAGCGGTGACATGTCGAGAAGAGTCTCGTTGACATCAAAGACGAGGAGCTCAGGTCTCACTTGGTGGGCAAGGTCCGCACGATCGCGGCCAGTGCGTCATAGGTCCGCTCACCCATGTGCTTGTCGTCCTCGTCGAGCAAATTCGCCATCACCTTCAAGGTCCACTCCATCAATGAGCGGTTGTGCATCCCGGTGTGGGCCAGGGTTCGCATAACCGTTGGATGTCCGATCAGTTTCACGAAGATGCGGGCCATCTTGTAGTACAGCCCATACTCATCCTCGAGATACTGTGGGTATCGGCGCAAAAGGCTCAAATCTCCAGCGCCAAGTGCCTGGCCCACATGATCGGCCGCGATTCGCCCGGTCTCGTAGGCGTAGGAGATCCCCTCCCCGTTCCAGGGGTTGATCGCTCCGGCAGCGTCACCGATTGTCACCCAGTTGGCCCCGACCAACGGGCCTTTCGAGAAGGACATCGTCAGCTTCCCGCCGACCGGTTGGGTGAGTTTCGATTCCTCCGACAGTTCCCAATACCCGGGCGCGGTGGCCGCATAATCGGCCATCATCCTGGTGGTGTTCACGTGTTTCCAGCGGGTGAAAGTGGAGAGCAAGCCAACACCCACGTTCACCGTCCCGTCGCCCAACGGGAACACCCACCCGTACCCGGGCATGGTGGCTCCCGATGGGTCCCGCAGGTCGAGCTGGCTCTCCAGGTACGGATCCTTCGATCTCGGTGATGCGTAGTAACCCCGGGCGGCAAGACCCATCGGGTAATCCTTGCGCCGGGTTGTGCCGAGGTCACGCCCGAACCGGTTCATCGACCCGTCCGCTATGACGGTCACGTCCGGGACCACCACCTCGCTGTGCCCGTTGTGCTGGAGGGTGACACTGGTGAGCAGACCCTCATCGATCACGGGGGTGGCCGAGGTCTTCTCCAGCACGCGGACCCCCTGTTTCTCGGCGAGTGTGGCCACCTGGGCATCGAGGTCCCGGCGTCTGATGACTCCGCCCCAGTTGGGGAAGCGAGAATGCTCCGGCCAGGGCATCTCGAGCATCAGATCGTCACCGGCATAGGAGCGCAGACCGGTGATCCTGTGGAACTCCTGGACCTCGAAGTCAAAACCCATGTCCTCCATCTGAAGGACGGCCCGTGGTGTCACACCGTCACCGCACGTCTTGTCCCTCGGGTACTCCTTCTTCTCGACGAGCGTTACCTCATGCCCGGCCCGCGCCAACCAGAAGGCGGCGGCCGAGCCGGCCGGGCCCCCACCCACAACCAAAACGGAAGGAGACGACATTCACCGGGAGGTTAGATACCGACAACCGGTACCCCGGCGCCCACAACGGACTCCGCGGGGAATCCGTCGGTTGCGGGCAGGTTTAACGTGAAGACGTGTCCGAAGTCCCCAAGGCAACTGTCGTTCGGCTCCCACGCTATCTGCGGCTGCTGGAGGACCTCGATTCTTCCCGCGATGTAGTCAGCTCCGAGGAGCTCGCGGTGGCGGCGGGCGCCAATGCCGCCAATGTCCGTCGTGACCTGTCGCACCTCGACTTCCACGGCGTCAGAGGCATCGGTTACTCGGTCGACGAGCTCAAGGCCCGTATCCGTCAGGAGTTGGGCATAGCCAACCGGCGTCGGGTGGCCATCATCGGCGCCGGCAACCTGGGCCGGGCCCTCGCCAATTACGGCGGATTGAGTCGGAGGGGGTTCGACGTCGTGGCCCTCTATGACACCGACTCGAAGAAAGTCGGCTCCAAGGTGGGCAATGTGATCGTCCAACATCTCGACGAGCTCGCCACCGACTGCAACGCGGAGACCTTCGAGATGGCCATCCTGGCCGTGCCGGGCGTCGCCGCCCAACAGGTCGCCGAGAGCCTCGTCGAGCACGGGATCCATTCGATACTCAATTTCGCCCCGGTCAGGGTCAGAGTGCCCGAGTCTGTCTCGGTGCGTCAGGTCGACCTCTCGATGGAGCTACAGGTGTTGAGCTACTACGGGAGCCGGCTGTAGTCGTTGTCCCCCGCGAAGCGGGGGGACCGACGCCAACGACCAAACGGAGTGCGTCGAGGGGGGTTGTCCCCCTGCGAAGCGGGGGGACCGACGCCAACGACCAAACGGAGTGCGTCGAGGGGGGTTGTCCCCCTGCGAAGCGGGGGGACCGACGCCAACGACCAAAGGGAGTGCGTCGAGGGGGGCTTCTTACGCCGAGGCTTTCTCCTGTAGCTCTTCGTACTGGTTGAGCGCCACCAGGAAGGCCAAGAACACAACCACCGAAACCAGCAGGTAGGTGATCGGGATGACCCGTATCTCGAACGCGTTGAGACCCTCGATGTCATCCGGCTTGGGGCCGCGGGGGGCGTAGATGACGAACAGCATCGAGGTGATGGTCATCCATCCGAACACCGCGGCGCCGGTTACGAGGAAGCCGAGACGCTTGCCGAGATTGGTGAGGTTGAACAGGTAGATCGACCCGTAGAACAACAAGACCGAGGCCAGGGTGAGAATGATCCCTGTCACGAACAGGTTGGCCGACAGCAGCGACCTGAAGAACTCACGGAAGAACATCGGTAACACCCCCTCCGTCGAGGTTGCCGGATCTGAGATAACGAGCGAGCAGTGCAATATCGTCGGCGCTCAGGCTGGGACCGAAAGCCGGCATCCGACCCGATCCGAACCCGTTGAGACCGTATGGGATCTGTGCCTCCGAGCCTCTGATGATGAACTGGATCAGCAGGTCGTCGGCCGGGTTCTCGGTAGCTTCGCCGAACTGGACCAGAGGGCGCCCGTCCCACAACGCGGGACCGAACCCGCCGGAACCGGCCTCCTGGGTGAACGGGACGCCGGCGCTGTACCCGGCGGTGTGACAGCGGGCACAGGTTGAGTTGAACAACCCGACGGCACGTTCGGCCTCCTCGACCGACGATCCCATCGCCTCGGCCACACCCTCGATGTCGATGGCATATGCCTTGGCTTCGAGAGCGTTTATCAGGAAGTCGAGACCTTCCCTCTCGTTTGTCAGAAGCGCATCCTGGTTGCCGGCGGTGACGGTGATCGTGGTCACCAGGGACTCGAGGTTTCCGACAAACCGGCCGGCGGTCGTCGCATCCGGCTCACCACCCACCGACGCCGGGTTGGTCGGGTCCAGTGCGATCAGAGTCACTTGGGGCGGCGTCGTCGCCTCGATCACGGCTGCCACCTGATTCGATATCGCCGCTTCGGCTCCGGTGGAGACACCGTCACCATCGGAGTCGGACCCCTCTTCGACGGCGGCAGTCGCCTCGCCGGCCCCACCTGCCTCTTCCAAGGCCGCGACCAGGGCTTCGGCATCGGCCAGGTCGCCCACGGACCCGGGAACATCCGCCCCGGCGTCGTCAGCTGCGGCGCGGATCTCCTCGAGAGCGGCAAGCGCCCCGGGGCTCAGCCCCACATCCGGGTCGACCTGACCCTGTTCGAGGGCGGTCTCGATGGCGGCGAGGTGGATGCTCACGATCGGATCGGTGTCGACAGCAGCCTCGAGTGCGGCGATCACCTGCTCGACGAGGTCGGCGTCAGGGGTGGCAGGGTCGAGAGCGACCGACTCCAGGATCGAAAACGCGTCAACGGCCTGCTGTGAGATAGCGGAGAGCTCGCTCTCGGCGGCGTCGGAGATCCCGTCGGCGTCGGTGTCGAGCCCGGTCCCGGCGTCGTCCAGCACCCGCCGGGCCCGTTCGGCAAGGGGGACCACGATTCTTGCGTCGTCGGGCGCCGCCATGATCTGGGCGACCACCTGACGCTGGTTCAGGATCTCGGCCTCGACCCTGGCGTCGGCATCGACCAGGGTTACCAGCGCGCTTTCGATGCCAGGCTCGATGTCGGCCAGATTCTGGGGCTGGCTGACCTGGATGGTGCGCAGATAGTTGACCACGTCGACCACCTGCTCGTCATTGAGCGGCCCGCCGCCGGGCAGACCCCAGGGCGGCATCGGAGTGTTGCCACGCCCATAGGTGACCCAGAAATTCACCTCGTCCTCGTCGTACCTGAAGAAGATGTCGTTGAGTGACGGCGCCACCCAACTCACCGTCACCCCGGATCTCTTCTCGACATAGTTGGCGACACCACCCGAGCCGTCAGGCCCATGGCAGCCAAAGCAGGCGAACTCCGCGACGATGTGCTCTCCCCGGGTGATCGAGGCTTGAGAGAACTCCTCCACGAAGCCCTCCTGACGGGCGGGCTCACCGAGGAAGTAGAGCGGCAGCGAGATGGCGAGGAACGCCGAGAAGACGATGGCCGCCTTCTGGCCGTTCTCCAGTCTGCGGGTCTCGATCACCTCGTCGGTGAATCCCGGCTTGACGTTGGGAGCGATCTCCTCCCCGCCCCGGTTGCGGATTGCCGAGACGAACAGGATGCCGAGCCAGGCAATGCCGGCAACGACGGCCAGGACAGTGATGATGTTGGCGGTCATTACTCGGCCGCGGCGACCGCGCCGATACAGCTAGGTCCCTGTGGGTACTCAACGGACAGTTCGGGGGCCCGGGGAGACTGGATGATCGATCCGGTCTTGATCACGAAGTTGTTGCCTCGAATCTCGACCTCGAAGCGGTCGAGGTTTCTCGGAGCAGGCCCACCGAAGTACTCGCCGATCACGTTGTACTTCGAGCCGTGACAGGGGCATTCGAAACCTTGTGAGGGCGCACACCAGGGGACCCGACAACCGAGATGGACACATCGCTGAAAAAGGGCCATCAGGCCCTCGGCGGCCACGTTCAAACCCTCGAACTGCTCGGAGAGATTGGCGGGGGCAGGCACCAGATAGGCCCGGGCCTCGGGAATGAACACCGGGAGCACCGCCCCGTCCGAGGTGAAGACTTGAGTCCTCAGATCGCTCACCAGCCCGGCGTCGATGTCCGCGCCGAAGCCACCACTCAGCTTGGGCCAGAAGAAACCGAGATAGAAGACCCCCTGCAGGGCGAGAAAGGAGCCGAAGCTGGCAGCGATAGCCCGGTTGTTGAACTGACGTCGGGTGATGCCCCCTTCTTCGGGGGACACTTCCACTATGCGCTGGGCCTCGACGATGTGCACGCCGACCAACTCTTCCTGATCGGCGGGGCCACCAGCCGTTTCTTCATCCTGGGAATCGTCCGGACTCGGCCCTTCTGCCTCTTCGGCCTCTTCCGCCGGGACGGGTGGCAGGACCGAGATAGCGGAACGGTCGGCGGCCCTGGTCTCGGGCGATACCCCGGCCAAAGGGTCCGGCTTCTCCACGGTCTGGGAGCGGCGGTAGGCGACGGCAAAGGCACCCGCCGCCCCGAGGATGGCTACGACGGCGACACTGATCAGAGCGATGGAGGTCAGGGTCATTCGAAATGCACCCAGTCCCTGAGATCGTCGAAGAACACACCGTCCTTCCACGGGTAGGAGAAGTTGAAGCCACGTCCGCGGAACAGGACACCAATGATGGTCAGCGTGGCCGCCCCGGCCAGGAACACCGAGTAGAGGGCGATGGCGAACTTGCGGTCACTGGGACGGTTCGAAGGGTTCTTGTCGACATAAGGAATCAAGATGAAGCCGATGATCCCGGTGACCGTCGGGACCATGACCCCGGCGATCTGCGGGTCGAAGTAGGACAACAGCTCCTGGAGACCGAGGAAGTACCAGGGTGCCTTGGACGGGTTCGGGGTTGCGTTGAAGTTCGCCGGGTCGAGCAGAGGGGAGTGGATGATCACCGACAGGATCACGAGGAACGCGGTGATGGCGAGCAGCGCCCCGAACTCCATCAGCATCAGATGGGGCCAGGTGTTGACCTTGTCGGTGGGCTCGGCCTTGACAGTCTGGATCGCTCTGGCCTTGACCACGGTGAGCAGACGCTGGGTGCGGACACCTTCGGGCACCCCCTTGGGGGGGACCACCGGGCGCGCCGTCACCACCGAGGCCGCCTTTCCGTTGCCCGCTCCGTTCCCGGACGGCGCCGGCTTCTCTTCGACCGCCGTCGACACCGCGGCCGGCACGGGCACTTGCTCCACCGGAGGCTCGGCGACGGGCTCTTCCACTTCTGCATCCTGAGGAGCCTCGGTGGGTGGCGCCGGGGCGACATCGGCGTCGCCGTTGACCTCGACTTCCGTCGCGGCCTCCGTCTCCGGCTGGGGCGTAGCCTCCTCGACCGGCTCGGGTTCTTCGTCGACCGACTCGACAGCTTCCTCTATCTCCTGCGATCGCTCCGCAGCGGCGTCGACCGCGGATTCGGCCTCGCCTTCCGGAGGCGACTCCGGCTCGGCATCGAGCGGAAGTGGCGGTGGCGCCTCTCCCTTCATCTCTGCCAGCACCTGCTCGACCGGCAGCCCCAAAGCCTTGGCCTTGGCCTCTGCCGATCTTCTCAGGAGACTTTCGGGGATTTTGGTCACAGGTACTCCTTAGAGCGGTCCGGAGATTCCGCCGTCCTTGCGCACTCTCCAGAAGTGGACGGCAAGGAAGAGGACGAGGATGAAGGGGAAGGCGAGCACATGGAGCACGTAGAAGCGAAGCAGGGTGGCTGCGGACACCTCAACTCCGGCGAGCAGGGCGAACTTGACCTGGGCCCCGACCACCGGGACGAAGCCGGCCATGTTGGTCCCCACCGTCACCGCCCACAGCGCAAGCTGGTCCCAGGGGAGGAGATAACCGGAGAAGGAAAGAAGCAGGGTCAGGAACAACAGGATCACGCCGACCACCCAGTTGAACTCGCGCGGCGGCTTGTACGCGCCGTGGTAGAAGACCCGGCTCATGTGAAGAAAGACCGATAGCACCATGAGATGGGCACCCCACCGATGCATGTTCCGCACCAGTGAGCCGAACGCCACATTGGTCGACAACGCCTCGATGTCGGGGTAGGCGGTCTCCGCCGCCGGGGTGTAATAGAACATGAGGAAAATGCCGGTGATGGTGAGCAGGATGAACAGGAAGAAGGTGAGACCACCCAGACAGAGGGTGTAGGAGAGCTTCACCCCGTGCCGTTTCACCTTCACCGGGTGAAGGTGATAGAGGACGTTGTTCATCACCACGTATGACCGGTTTCTCGGGCTGTCCGAGTAGCCCTTCTTGAAAGGCGAACCGGGGCGCAGGACCGACTCGGCGAACTGGGAGCCCCAGACCTTGTCGTTGACCTCTTTGATCTTGTCCTTTAGACCGGTTCTACCGTTGCCGTTAGCCAATCCGACTCCTACCAGCGCATCCCGTAGGCGTAACCATTCTTGAAGTCCCGCTGCCCGGTGTCGAGATCCCAGGGTCGGCGATCGAGACCCAACTCGGCCGCCTGGGCGGCGAGAGACCCCTCGAACTTACCGAGGGTGATGACATTGGTCGGGCAGCGGTCGATGCAAAGCGCACATCGTGTGCACTCGTCCTCGTCGACCACGAAGAAACCCAGATTCTGCGGGTCGTCACCGGGGTGATCGACGTTGACCCCTTCAGTGATCGCATCCAGGGATAGGAAATGGATGCATTTCCAGGGGCAGATGTCGACACAGCCCTCGCAGATGATGCATTCGGACTGGTCGATGTGGAGAAACTGCTTTGGTCGGAGCTTGTCGACGAAGTAGTCGTTCTCGACCATCGCGAGCTGGTAGTCGTCGCGATAGGGAGGTGTCTCGTCGACGACACCCTTGGGCATCATCCACCTCCTTTGACCAATGGCCGGCCGTACGGTGACACAGGCTCAGGTTTCACAGCCGAGGCCGGAGCCCCCTGCTTCATCTTCTGGAGCTGGAGGGAGAAGACCGTGGCCGC
>Ga0302046_10001618_pt1 | contig 21102 bp, 18 predicted proteins | sample RVTome_11_FD_200261 | JGI IMG/M metagenome (GOLD analysis project Ga0302046, IMG submission 200261) | Soil microbial communities from uranium-contaminated site in the Upper Colorado River Basin, Wyoming, United States - RVT147D111 (version 2) ...
TCGGTGCAAGCCGCGCTGAGCAATCCAGTGCAGGCGCTTCGGCACGAATAGGTTGGCTGATCAAGGATTCATTCGAGATGATCGACGGCGCGGCCGGCTTGAACCAGGCGTCGAGGAGCCAGAAGTTCGGTGCCGTTGAGGTGGGTAACATACTGGCGCTCCAGGTCGCCGGTATCCGGCCTGGCTAAAGGGAGGGTGCGCACCGGATGTTGAGGGGGATGGTAGAGGCAGCGATCCGTAGGGTAACAGCTTGCGGCAGGGTAGTGCAGACGTACGCATAAGAGAAGCGATTTTGCATAAAGGGAAGTATCTTGTATTGTTGCACCCTATGACCGATCCGTAGGGGTAAGGCCGGTGTGGTGTCGTTACCATTTCCCCGTGGAGCAAGACGCCGGCTGTTTCGTGTAAGGCCCGAATCCGTCTGCATTGCGTATTGGAGGCGGGTCGTGGGTATGAGAAGAGCACACCCTGCTATTTTTGCGTTTTTCCCGTTGGCCTCCCGGAAGGCTTCCCGATCAGCAGTTTATGACTTTCACGGCTGAACGAACCAAGTTTCCCGAGTCCTTCACCAATGGATCATCCTCTACTGCTTTGTCGTGATCCTGGCCATAGCGGCGTTTGACACGCTGCGGCAGGCGCCGGAGTATAAAGCCGAGAGTACGGTCTATATCCATATGGAAGATCGCATCCTCACCCTCGATCGGGATCCCACGCTCCTGAACGGCGACGTCCGGGTGAGCGATGAGCAGGTCAAACAACGCTTCGGGTGGCGGGATGGGCTTTCCGTCCTGACAGCGGCGGCGACCATCGTGCTGGTCATCGACGGCGTTCTGAACAACTAAGCCGATGCATCTTACGTCGACGCAGGCCAGGATCTATGTGGCCGGGCATCGCGGTCTGGTAGGTTCCGCCGTGGTGCGCCGGCTTCGGCAAGCAGGTTACACCAACGTCCTGCTCCGGGCGCGCTCGGCCCTCGATCTGCGGCAGCAGGCCGCCGTCGATGCCTTCTTCGACGAGGAGCGCCCGGACTTCGTCGTGCTGGCCGCCGCCAGGGTGGGCGGCATCCTGGCCAACGACCGCTACCCGGCCGACTTCATCGGGGACAACCTGGCGATACAGACCCACGTCGTCCAGGCGGCGGCGCGGACGGGCGTAGCGCGGCTTCTCTTCCTCGGTAGTTCGTGCATCTACCCCAAAGAAGCGCTCCAGCCGCTCAAAGAAGCCTCCCTGTTGTCCGGTCCGCTGGAGCCCACCAACCAGTGGTATGCCGTAGCCAAGATCGCCGGGGTCAAGCTCTGCCAGGCCTATCGGGCCCAGCACGGCAGCGACTTCGTTTCGCTGATGCCGACGAACCTGTACGGCCCCGGCGACAACTTCGACCTCGCCACGAGCCACGTCTTGCCGGCCCTCGTGCGTAAGTTTCACGAGGCCCGGGGCCAGGACGGCCTGCCCGACGCCCCCGTGCTGCTATGGGGGACCGGAAAGCCCCGCCGGGAGTTTCTTTTCAGCGAGGACCTGGCCGATGCCTGCTTGTTTGTGCTACGCCAGCCTGAAGACACGCTCTACGCCGGGGCTCCCGACGGCCTGCTCAACGTCGGCGTCGGCGAGGACCTGACCATTAACGACCTGGCTGCGCTGATTCGAGACGTGGTGGGCGGGCGGAGTGCCATCGAGCACGACCTGTCCAAGCCGGACGGTACCCTCCGCAAACTGCTCGATGTGTCCCGCATGAAAGCCCTCGGCTGGCAGGCCCGGACCCCGCTGCGGGAAGGATTGACGCAGACCTATCGGTGGTTTCTGGAGCATTACGTCACGACCTGACGGTCTGAGACCGTGTTGTAGTGTGCTTGTGTTTTAGCGCTGGTAGATCAGACGACTAAACCACCCAAACACGCTAGCACGCAAACACGCTAACCCCTACACGCGATGAAGCGACGGAAAGCGCTGATCACCGGCGTCACCGGGCAGGACGGTGCCTACTTGGCTGAGTTCCTGTTGGAGAAAGGTTACGAAGTGCACGGCGTCAAGCGGCGCAGTAGCCTCTTCAATACGCAGCGCATTGATCACCTCTACCAGGACCTTCATGAACGCGATGCCCGGCTGATTCTCCATTACGGGGATCTGACCGACTCGACGAACCTCATCCGGATCGTGCAGGAGGTGCAGCCGGATGAGCTTTACAACCTGGGTGCCCAGAGTCACGTCCAGGTGAGTTTTGAGACGCCGGAGTACACCGCCAACGCCGATGCCGTCGGGACGTTGCGTTTGCTCGAAGCGCTCCGGATTCTCCGGCTTGCGGAGCAGGTGCGTTTTTACCAGGCGTCCACCAGCGAACTCTTCGGCCGGGCGCGCGAGGTGCCTCAGAAAGAGACGACGCCCTTCTACCCGCGCAGCCCGTACGGCGTCGCCAAGCTCTACGCCTACTGGATCACGGTCAACTACCGCGAAGCCTACGGCCTATTCGCCTGCAACGGCATCCTTTTTAACCATGAGTCGCCACTGCGGGGTGAGACGTTCGTGACGCGTAAGATCACCCGTGCAGCGGCGCGCATCAAGCTGGGCTTGCAGGAACGGCTCTACCTGGGCAACCTGGAGGCCCGGCGCGACTGGGGGCATGCGCGCGATTTCGTCGAAGGGATGTGGCTGATGCTGCAACAGGACCACCCCGACGACTATGTGCTTGCTACCGGCCGGACCCACACCGTACGTACGTGTTGCGAGACGGCTTTTGCCTCTGCCGGCATCGACCTCGTCTGGCAGGGCGAAGGCCCGGACGAACAGGGCCTCGATGCAGAGACCGGGGCCGCCGTCGTCGCCATCGATCCGCGCTACTTCCGCCCGACCGAAGTGGACCTGCTGCTCGGCGATGCCGGCAAGGCCCGGGCGGCGCTCGGCTGGCAACCCCGCTACACCTTCGAGGCGATGATTGAGGAGATGGTGCAGGCGGACCTCCGCGCGGCGCATGAAGAATTAACCCTTGCTGCCGGCCGACCGGCCTGATCTTTGCCGAAGGGGTCATGCTGACCTGGATGCTTAACCGTAGATGCGCTTCTGCGGTACAAGGGGCGTCTCGTTCTGAGAATGGGACCCCACGTTCTCATTCATCTTCAACCTAGAGCATGAACATCCAATGAACCTTGCCATTATCGGGACGGGCTATGTGGGGCTGGTTACCGGCACCTGCTTCGCAGAAATGGGCAACGACGTTTTTTGCGTCGACATCGATGCAAAGAAGGTGGAGCGGCTGAAAGCAGGCGACTTGCCCATCTACGAGCCGGACCTGGACGTATACTTTCATCGTAACCTGCGCGAAGGGCGGCTTCAGTTTACTACCGCCCTGGCCGACGCCGTCGCCGCCAGCGACATCATTTTTCTGGCCCTGCCGACGCCGCCGGACGGCGATGGCGCCGCCGACCTTTCGTACGTACTGGGCGTGTCCGAGCAGATCGGTACGTTGCTACGCCGGGAATCGCCGCCTCGGTATCGGATCATCGTCAACAAAAGTACCGTGCCCGTCGGCACGGCCGACAAGGTGAGCGGGATCCTCGGAGAAGCCGGGTTGCGCGCCGGCCTGGATTTTGACGTCGTCTCCAACCCGGAATTTCTGCGCGAAGGCGCTGCCGTGGACGACTTCATGAAGCCCGAGCGCGTGGTGATCGGTACGGCGAGCGAGCGGGCGGCGAAGCGCATGCACGAGTTGTACGAGCCGTTCGTCCGGCAGGGCAACCCGATCCACGTGATGGCTGAGCGTTCGGCCGAGATGACGAAGTATGCCGCCAACGCGTTCCTGGCGACGAAGATCACCTTCATGAATGAGGTCGCCAACCTCTGTGAGCGCGTCGGCGCCGACGTCGACGATGTCCGCATCGGCATCGGTTCCGATAACCGGATCGGCAAGCATTTTCTCTATGCAGGCATCGGCTTCGGCGGCAGCTGTTTTCCGAAGGACGTGCAAGCCCTGGCCCATACCGCCCGAGAATACGAATATCCCTTCCAGATCCTGACGGCGGTCCTGGACGTGAACGAACGGCAACGCGGCATTCTCGTTGACCGGATCCGCGCGTATTTCGGCGGTTCGTTGGCCGGACGGCATCTGGCGGTCTGGGGGCTGGCCTTCAAGCCGCACACCGACGACGTGCGCGAAGCGCCCTCGCATGTGGTTATCCAGGGGTTGCTGCGCGAAGGGGTTACGGTGACGGCGTTCGACCCGGAAGCCCATGAGACGACGCAGGCCGTGCTCGGGGATGTGATCACCTATGCGGAAGGGGCCTATGAAGCCCTGGAAGGGGCCGACGCGCTCGTCATCTGTACCGAATGGCCCGAGTTTCGGCGGCCTAATTTCGACAAAGTGAAGGCGCGCCTGAAGCAACCCGTCATCTTCGACGGGCGTAACCTCTACAATGTGCAGCGCATGGCCGATGCCGGCTTCGAATACTACAGCATCGGCCGGCCGCAGCAAGCTACGAAAGCAACTCCGCTGTCCGTGGCTCAGGGGGATGGACAGGTAGGATAGAAAGACTATGCTCGGGCTCGATGGGCAGGCTTGGCTTACCGTTGGCATCCTCGTCGCCATGGCCGTAGCCCTCCTACGCGACATGGCCCGGCCCGACCTGATCTTTCTGGGCGTGTTGGGCGTGTTGCTCCTGACGGGCATCCTCTCGCCGGAAGACGCGTTCGCCGGGTTCTCTAATACGGCCGTGTGGACCGTCGGCGCACTCTTCGTGGTCGCCGCCGGGGTGCAACAGACCGAAGCGCTGGGGTTTCTCGACCGGCTGCTCTTCGGGTCGTCGCGTACGCTGCGATGGGTCCTACCCCGTATCATGCTGCCGACGGCCTGTCTTTCGGCCGTTCTGAACAACACGCCCATCGTAGCGATGTTGACGCCGCGCGTGCAGCAATGGGCCCAGCGCGTCGGCATACCGGCTTCCAAGCTGCTGATCCCGCTTTCCTATGCCGCTATCGTCGGCGGCATGATCACGCTCATCGGTACCTCAACGAACATCGTCGTCTCGGGCCTGCTCGTCGAAGCCGGTATGCCGGCGATGGGCATGTTCGACCTGACGTGGGTAGGGCTGCCCGCGGCGTTCTGCGTCGTCGTGTATTTCTCGCTGGTCGGGCACCGGCTGTTGCCGGACCGGAGTGTGGGGCCGCCGAGCTTTGAAGACGGGCTCAAGGAGTGCCTTTTCGAAGTGCGGGTAGGAGCCCGAGCCCGGTGGACGGGGCAAACCGTCGAGGAGGCCGGGTTGCGGGCGCTGGGGGACGCCTACCTGGTCCACATGCGCCGCGACGACCGCGTGTTCCCAGCCTCGCCGGAGGAAGTCCTTGAGCCGGGAGATGTGCTTACGTTCACCGGCAACGCGGCCATGCTGGACGAGTTGTTGGAGCGGCAGGGCCTCGAACGAAACGTATCGGCCGTGGCCACCGACGGCGACATGACCCTTCCCCTGTTTGAAGCCGTCGTGGCGGACTCGTCGGGCCTGGTTGGCAAAACCCTGCGGGACGTGCAGTTTCGGGAGCAGTATGGCGGCGTCGTGCTGGCTATCCAGCGGCGTAACGAGCGCGTCAGCGGTCCGCTGGGCCGCATCCTCATTCGAGCGGGCGACTTATTGCTCATCGAAGCCCGGCCGGGGTTCGACCAGCGTTGGAATGCCAACCGGGATGATTTTTATCTGGTGGCGCCGCGCCGCCCTACACAGGAGAAACCCCAGCCTCGCAAGGCGCCCATCGCTTTGCTGATTCTGGCCGCGATGATCGCCCTGGTAGCCACCGGGGCGGTACCGCTGGTCACGGGGGCTTTCGCCGCCGGGCTGGCTATGATCATGACGCGATGCCTGAATGGGACCCAGGCGCGCCGCGCGGTCAACCTCCAGGTGCTGATTATCATCGCAGCGGCGCTGGGGCTCGGACGCGCCTTCGTACAGACGGGCCTGACCGACGTGCTCTCGGCGGCCCTGCTCTCATCGGCCGGGCTCGGTGTGGTCGCCGCCATGGTCGCGCTCTATGTGACGACCAACGTGCTGACCGAACTCATTACCCACAAAGCGGCGGCGGTGCTCATGCTTCCCGTGGCGCTCTCGATGGCGTTACACCTCGGCGCCGAGCCCAAAGCGTTTGCCCTGATCGTGGCGGTGGCGGCAGCCGCCAGCTTCATGACCCCCATCGGGTATCAGACCAACCTGATGGTGATGGCCGCCGGCGGCTACCGCGTGCGCGACTATCTAAAAGTCGGGCTGCCTGTCAGCCTGCTCGTCATGACCGTGACGACAATTATGATTTTTTTCATCTGGGTATCCTGAGGAGGGGCACGCAGGTGCGTACCTTAATTCTTCTATAGACCTCCCAGGCGAACCGATACACCCCAACGACGAACCGGAATCCCATAAAAAACGAACGTATGTCTACAACAACCACGACCCTGATCGAGCCGCATGGCGGAGTTCTGTACGATCTTATCGTGCCTGAAAACCGCAAAAAAGTCCTGTGGGAGGCCGCCCGGGACTATCCGTCCATCACGCTCACACCCCGCCAGATTTGTGATCTGGAACTGCTGCTCAACGGCGGTTTCTCGCCCCTGCGCGGCTTTATGAACCGGGCCGACTACGACCGCGTCGTCGACGAGATGCGGCTCAGCGACGGAACGCTCTGGCCGATGCCGATCACCCTCGACGTTCCCGCCAACCTGGCCGAATCGCTCGGCGGTGAGGAAAAGGTTGCGCTGCGGGACCAAACAGGGTTACTGCTGGCGATCCTGACAGTCGGCGACGTCTGGGAGCCGGACAAGGCGCGCGAGGCCGAGCACGTCTTCGGTACCACCAGCACCGAACATCCGGCCGTCGCCTACCTGATGCATGAAGCCGGGGCGTTCTACCTGGGCGGTACGCTCGAAGGGTTGCGCCTGCCGCAGCACTACGACTTCCAGAGCCTGCGCCAGACGCCGACGCAGCTCCGCGCCTACTTCGAGGAGCACGGATGGACACGCGTCGTCGCGTTCCAGACCCGCAACCCGATGCACCGGGCGCACAAAGAGTTGACGGACCGGGCCGCCCAGGAGATCGACGGCCACCTGCTGATCCACCCGGTCGTCGGCATGACGAAGCCGGGCGACATAGACTACTTCACCCGCGTCCGATGCTACCGGGAGCTGCTCAAGTATTACCCGGAGGACGAAGCCACGCTCAGCCTGCTGCCCCTGGCGATGCGGATGGGGGGACCCCGGGAGGCCGTCTGGCACGCGATCATACGCAAGAACTACGGGTGCACGCACCTCGTCGTCGGGCGCGACCACGCCGGGCCGGGGAGCGACAGCACCGGCACGCCCTTCTATGGCCCGTACGACGCGCAGGATCTCGTCCTGGCTCATCACGACGAGATCGGCATCGACGTCGTCCCGTTCAAGTTGATGGTCTATGTGCCTGCGCAGGATACCTACAAGCCTATCGACACGGTTGAAAAGGGAGAAGAGACGCTGAACCTCTCGGGGACCGAGTTGCGCCGCCGCCTGATGGAAGGCGAGGAGATCCCCGCCTGGTTCTCATACCCCGACGTCGTAGCCGAGCTGCGGCGTACGCATCCCCGAAAGGCGAAGCAAGGCTTTACGGTGTTTTTCTCCGGCCTTTCGGGTTCCGGCAAATCCACCATCGCCCATGCGGTGCAGACGAAGCTGCTTGAGTTGACGACGCGGCCCGTCACGATCCTCGACGGAGACGAGGTGCGTACGCACCTGAGCAAGGGGCTCGGATTTTCGAAAGAGGATCGTTCGATCAACGTGCGCCGTATCGGGTACGTCGCCAGCGAAATCACCAAGCACGGCGGCATTGCCGTGTGCGCGCCGATCGCTCCCTATGAAGCCGACCGCCTCGCCAACCGCGAACGGATCGCCGGCTACGGAGGGTATATTGAAGTGTTTGTCGATGCACCCCTGGACGTGTGCGAGTCGCGTGACGTGAAGGGGTTGTATGCGAAAGCACGCGCCGGTATCCTCAAGGAGTTTACCGGCATCGACGATCCCTACGAAATCCCCGTTAACCCCGAAGTCGTTTGCCATACGGCCGAGGAAACCGTGGAAGAGAGCGCCGGCAAGGTGTTGGCCAAGCTGGTCGAGTTGGGCTATCTGGAGCTCGATGGTGATACGACCGGCTTGTAGGCGATCCGGCGTAGGGTATGACCCATGTACGTGACGGGGCGGAGCTTTACCTGATGGTACTCCAGCAGTCGTAGCCAACAGCAACGATGAAACAGGGAACCACATCGCCAACCCTGCATCGGAAGTGGCGGGTTTTCTATACGTTTCCGCGGGCGGAGAAGAAATGTGAGAAGCGGCTGGCCGAACGCCGCGTCGATGTGTTCCTACCCAAATATGAATCGTTGCGGCAATGGAAGGATCGAAAGAAAAAAGTCGTTGAGCCGCTGTTTCGCAACTATATCTTTGCCTGCGTAGATGAGCCGGAGCGCCTGGATGTGTTGCAGACCCCCGGCATCGTACGCTGCGTCAGCTTCGGCGGCCGGCTCGCCGAGGTCAATCCCGACGAGATCGAGCAGCTTAAGATTGCGCAGCAGGACCCCCAGCGCCTCGGCCTCGTCGACTTTCAGCTACCCGACATCGGTGAAATGGTCACCATCACCGAAGGACCACTCCAGGGGTTGCGGGGCGAGGTGATCGACTACGGCGGCCAACTCTACCTGATCCTGCGCGTCACGGCGATCCGGCAGGCGGTCCGGGTCCACGTACACACGTCCTGGGTTCGTCCGGATCCCGACCCGTGAGGGCACATGAAGCAAGACGCTAAAGAATACCTGCGTGAGGGCATCGCGGGCCGGTCGCTTCAGATCGGCATCATCGGGCTCGGGTATGTAGGGTTGCCGCTGGCTGTCGTCTTCGCGGAAGCAGGCTATCGGGTCTTCGGGGTGGACGTCGATGCGAGCAAGGTGCGCCAGCTCCAGGAAGGCCGCTCGTACATCGAAGACATCGAGGCAGCGCAGGTGGCGGCGCTGGTCGAACAGGGGCGCCTCGTCGCTACGAGCGACTTTGCCGTGCTCGATGCGTGCGATGCGGTGAGCATCTGCGTGCCGACGCCGCTGCACAAGACGCGCGACCCCGACATCTCGTACATCCTCAGCGCCGCCGACGCGATTGCCCGCCATCTGCATCCCGGCATGCTCATCGTGCTCGAAAGTACGACCTATCCGGGCACGACGACGGAAGTGATCCTGCCCCGGTTGCAGGGCAACGATGCCGCGCTCGAAGTAGGCCGCGACTTTTTCGTGTGCTTCTCGCCCGAACGCGTCGATCCGGGCCGAAGCGATTGGACGACGATCAACACGCCCAAGGTGCTGGGGGGCGTCACACCGGAGTGCCTGGAGGTAGGTGCAGCCCTCTACGGGTCCGCCCTCGAAACGATAGTGCCGGTCTCCTCCACGGAGGCGGCCGAGATGGTGAAGCTGTTGGAGAATACCTTCCGGGCCGTCAACATCGGGCTGGCCAACGAGGTGCTCCTGATCTGTGACAAGCTGGGCCTCGATGCCTGGGAAGTCATCGAAGCGGCGGCGACCAAACCGTTCGGATTTATGAAGTTCACGCCGGGGCCCGGCCTCGGCGGCCACTGCATCCCGGTCGACCCGCTGTATCTTTCTTGGAAGCTGAAGACGCTCAACTACCACGCCCGGTTTATCGAGTTGGCCAGCGAGATCAATACCGCGATGCCGGGGTACTGGGTACGGCAGATACAGGATGCCCTCAACGAGGCCGGCAAAGCGGTCAAGGGCAGCACCATCCTGACGCTCGGGGTGGCCTACAAGAAGGATGTGAGCGACTTGCGCGAATCGCCGGCGCTCGACATCATCCTGCTGTTGCAGCAGAAGGGCGCCCGCGTCGTGTATCATGACCCGCACGTGCCGGCTTTCCAGTATGATGGGCTGGAGATGACGGCCGTTACCGACCTGTCTGCTGCCCTGGCCGAGGCCGACTGCGTCGTGGTTGCCACGGATCATTCCGCGTACGACTGGTCGGCCGTCCATGCACAGGCCCGCCTGGTGGTTGACACGCGTGCTACCCTCCCTCGGATGCAAAACGTATCAGCCTGATGGGAACCTTTCTCGTTGCCGGCACGGCCGGTTTTATCGGGGCCAGGGTCGCCGAGATGTTGTTGAGCGCGGAGCATGCCGTGGTCGGGGTAGACAACCTCAACGACGCCTACGACCTGCGCCTGAAGCAGTGGCGGCTCCGACGGCTCGAAGCCCTGCCGGGTTTTACCTTTCTGCACCTCGACATTGGGGATCGACGAGCGCTGAAGGACTTGGCCTTTGGCGTTCATCGTTTTGATGCCGTCCTCAACCTGGCTGCGCGAGCCGGGGTACGCTACTCCGTGAAAGACCCCTGGATCTATCAGGAGACGAACGCCGTAGGGACGTTGAACTTGCTGGACCTGTGCCGGGCCTACGAGGTCCCTAAATTTGTCCTGGCGTCCACCTCCAGCCTCTACGGCGAGGGCAATGCGTTGCCCTATCAGGAAGACCAGCCGACGGACCGGCCGCTTTCACCGTACGCGGCTTCGAAGAAAGCCGCCGAGGCGCTTTGCTATTCCTACCATTATCTCTACGGGATCGACGTGACGATCCTGCGCTATTTCACGGTCTACGGGCCCGCCGGGCGGCCCGATATGAGCCTTTTCCGCTTCGTGCAGTGGATCAACGAAGACCGGCCGGTGCTCATCTTCGGAGACGGCACCCAGTCGCGCGACTTTACCTACATCGACGACATCGCACGGGGTACCATTGCAGGAATTCGTCCGCTGGGGTACGAAATCATCAACCTGGGATCGGACACGCCCATCCAGCTGCTCGATACCGTTCGGATCGTCGAGCAGGCCCTCGGCAAGAAGGCGCAGCTCGAATTTCAAGAACGCCACCCGGCGGACGTGACGGCCACCTGGGCCAGCATCGAGAAGGCCGCACGCCTGCTGGCCTGGCGGCCGGAGCATGATTTCACGGACGGGGTACGCGACCTCGTCGCATGGTATCGCGCCAACCGGGCGTGGGCGCGTGAGATCCCTACCCGCTAAGTGTTACTGCAAGGATCATCATGTGTACCGCGTCATCCTGAACGCAGGGAAGGATCTCGCCGCGTCTGGGGTTCACCCGTTGAAACGGGGAAGGAGATAAACGCTACCTTTTCCTTCTATACTCAACGAGGAGCAACCCATGGCTAAAAGGAGAGCAGCAAGCCGTTACGTATGGGACCGGATGACGCTTTTCAACGGGATGGGATGGGCTGGGGTGTCGCTTCGGCGCTGGCAGGGGGCTCCTCGGCCAGCCAGCCGTATTCCCTTTGCTGAATGTAGTGGGGCCTGTTTTTTACTTCGTCGAAGATGCGGCCGATGTATTCGCCCAGGATGCCGAGCATCATCAGCTGAATGCCGCCCAGGAAGAGGATGATGACGATGGTGGACGTCCAGCCCTCGGGCGGCGGGTCCCCCGAGGCGCGTCGTATGAGGGCGTACACCAGGTAGCAGAGGCCGAACAGCGAGGCCAGCGCGCCCAGCCAGCTCGCCAGCCGGAGCGGCACCGAGGAGAAGGCCGTCAGGCCGTCCAGCGCCAGCTTCATGAGTTTGCCGAACGGATACTTCGAAGCCCCGCTGCGTCGGGCATTGCGCTCGTAGGGAACGCCGATCTGGCGGAAGCCCACCCAACCGCGCAGGCCCCGGATAAAACGGTTATGCTCGGGCATTCGATTGATGACGTCCACCACACGGCGATCCATCAGCGAGAAGTCGCCCGCGTCGAGCGGCACCTCGACCTGGGCGATCTTTTTCAGCATCCGGTAGAAGAACGCGTAAGCCAGGCGCAACGGCCACCGCTCTTTCCGGTTGATGCGGACCCCGTAGACGACGTCGTATCCGGCGTTCCACCGCTCCACAAAGGCAGGCAGCACGGACGGCGGGTCTTGCAGGTCGGCGTCGAGGACCGCCACGAGGTCGCCTCGTATGTGCCGCAGGCCGGCGGAGACGGCGTCCTGGTGCCCGAAGTTACGAGAAAAGCTCAGGCACGCGCAGCGTTCGTCGCGGTCGCATCGGTCGGCGAGCATCGCCAGGGTCCCGTCGGTACTGCCGTCATCGATGAAGAGGAAGTACACGGGTTGCGAGAGTGTTTCGTCGAGCCGGTCCAGGGCGTCGAAGAGCGCGGGAAGGACGGCTTCCTCGTTGTAGCACGGAATGATGACGCCGAGCACCGGGTTGGGTGGACGCTGGGTCATGGCGGCTCCGGGAGCGTTACGGTCGTGCCGTGGTGCGCCAGGGATTGCTGGGCCGCTTCCAGGAGGCGCACCACGGCCAGGCCGTTCCGGCCGTCGGAGCGCGGCGTCGCGCCGGTACGGATACACTCGATGAAGTGCTGACATTCGAGGCGCAGCGGCTCTTGCATGTTGATGCGCGGGATGTGAATGTCGCCGTCGCGGATCGACATAGCCTCGGCATAGTCGGCATAGCGCGCCTGGCCCGGCTGGATCGCCACGCCTTTGTCGTAGAGGCGTACCTTCTCGGTGGTGGCCATGTCGTCGAGGACGGCCATCTTCTCGCTGCCCACGACCGTCATCTTGCGCACCTTGTGGGGGTCGAGCCAGCTGGTGTGCAGGTGGGCCAGCGCGCCGTGCTCGAAAAAGACGGTGGCAAAGACGACGTCTTCGATGTTCGGTTGCAAGTACGCATGGCCCTGGGCCGAGATGGCGACGGGGCGTTGCCCGAGAAACTGGAGGGCGACCGAGAGGTCGTGCGGGGCGAGGCTTTCCAGCGCGTTTTCCTGTTGCCGGATGATGCCCAGGTTGACGCGCACGCTGTAGAGGTAGTACACGTCGCCGAGGTCGCCCCGGCGGATCAGGTCTTCGACGTAGCGGAAGGCCGGGTGGTAGAGGAGCAGGTGACCCACCATCAGGCGCCGGTCGGCGGCGTCGGCCAGGGCCACCAGGCGTTCGGCTTCGGATGCCGTCTGGGCCATCGGCTTTTCGACGAACACGTGCTTGCCCGCTTCCAACGCCGCCCGGGCCATCTCGAAGTGTTGCGGCGTCTGGGTAGCGATGATGACGGCTTCTATATCGGAATTCTCCAGTACGTCTTCGTAGCGGTTCGTCATGATCGCGCCCGGGTGTTCGTTCCAGGTGCGGGTAAGGGTTTCCGGACGCTGATCGCAGACCATACGCATCTCGACGCCGGGCAAGTTCGCGAAGTTGCGCAGCAGGTTCTTACCCCAGTAGCCGACACCGACCTGGGCGAGACATACGGGTTGCTCGGTCATGAGGCGCTCGTCATCCTGTTTTCAAGACATCACGATCGGGGTCAGGCCGGGGCGGTTTGCAGTACGAAGTCCAGCACCGACCGGGCGATGTAGGCCTGCTGTTCCTCGGTCAACTCGGTGTGCATGGGCAGGGAGACGACCTCGGCGGCGGCTTGCTCTGTTTGCGTCAGGTCGCCGTGGCGCATGGCGCCGGGGGCCGAGAAGACGGGGAGTTGGTGCAGGGGCACGGGATAGTAGACGGCGTGCGGGATGCCCCGGGCTTTCAAGTGGTCGGTCAGCGCATCGCGGCCGCCCGGCACGTCCTGCGCGATGCGAAGGGTGTACTGGTGGAAGACGTGCCGGCCTTCGGGCGCGCGATACGGCGTCGTAATGGCCGCGTGCCCGGCGAAGAGCGCGTCGTAGCGGTCGGCGGCGCGGCTCCGGGCGTCGATGAAGGCTTCCAGGCGGCGCAGCTTGACGCGCAGGATGGCGGCCTGGAGCGCATCGAGGCGGCTGTTGACGCCTACGATCTCGTTGTAGTACTTGTGCCGCCCGCCGTGGTTGGTGATCATCTTCATCCGTTCGTACAGGGCTTCGTCGTTCGTCAGCACGGCGCCCCCGTCGCCGTACGCCCCCAGGTTCTTGGACGGAAAAAACGAGAGCGTGCCGACGTCGCCGAGGAAGCCGACCTTTCGCCCTTTGTACGTAGCCCCGATAGCCTGCGCGTTGTCTTCGATGACGTACAGGCCGTGCCGCTCGGCGATCTCCAGGATCGGATCCAGGTCGGCGGACTGGCCGAAGAGGTGGATCGGCACGATGGCCCTGGTACGGGGCGTGATCCACGCCTCGATCTGGGCGGGGTCGAGGTTGAACGTGCGTGGGTCGATGTCGACAAAGACGGGCGTGGCGCCGAGCAGCGCCGCTGCCTCGGCCGTAGCAATGAACGTAAAGGACGACGTGATGACCTCGTCGCCCGGGCCGATGCCGAGCGCCATGAAGGCGATCTGCAGCGCATCGGTGCCGTTCGCCACGCCCAACACGTAAGCGCCTTCCAGGTAGCCGGCCAGTTCGCATTCCAGCTTGCCGACGATGGGTCCTTTGATAAAGTGCGTCGTGTCGAGCACCTCGGCAAGGGCCGCGTCGATCTCGGCTTTGAGGGCGAGGTACTGGCCTCGCAAGTCTACCATCTGAATATCCTGCATGGCGAAAGGCGAGTGGTGCGTGACAAGGATCGAATGGCGCGTGTCGAATCAAGGAGGCCGTGTGCTGCCGGCTTATCCTCCCTGACGACGGAATGTAGGAAGAAATACCATCCGGTACCCTCCCTGACGTCAGGTTCGTGCCTCATGACTCGAAATTCGCCAACCCTCAATCCTGCCAGCCCTGGTTGTCCAGTTTCTGGGCGTCGGGAACGGGGCGGAAGGGGCGGGCGGGCACGCCGGCATAGACCATGTCCGGCGCGGCATGCCCGGTCAGCAGGGCTCCGGCCGCCACTACCCCGTCGGCGCCGATCTCTTTGCCCGGGAGGATGACGGCCCCTACGCCGAGGCGCCCGCCGCGCCGCACCGTGACCCCTTTGAAATGCTTAAAGCGTTCTTCGGTGCGGCCGATGAAGTTGTCGTTGCTCGTCAGGACGCCGGGGGCTACGAAGACGCGGTCTTCCAGGACCGAATAGGCGGTGATGTAGACGTTCGTTTCGAGCTTGCAGTATCGCCCGATCATGCACTGGTTCTCTATCGAAACCCCTCGGCCGACAATCGTGAACGCGCCCACGGTGACGGCTTCGCGGACCGAGGCGAGGTCGGCGACCAGCACTTTTTCATCGAGGGTGCAGCCGGCGTAGAGGACGACGTGGGCACCGATCAGGCAACGGTCGCCGATGCGGGCGGGCGGCTGTTGTTGGTCCCGGGTGACGGCGCTGTTGGGGGCGCGCATCGGCTGTTTACCGATGGTCGTATGATCGTCGATCCGGACGAAGTCGCCGATGGTGGTGCCGTCGTGGATGACGACGTGGTGCCCGATCTGGCATCCGTGGCCGATGGTGACCTCCTCGCCGATGACGCTGAAGTGGCCGAGGGTCGTTTCGTTGCCGATACGGGCCGAGGAGGCGACGACGGTGTGCGGCATGGTGGGGTGGTTTTGAGGGCGGCGAGGCAAGACGAACGCAAACAGGCGACTACTCAAACCCGCGCACCCTGCCTTCTGCTCCGGGCAGTCCGGATTCATCCGTATCACAGGTGTGTCAGCACGTCTGCCAGCGTGTTCCAGTGCGGCAGGACGGCGTCAGGCGCAGGGGTGGCCTCCGCGTCTTCGTGGATGCCGGTAAAAAGGATCGCCTTGAGCCCGGCCTGACGGGCGCCTGCTACGTCGGTGCGCCGCAGGTCCCCGATGTGGGCGATCTCGTGTTCGGCGACGCCGAGGGCCGTACCGGCTTGCGAAAAGGCCCGTACGTCCGGTTTGGAAAAGCCCGTCTCGTCGGAAAACACAAAGGCGTCGAAAAAGTGGAGCAGGTTGCGACGCGCCAGGAGACGGCGGATGACGCGTCCCGGAGAAAACATGGTATCCGAGATGATGCCCAGGCGGTAGTTCTCGGCCGCCCACGCCAGCGCTTCTTCGAGCCCTTCAGCCAGGTCGGGCGGCCCGAAGAGGATGCCTTCCTCGAACACGCGTACGGTTTCGCCGTGTTCGTGTTCGGGGACGGTGAGGTTCAGCACCTGCCAGATACCGTGTATCAGTTCCGAGGTGGTCGGCGTCGTATGCTGCGTGCGCCAGGTGGCCTGGAAACGTCGGGATGCCTCGTGGTAGGCCTCCTCGATGACGGCTTCGGACAGGTCCGGCCGTGCGGCGTGCACGACGCGGAGCAGGTGTTCGATGCGTTGTGCCTGCCGTCGCGGCCCGTTCTTGCGGGACACCACCATCGTGTTCCAGAAGTCGATGGTTAGCGCGCGGACTGGCATGGCGGTTCGACGGTCGGATCTATGCACAAGAAAGCCCGTGATCCGGCCGGATCACGGGCTTATCTGTACGGCGTAGCGGCGTAGGGTCAGAGCGTCTGCAAATAGTGCTCGGCCGATGCCTTGTAGCTCCCAAAGGCGGCATTCGTAAAGGCGGTTTTCGCTCCCGCATTGTCGCCCGAGTACATCAGGGCTTCGCCTTTGACGAAGTAGATCTTGGCTTTGTCCGTGCGGCTGCCCCGGTGCATTTCGAGCGCCTGATCGGCCATCGAAACGCTCTGGCTGTATTCGCCTTTGATGTTATGTGCGACGGCCAGGTAGTAGTAGTAATCGGCGTCGGGTTCGAGATACTCCTTGAGCGCGTTGAGGGCGGTGATAGCCTGATCGGCATCGCCGCGTGAAGGGTTCTGCTTGCTCACGGCTGAAGAGGCCTGAAAGTAGAAATGTTCACGAATGCGCTCTTCGGCTTCACCCACCGTTTTTCGGTCTTTGTTGTTGGTCCGTACCTCCTGCCACTTGGCCATCGCGTCGTCGATACGGCCGAGGTTCTTCAGGGCAAGCCCCTGGCCGTAGAGGTTTTTGTCGTAATCCGGGTAGATGGTCGTTCCGGCTACGTAGTGTTCGAGGGCCTTCTCGTAGTTTTCCGCTTTGAAGGCTGCAGTACCCAGTTTGTAGTCGATCTGCGCCGCGACGTACTTGGATTGCCGGGCAATCTCCTGGTCGCCTTGCTGCGTGGCCAGCTGAGCCGCCCGGGCGAATTGCGTACGCGCTTCCGGGAGGTTCTTGGCCTTGGCCGCTTCCATGCCTGCATTATAGGCACGTTTGTACTCCTGGTCGTCCTGTGCCTGAACGGATTGCGTAGTCAGCCCGGCCAACACAAAGGCCAGAAAAAGCGCACAAGAAACCAGCTTCATCAGTTTGGTGTGATCGGTCATGGTCTCCTCGAATTGGGGTAGTTTGGTTTTGAGTTCGGAACGAGGGTAAACAGACGCGGGAACCCGTAGCGGAGGGAGGGTGGCGGAGGGTACAGGTCGGCCTGTTTTGTCAAAGCCTTAAATATACGCATTTTATGATTTCCACCAAGGGCATTTTCGCAGTCACGTTGCCGGCGGCTACGAGGGGTTGGCCCTGCGGAGGCTGCCGGGCCGCTCTTTCTACAGACACGGAAAGCCGGTAGAAGTTGTCTGCGTCGCCGGGAAGATTTTAAAAGCCCCACCTCCTCGGGATGATTCCCCGGCTCCGCTACGGATCCCTGCGTCGTGGGCAGGCGTTACGTGTTAGTTAATTCTGGCCGGACACTTGCTCGCGGTATTCCTCGTCGGCAAAGATGGCGACTTCGACGCGGCGGTTCTGCTGACGGCCCGCCTCGGTGTCGTTGGAGGCGACGGGCTCGCTCTCGCCTTTGCCCATCATGGTGATGCGGTTACGCGGCACGCCCTGGCTGATCAGGTAGTTGGCCGCCGAGCCGGCGCGGCGTTCCGAGAGGCCCTGGTTGTAGGCATCGGAGCCCTGCGCGTCGGTGTGGCCGACGACCATCACGTCGGTGTTCGGATAGTCTCTCAGGCTTTCGGCCAGCGTCTGCAGGTTTTCGCGAGCCTCCGGGCGCAGGTCCGCCGAGTCGAATCCGAAGAGGATGCCGGAGTTGAACGTAACCTGGATGCCCTCGCCGACGCGTTCGATCTCGGCGTCTTCGAGTTCTTTTTCCAGTTCGGCCGCTTGCTTGTCCATCTGCTGGCCAATGACGGCCCCGGCGGCGCCGCCAACGACGGCCCCGATGATCGCGCCTTTGGCCGTGCTGCCGGCTACCTTACCGATGACGCCGCCGACGACGGCGCCTGCGCCTGCGCCTACCGCCGCGCCTTTCTCTGTGTTGCTGAGGCTGGCACAACCCGACAGGGTCAGGCTGCCGGCGAAGATCGCCAGGAGGGCGAGGGTGCTCGTACGATGTATCAAGGATTGCATGGCTGTCGTGTTGTTGGGTTCATGAGGGAAGCAAAGTCCCGATGGTTCAGGGGTCAATCTTGGTGCCAAAGCCTGCCACCCCGCGCCTTTCAACCGGGCAACGGACCCCGATAAAGTACAAATCGGCCCGGATTGCAGCGTGCCCTGCGCCGATAATGTTACAGAAGCGCCCCATTTTGTAACCGTTTGATGACGGTGCGGATCAACAGGCGCTCCCGCGTCGAGCCTGTAGCCTGGAGTGTACAACCCTGTATGATTTGTATAAAGAGCCTGCAGGGATTTCTGGATGCTGGCGCACAAGCACACCAAGAAGCCATGACATCGGGGGCTTATTCAGGCTCACTAATTGCCTGAGAGACGGGTCTGTTTTTCGTTCCCTGTGCCCCCGGTGGCCGACCAGGAGAGGGGCGTAGGGGGCAGGGAAGGATCCGGAAAGGTGCATTCGATACGCAGTTCATCGATGGTTACGTCCCGCGATGTTCCGAAGGTTGTAATGGTCGAGAAGAAGCTTAATTGCTGATCGTCCTTGCGAAATTTCACTGACAGGACCGGTGGAGGTGGTGCAGCCAGCTCCCGCATGCGCCACCGCGAGGGCACATCGGGATGGCAAAGCGCTTCGGCGAGAAGTGCTCGTGCCTTGGCATCCGACGGCACCGTTGCAATCACATCGTGCAGGTGCCGGAGGAGATCTCCCGCCACTTCCTCCCAATTCACTACGACCGCACGCCGGTCGTTCGGGTCGAAGAACTGTCGCACCATATTTGTGTGCGCGCTGCTGCCGTGCAGAAAGGCGGCCATGAGGACCGCGGCGTGATTCGTCAACAACACATCCCAGTACCGATTGAGGACGAATGCCGGATAGGGTTCTTGATGCTTGAGGATGAACTCAATCGCACCGCGAACCGGTGCCAGCTCGGGTGCACCCAGCCGGGTCTCGGGATACTCCGGCGCATCATGGCATATCCAGGCCCCGGTGAACGCACGCCGGGGCTGGAGTGTTATAATAGACTGCAGCGTCGCTACGCCTACGGCCCGACCCCCGGGTGCTTGGCACGAAGTCCGCTCTTGCTTTCAGTCCTCTTGTCCCATTTGTTCAGACCAGCTCGGCGCTCGGCGCTCTCCGTTGAGGAAGGGCAGCACAGTCCCGGCCAACGCAGGGGCCATGAAGATCTCGTAGTGCGTCAGGTCGGGCAGGATCGCCAGCCGGTGCTGTGACATATGCTCGCGCATCCACCCGGCATCTCTCAGCCCGCCGCCGAGCAGTTGATAAAACCGGACGATGTGCTCGGGCCGGAACATGTCGCTGTCGCCGTAGACGAGCATCACCGGCATCGTCAACGTCTTCACGTCGTTCTCCCAGTCGTAGGGCGTGCGCATGAGTTCGCCCATTCGGTCAAGCAACGCCGGGAACGCCTCCGGATTCGGCGCGATCGCCGCGTAAGATTGATACATGGGCGTCTCCTTCATCATCTCCGCCATGTCCGCGCCTACCTGCGCCTGCTGTGGTAGCATTTCGGGGTAGAACCCATCCCGTGCGAATCCGGCCGACACCAGTGCCAGCCGGCGCACCCGCTCGGGATGCTGCACGGCGAGGCGGAACGCCACACCGCCCCCGAGCGAATAGCCGAGCACGTCGACCTGCTCGTAGTCGAGCGCCTGGAGCAGCACCGCCATGTCGTCGCCCATGTCGATCAGGCTGATGTCTCGGTCGCCCAGCGGGGTGCGGCCATGGCCGTGGAGATCGACGCCGATCACTTGTCGGTTTTCAACCAGCATCGGCAGCACCGGCCCGAACATCTCAATCGATCCGAGCCCCCCGTGGAGTAGGAGCAGCGGCTCGCCTTCCCCATGGATCTCGTAATAATAGGTGACGCCGTTGGCCTCAATGTGGCCGCTCCGGGCCGGCGTGGGTTTCGTTGCGACATAGGGTTCCATAGGGGGCTTTACCTCTTGGGCGTGGACGATGGCAGGTGTGGGGAGAATAGCCGCGGCAGCGTCAATAAGAGCGATTACGGTGATCTGTGGCGTCGTTGACATGAGCATGAACGGTCTCCTTTTGGCGGTTCGGAGTTAGGCCGGAGCAGCCTGCTACGCTGTCGGGATCGATGTATGCTCCTGCTCGAACGCCTTCGTTAGCCCTTCAATGTCTATCTTCTTCATCTGAAGCATGGCCTGCATGGCTCTTCCGGCTTTTTCTTGGTCCTCATGCATGAGCATGTCGGTCAGTTGCCTCGGAATAATCTGCCACGAGACACCATATTGGTCTTTGAGCCATCCGCAGGGGCCTTCTTTGCCGCCTTCGGTCAAGTGACTCCAGAAGTAATCGACCTCCGCTTGATCCGTGCAGTCGACGATAAAGGAAATGGCTTCATTGAAGGCGGCGTCATGAGCCCCCGCGCTGTCCATAGCCATGAACGCCCGGCCGGCCAGCGTGAAGCGCGCGTGCTTGACCGTGCCGGCCTGGTCGGGCGCTTCGCCGTCCTCGTAGCGGAGAATATGGTCTATTTGTGCATCGTCAAAAAGCGCCGTGTAGTCCTGCATGGCTGCTTCGGCCTTGCCGGCTTGATCGCCGGTGAACATAAGCACCGGTGTTATTTTTTGGTTGATCGCTTGGTTACCCACAAACATCACCTGCCAGGAGAGACCGTATTTATCTTGTAGCCAGCCATAGCGCTCGCTGAACGGATAGGCATCCAACGGCATGAGCGTTGTGCCGCCTTCGGATAACTTTACCCACAGCGTATCGACTTCCTCCCTCGTCGCACACCCGACGAAGAACGAGATAGCCGGGGTGAAGGAAAAATGCGGCCCTCCGTTGAGGGCCAAAAAAGGCTGCTCTTCAAGCTCAAAGGATACCGTCATCACGCTCCCTTCCGGCTGCCCGGACGCTTTCGCCGTTGCTTCGTCAAAGCGGGCTATATCGCCC
>Ga0302046_10001619_pt1 | contig 21101 bp, 14 predicted proteins | sample RVTome_11_FD_200261 | JGI IMG/M metagenome (GOLD analysis project Ga0302046, IMG submission 200261) | Soil microbial communities from uranium-contaminated site in the Upper Colorado River Basin, Wyoming, United States - RVT147D111 (version 2) ...
ACCTCCGACCAACTGCTCCATGGCGCCGGGCTCGAGCACGCCGGCGCCGACGTAGTCGAGAAAGAAGAGCGGGCGGGCGCCCTGGACGAGGATGTCGTTGACGCAGTGGTTCACCAGGTCGCGGCCGACGGTGGAGAAGTCCCCGGCCCGCCGCGCCACCTCGAGCTTGGTGCCGACGCCGTCGGCGGAGGCCACCAGGACGGGCTCCTCGAGACCGCCGAGGTCGGGCCGGAAGAGGCCGCCGAAGCTGCCGAGGTCCGAGAGCACTCCCGGCGTGAAGGTGGAGCGCACGCGCTTCTTGATCCGCCGCAGGGCCTCCTCCTGGGCGTCGATGTCGACGCCCGCGGCGGCGTAGGCGCTCGGCTTCTTCGACGGGCTCATGGCGGCGCTCCGGGGTGTTGCCGGACGTTAGCAGAGTCGTCGGCGCACCCCTCCACAGAGGCCCGAGCGGAGGCGGTCTAGACTTGCGCCATGGCCCGGCTCGGCATCGCCGTCGCCGCCCTGCTCGCGGCACCGGCCTCGCCCGCGCGCTCCGAGGACCCTCGGGTCCTCCTCTTCACCGAGACCGCCGGGTTCGTCCATCCCTCGATCGCGGACGGCATCGCGATGATCTCGGACCTGGCCGGGGAGGAGGGCTTCCTCCTCGACGTGACCGACGAGTCGCAGGGCTTCTTCACCCCTCGAGCCCTCGCCCTCTACGACACCGTCGTCTGGCTTTCGACGACGCTGGACGTCCTCGACGTCGCGGAGCAGGGCGCCTTCGAGGGCTTCATCCAGGCCGGAGGCGGTTGGGTGGGGATCCACGCCGCCGCCGACTGCGAGTACGAGTGGCCCTGGTACGGGGGCCTGCTGGGCAACGGCGCGTGGTTCGACTCCCACCCGGCGATCCAGGAGGCGGTGCTCGAGCTCGAGGGCGCCGGCGAGCCCGGCGCCGGCTCCTTCCCGCCGAGCCGTCCGATGACCGAGGAGTGGTACAACTTCCAGGCCAATCCCCGGCCCGTCGCCGAGGTCGTCCTCACCGTCGACGAATCCACCTACGACCCGGGCCCGGGCGCCATGGGCCCCGACCACCCGATCGCCTGGCACCACCACTGGGACGGCGGCCGCGCCTTCTACACCGCCCTCGGCCACCGCCCCGAGACCTACGCCGACCCCGACTTCCGCTCCCAGATCCGCGCCGCCATCCTCTGGACCGCCGGCGCCCTGCTCTTCGAGGACGGCTTCGAGAGCGGCTCGACGGCAGGCTGGTCGGCCACCGTCCGATAGGAGCGCCCTATGCGACGTACCTTCGCCACGGAAAAGAGGGACAGGTACAAATTGACTGTGGCGCCGTGCTCCTCGGTAGGGCTCCTCCGTCAATTTGTACCTGTCCCTCTTTTCCGGTAGTGCACGGCGACCCAGACCGTCGGCTCGTCCTCGGCCGTCCAGGCGACCCGGTGCCGGCAGCCGGCCGGGATGCGCACCCAGTCGCCCGGGCCGAGCTCGAGCACCCGCGGCGGCGTCTCCTGCTCCAGCCCCGCAGCCCCGGCAACGAGGAGCACCCACTCCTCGGTCTCCTGCTCGTCCCAGTGGCCGGGCGGCGAGGCGGCGGCGAGGGAGACGATGCGCTCGACGCGCACGCCGTCGCCCGAGGCGAGCGAGTCGAAGCGCTCGCAGCCGCGCCCGACGGTCGTCTCCTCGCCGAGCCGGCCGCGGGCGATCATCGCGCGAGCGGGCTCCGGGCTCCCGGACCGATCGCCGGACGTGACCTGGGCCTCATCCGCCCCTCGCGCGCTCAGTAGACCAGCTGGTCGGCGCGCATGCCGCCGCAGCCGCCCTGGGCGAAGGGGATCCCGCACTTGCCGGTGCCGCAGGAGTCACCCGGGAAGCCGTCCGGGTTGACCGCGGCGTAGTAGTCGCTGACCGCCGCGCGCACCTGTCCGGCGTCGTAGCCGAGGGTCGTGATCAGGACCTTCGACAGGCCCCAGATCGCGCGGGAGAGGTTGCACTCGCAACAGCAGGTGGCGGCGGAGAACTCCTTGCAGCAGGCCGCCGGGATCGCCTCGAGGGCCGCGACGCGCACGGCCTCCTGCTCCGGGGTGAGCTCGATCTCCCGGTAGTGCGCGATCAGCCGCTCGGCCTCGGCGCGGTCGCCGGTGAAGGCGAGCAGGTCGTCGGCGGCCTCCATGTCGGCCAGGGCGGCTCCGGCGGCGAGGCCGACGGCGAAGAGGGTCAGGGCGAGCAGGGAGCGGGTGCGGGTCACGGATGGGTCTCCTTCCGGTGAGCTGCAAACAGCGCGACGGCGCTCAAGATTCCTCTTCCATGCGCAAGGGGAACAGCTCCGCCTGCCGCCGGTCGCGGGCCGAGACCGGCTCGCGATGCTCACCGGTCCAGCAGGCCGTGCAGTAGGACTCGGCATCGCCACCCACGCTCGCCTGCAGCCCGTCGAGCGACAGGTAGGCCAGGCTGTCGGCGCCGATCCACTCGCCGATCTCGCCGACCGAGTGGCTGGCGGCGATGAGCTCCTCGCGCGTCGGCATGTCGATGCCGTAGTAGCAGGGCCAGCGCGTCGGCGGGCAGGAGATGCGCACGTGCACCTCCGCCGCGCCGGCGTCGCGCACCATCTTGACGATCTTCGGGCTCGTCGTGCCGCGGACGATCGAGTCGTCCACCAGCACCACCCGGCGCCCCTCGATCAGGCCGCGCACCGGATTCAGCTTCACCTTGACGCCGAAGTGGCGGATGGACTGCTTCGGTTGGATGAAGGTGCGCCCCACGTAGTGGTTGCGGATGAGCCCGAACTCGAGGGGTAGCCCGGACTCCCGGGCGTAGCCCAGCGCCGCGAAGAGGCCGCTATCGGGCACCGGGACGACGACGTCGGCCAGGGCCGGAGCCTCGCGCGCCAGCTGCGCGCCCATCGCCAGGCGCGCCTGGGACACGGCGTCGCCGAAGACGACGCTGTCGGGCCGTGCGAAGTAGACCAGCTCGAAGAGGCACCGCGAGTGCGGCGCGGCGCGCTCGACTCGATAGCTCTCGATCCCCCCGTCGCGCGCCACGACCACCTCGCCCGGCTCGATCTCTCGCGCGGCCCCGGCCCCCAGCAGGTCGAAGGCGCAGGTCTCCGAGGCGAAACAGGGCGAGCCAGCGAGATCTCCCAGCATCAGGGGCCGGAAGCCGTAGGGATCGCGGGCGGCGATGACGCAGGAATCGGTCATCATCAACAGGGAGTACGCCCCGTGCACCCGGCGCAGCGCCTCGAGCAGGGACTCCACGACGTCCTGGCGCGGGTTGCGCGCCATCAGGTGGAGGATCACCTCGGTGTCGCTGGTGGTCTGGAAGATCGATCCCTCCGCCTCCAGGCGCTCGCGGATCTCGACGGCGTTGACCAGGTTGCCGTTGTGGACGACGGCCAGCGGTCCCATCGAGGTCTTGACCACGATCGGCTGGGCGTTGGCCATGACGCTGGTCCCCGCCGTCGAGTAGCGGGTGTGCCCGATCGCGCGCCGCCCGGGAAGCCTGCCCAGCGTCTCGGCGCCGAAGATGTCCGCGATCTGCCCCATCCCGCGCTCGGCGTGGAGCCGCGAGCCGTCCCACGAGACGATCCCCGCCGACTCCTGCCCCCGATGCTGCAGGGCGTAGAGCCCCAGATAGGCGAAGTTGGCCGCGTCAGTCTGGTCTTCGATGGCGAAGATGCCGCACATGGGGAGATGTAAATCGGCGCCGTGAGCCCCGTCCATCCGGCCGGTGGCTCGGGGCGCCATCATACCCGCCCCGAGAGACTCCGACGCGAGATCGGCCGACCGCCACGCGGATCGATCCTCCCGGTTCGGCCCCTATCTCTCGCCGAGAGCGCCGTCGACGAGCGTTTCGAAGCCTTCGATCCGGGACGGCTCCTCGAGGGCCTCGGCGAACTCGGCAACCAGCCGTCGCACCCGATCGAGGGCGAGCCCCTCGGCCCAGATCGTCGCGTCGATGTCGACCGTCTGGCGGCCGACGCCGTGGGCGATCACGGCGATGCCGCCGATGATCATCGAGGGGGCAGACAGCTCTTGGAGCGCCTTCCGCAGGGCGGCCAGGGCCGAGGTCAGGGCATTGTCGGCGGTCATCGGCGGGCGCCGAGCTTCTGCTTGAGCAGCGCCCAGTGACGCCGCGCGATCTCGTTCTCCCGTGTCGTCGCCAGTATAGAACCGGGACAGGGATCGACGAGTCGCCGAAGCGCCCTCCAAGAGGGCCTGCTCCAGACTCGACCTCTCGTTGGGTCGGCCATACAATGCTGCCGCCGGCGTTCCCCACTCCCGCACCGGATGGCCTTTTCCCCAGCCCAGACCGCGGTCCATCGCATCGAGATCGGGGTGCGCCCGGAGCACCGGGACGCGCGCGGGGAGCACGTCGCGGGCCAGGCGCGGGCGTTCCTGCACGTGCCCGTCAAGCGGGTGCGGACCCGCGACGTCTACCACCTCGAGATGGAGCTCTCGCCGAAGGAGCTCGACCGGGTGGTGCGCGAGCTGGCCGATCCGATCCGCCAGGAGGCGGCGATCGGGCGCCTGAAGGGCGAGCCCTTCGACGTGGCGGTGAGGGTGGCGTTCAAGCCGGGGGTGGCCGACCCGGTGGGCAAGAGTGCGCTGGTCGCGGTACGCGACACACTGGGGCGGGAGCTGGGCGAGAGCGCGGCGGTCTTCACCTCGACCCTGTACCTGCTCGACGGCGTCGACCGCGGCCAAGGCGAGCGGATCGCCCGCGACCTGCTGGCCAACGCGGTGATCCAGACCGTCCACATCGCCACCCGGGCTGAATGGAGCGGGATGCCGCCGGACCTCTCGGTGCCCAAGGTGGCGGCGCACGAGACGCCCCCGGTGCGCACCGTCGACCTGTCGGGCGACGACGCGCAGCTCGAGCGCCTCTCGCGGGAGGGCCTCCTGGCGCTGTCGCTCCCCGAGCTGCACGCCATCCGCGACCACTTCCGCGCCGCCGGCGAGCGTCCCGAGCGGCGGGAGCTCGGGCTCGGCTCCGAGCCCACCGACGTCGAGCTCGAGTGCCTCGCCCAGACCTGGAGCGAGCACTGCAAGCACAAGATCTTCAACGCCACCATCGACTACCGGGAAGGCGACGGCGAGCGCCAGCGCATCCGCTCGCTGTTCGCCACCTACATCCGCGGTGTGACCGAGGAGCTGCGCCGCGAGCAGGAGGAGCGCGAGGGGAGATCCTGGCTGGTCTCGGTCTTCCACGACAACGCCGGCGTGGTCGCTTTCGACGAGGAGATCCACCTCGTCTACAAGGTCGAGACGCACAACTCGCCGTCGGCGCTCGACCCCTACGGCGGCGCCATCACCGGCATCGTCGGCGTCAACCGGGACCCCTTCGGCACCGGCCGCGGCGCCCACCTGCTGGTCAACGTCTGGGGCTACTGCTTCGCCTCGCCCTTCCGGGACGGCCCCTTGCCCAAGGGCCTGCTCCACCCCAAGCGGATCCGCGACGGTGTCCACTGGGGCGTGATCGACGGCGGCAACCAGAGCGGCATCCCCTACGGCCGCGGATGGGAGCTCTTCGACCATCGCTTCCTCGGCAAGCCGCTCGTCTTTTGCGGCACCGTCGGGGCGCTTCCCGTCACCATCGCCGGAACGCCGGGCGAGGAGAAGGGCGCCCGACCGGGCGACGCGATCGTCATGGTCGGGGGCCGCATCGGGGCCGACGGCATCCACGGCGCGACCTTCTCCTCGGCGGCGCTGGACGAGTCCTCTCCCTCACAGGCCGTGCAGATCGGCGACCCGATCACCCAGAAGATGATGTTCGACTTCCTGCTCGAGGCGCGCGACGGCGGCCTGTACCGCGCCATCACCGACAACGGGGCGGGCGGCCTCTCCTCCTCCGTCGGCGAGATGGCCGAGAAGCCCGGCGGGGCCCGGCTCGACCTGGCGCGGGCGCCGCTCAAGTACGCGGGACTTGCGCCGTGGGAGATCTTCCTCTCCGAGGCCCAGGAGCGGATGACCCTCGCCGTGGCGCCGGAGCGGCTCGAGGAGCTCCTGGCCTTGGCCCGCCGCCGGCAGGTCGAGGCCACCGCGCTCGGTGAGTTCACCGACAGCGGAGCCCTGCACGTGCTCTACGGCGAGGAGACCGTGGCGCTGCTCGACATGGCGTTCCTCCACGACGGTCTCCCGGAGATGGTTCTGCCGGCGCGCTGGGAGCCGCCGGCCTTCGACGAGCCGGTGGAGCGGTCGTCGGACCACAAACGGACGCTCCTCGAGCTCGTCGGGCGCCCGAACCTCGCCAGCAACGAGTCGCTCGCCCGCCACTACGACCACGAGGTCAAGGGACTTGCGGTGGTGCATCCCTGGACCGGGGTCGCGGCCGACGTCCCCGCCGAGGCGACGGTCTTCCTCGCCCGCCACGGGTCGCTGCGGGGTTTGGTGCTCTCCGAAGGCGTCAATCCCTTCCTCTCCGATCTCGACGCCGGGGCGATGGCGGCCGCAGCGGTCGATCTGGCGGTGCGCCGTCAGCTGTGCGCGGGCGCGCGTCTCGACCGCATCGCCGCCCTCGACAACTTCTGCTGGCCGGACCCCGTGCTCTCGCCGGTCACGCCCGACGGCGATCTCAAGCTGGGGCAGCTGGTGCGCGCCTGCCGTCGGCTGTCCGAGACCTGCCGTGCCTACGGAGTGCCGCTCGTCTCGGGCAAGGACTCGATGAAGAACGAGGCGGTGCTCGGCGGCGTCAAGATCTGCGTGCCGCCGACCTTGCTGGTCTCGGCCCTGGGACAGATCGACGACGTGCGCGACGCCATCACCCTCGATCTCAAGACCTCCGGCGACCTCCTCTACGTCGCCGGGACCACCGGCGGGGAGACCGGGGGCAGCGAGTACCTGCGCCTGCTCGGCGAGCGCGACGGCCTCGAGCCGGAGGGCAGCGGGCCCGCCCCCTACGTCGGGACGGCGGCGCCCGACCTCGATCCCGAGGCGACCCTCCCCCTCTACCGCGCCTTCCACGACGCGGTCCGCGCGGGGATCGTCCACTCGGCCTCGGCGCCGGCGCTGGGCGGCCTCGGCGTGGCGCTCGCCCGCGCCTGTCTCGCCGGCCGGCTCGGCGCCGAGCTGGATCTCGCCGCCTGCCCGGGCGCCGCTGAGCTGGAGGACGACGTCGCCCTCTTCGCCGAGACCGGAGGCCGCCTGCTCTTCACCGTCGCACCGGCCGACGCGGGGGCGCTCGAGGCCCTCTTCGACGGCCTGCCGCTCGGCCGCGTCGGAACGGTCCGGGAGGAGACGACCCTCACCGTCCGGCGCGCCGGCAGCGAGATCCTCGCCACCGACGTCGACGCCCTCCTCGAGAGCTTCCAGAAGGGCCTCGCGCATGCCTGAGAAGAGGCCGGGAGGGCTTTGCTCGACGAGCCCTCTGCAAAGGCTCGCACCATCGCCGCGCCGGCCCTCGAGCGGGTTCGGACCTCGGTCCTCGACGAGCCGTCGGCGCCGAGCCCGCGGCGCGCGGCCGGCAGGTCCCGTCCATGGCTGAACCGCGCATCGAGGAGCTCCGGGCCCTGCCGGCCGGTGAGCTGGCCCGGCGGCGGGCCGGCGTGCGGGTGCTGGTCATCACGGGGCTCGGGCTCAACTGCGAGGTCGAGACGGCCGAGGCGTTCGGACTCGTCGGGGCCTCGCCGGAGAAGGTCCACCTGCTCGACCTCCTCGACGGCAGCGCCCCGCGCCGGCTCACCGACTACCCGATCGTCGCCTTCCCGGGCGGCTTCGCCTTCGGCGACCACCTCGGCGCCGGCTTCGTCTTCGCCAACAAGATCCGCTGGCGCCTCTACGACGAGCTGGTCGCGTTCATCGAGGGCGGAGGCCTGGCGCTGGGCATCTGCAACGGCTTCCAGACCATGGTGCGGCTGGGGCTCCTGCCGGGGCTCGACGGCGACTACCGGACGCCGCGAGCCACCATCGCCCCCAACGATCGGCTCGGCTACTGGGACTGCTGGGTACGACTGGCCTTCGAGCCCGCGAGCCCCTGCGTGTGGACCCGCGGGCTCGAGACCGTGGAGCTGCCGAGCCGTCACGGCGAGGGGAAGTTTCTGGCCGAGAGCGAGGATCTCCTGGCCCGCCTCGAGGCCGCCGGCCAGGTCGCGGCCCGCTACGTCGACGCCGCCGGCCGCCCGACCCAGGAGTGGCCGGCCAACCCCAACGGCTCGCCGCGGGCCGTGGCGGGCGTCTGCGACCCGAGCGGGCGGCTCTTCGGCCTCATGCCCCACCCGGACGCCTTCCTCTACCCGTTCCAGCACCCACAGTGGTTCCGGCGGCGGGCGCGGGGGGAGGGGCTGCCGGAGGAAGGCGGGGGGCTGGCGATCTTCAGGAACGGGGTGGATTGGGTGGCGGCTCACGACCTGCGAGGTTAGGGCGCCGGTGTCCGGTCGCTACCCCACCGCGATCCAACGGCTCGGACCGTCCTGCCGAGTGACGTGGATCTGCGCCCGCGAGCCCTCGCGCGCCAGCATCTCGCCGATCTCGGCCAGGGCGATGGCCGGGCGGTTGTTGGTGCGCGAGAGGTGGTAGAGAACGACGTGACGCAGGCGATCGGCCAGGAGCTCGGGCAGGGCCTCGGAGGCTTCGCGGTTCGACAGGTGCCCGTGGCGGGCGGCGACCCTCTGCTTGAGCGGCCAGGGGTACGGACCGCTGCGCAGCATCTCGAGGTCGTGGTTGGTCTCGAGCACCAGGACGTCGAGCTCCGCCAGGTGCGCCCAGGCCAGCCGGCTGGCCGTCCCCAGGTCTCCGGCCAGGCCGATCCGCCGGCCGGCTCGGTCCTCGACCACGAGCCCCACCGGCTCTACGGCGTCGTGGGGCACCGCAAACGGCGTGACCTGGAGGTCGCCGATCGCCACCGGCCGGCTCGAGGCGAGAAGACGCACCTCGACGCCCGGCGCCCCCTCCAGGCCGCTCGCCGCGAGCGTGCCGCGCGTCCCCCAGACGGGCACGCCGTGGCGCCGCGCGAAGCGGGCCGCTCCCCGGCAGTGGTCGCCGTGCTCGTGGGTCAGGACCAGGCCGACGAAGCCCTCCGCCTCGAGGCCCACGGCCCGCAACCTCTTCTCGATCTGGCGGCAGGAGAAGCCGGCGTCGAGCAGCAGCCGCTGGCCTCCCGCCTCGACGACGACGGCGTTGCCGGAGCTTCCGGAGCCCAGGACCGGGCCGTCGCCGCCACGCCCCTCAGAACTCGTAGGTCCTGTCCTGCTCGAGGAGCTCGACCCTGGGGAGGTAGAGCTCCCGCACCTCGCGGCGGATCTCCTCCACGCACGGCGGCTTCAGGTGATGGAGGATGACCGGGACCTCGCGCTTCAGCTTCTTCAGCTCCGAGACCAGGGTGCGGGGCGTCAGGTGGCCGGAGATGTCGGCCAGCTTCTGCTTGGCGACGTCGAAGCTGGTCTCCAGGAAGATCGCCTTGAGCTTGGGCGTCTGGTTGGCGATCTCCCAGAAGCGGACGGTCGCCCCGGTGTCGCTCGACCAGAGCACGGCGCCCGCGGCGTCCTCGATCAGGAAGCCGAAGGTCGGCACCACGTGGTCGACCCGGATCGGCGTCACTCGCAGGTCGTGGATGACCGTCGGCACCTCCTCCCGCAGCTCGTGGAAGCGCACCGTCGGATGCAGGTGATGGGGCAATCGCGCGAAGTCGGGCCAGAGCTCGTTGTTGAGCAGGTGCCGGCGCACCACGTGCTCGGTGGCCGCCGAGGCGTGGACCTCGACCGGGGCGCCGTGGGCGCCGTGCACGTTGTCGATGAACAGGGGCAGGGAGTGCACGTGGTCGATGTGGGAGTGCGTCAGCAGGATCGAGCGGACCTCGCGCTGACGCTCGACGGGCAGGGACTGGGCCAGACAGCCGGCGTCGAGCGCCAGCCGGTCGTCGAGCAGCAGGCAGGTCATCCGGCAGTCGACGCTCTGCCCGCCGAAGGCGCCGAGGACCTCGATCTTCATGTGCGTATTATCGGAGAAGAGGGACAGGTACGAATTGACCTGCGACACTGTGGCGAAGTGCACAGCGGTGTCGTCAATTCGTACCTGTCCCTCTTTTCCCGCCCACCCGGGCGGCGGTCAGAACCGCGTCCCGATCCAGAACGAGGTCTCGTAGCCGGAGACCGATTCCTCGACGTCCCAGCGCTTGGCGAAGTCCCAGTTGAGATCGAGCCCGAAGACCCGCGCCGTCAGGCCGTAGCCGTAGGAGGAGACCGCGTCCTCCAGCCGATCGTTCTCGCTGTCCCAGAAGTCGAACTCCTGGAAGTCGTCGAACCAGGCGCCGCCCACGTCGAGGAAGACGACGCCGCGGATGCCGCCGAAGCGGAAGATCGGCGTCGCCAGCTGGTCCACCAGGGGGAAGCGGAACTCGACGTTGGCGAAGAAGCCCCGGTCGCCGGCCAGCGAGCGGAAGTCGAAGCCGCGGATCGTGTCCAGGCCGCCGAAGATCAACGGCGTCGGAGCGTTCCCGTCCGCCATGCCGCCCCACAGCCGAATGGCGAGGTTGCTGCGCGAGGTCACCTTCAGGTACTGGCGGAAGTCGAGCTCGATCAGGGAGGTGAGCGTGCCGCTGTCCGAAGTGTCGGGGGCCCAGCGTCCACCGAGCATCCAGCGGCGCCCGGCGACGGCACCCCAGGGGGCGAAGACGGTCGTGTCGCCGATCAGCTCCGCGCCGACCTGCGGATAGTCGTCGGTCCGAGGCTCGGTGGTGATGATCGGCACCAGGCCGCCCGGGAAGATCACGAGCAGTGCCTGGTCGATCTGGTCGGGCGGCACGCCCTCGAGGAGCAGCTCCAGGGACGGGAAGATCTCGAGCAGGTCCTCCAGCTCGAAATTCTCGAGCGGCAGGTTGACGCCGAGGGGGACGTTGAGGTCCCGGTACCGGTAGCCCAGCGAGGTCTCCACCCGGTGGTTGGTGTTGATCGGGAAGACCAGGAAGCCGTCGGCGCCGGTCGTCTGGATGGCGCTGCGCAGACGGCGCAGGTCGCCGGCGACGTCGCGGGTGATGAAGAAGTCCTGGTCGTCGAAGGCCCGCACTCCCCACTGCAACCGCTTCGACAGGTCCAGGTAGACGGCGCTGAAGTTCTGGAAGCTCTCGATCGACTGGAAGACGGCCTGGATCCGGCGATCGCCGAGGTAGTCGGAGAAGCTGATCACCGACTGGCCGATGAACGTCTGGTCGTCGGACACGCCGATGTAGAAGTCGATGTCCTCGAGAAAGAACTTGAACGGCCGGTGCTTCTCCTTGTTGGCGTCGTCGATCTCCACCTCGATCGAGGGCTGGAAGCGGGCGATCTCGTCCTGCGCCAGCGGCTTGGCGTCGCCGAGCGGCCGGCCCGCCTCGACCACGTCGGGCGGGGTGATTGGCTCCTGGAGGTCGAGCCTGTAGAGGTCGAATCGGCCGTTCCAGTAGGCCGCGTAGACGAGGCTGTCCGGCTCGCCCTCGAGACCGGCGAGCACCGTGGGCTGGAAGACGATGGAGACGGCGTTGGTGTACTGCGTGACCGCGCCGGAGCCCAGGTCGAGGCCGTAGACGTTGTCGGCCCCGGTGCGGTCCGAGGTGAAGAACAGCTCCGAGCCGTCCGGAGAGAAGACGGCGTCGGTGTCGTTGGTCTCGCCGGAGGTCAGCGGCACCCGGTGGCCCGGCGCGTCGAGGTCGATCCGGTAGAGGTTGCCGTAGCCCCCGATCACCGAGGTCACCACCAGCGAGCGACCGTCCGGGGCGTAGACCGGCGAGGCGTCGTAGACGTCGTCGTCGGTGATCCGGATGACCTCGCCGGAGGTGACGTCGACCGCGAAGATGTCGAAGCGACCGTCCCGGTAGCCGCCGAAGGCGACCTTCGAGCCGTCGGGCGACCAGGCCGGCGCGTAGGGCTGGTCGACGCCGTCGAGGTCGACGACCCGGCGCTTGCCGCGGTGCAGCACGTCGAGGATGACCAGCCTGCGCCACGCGCCCTGGCGGGCGAACAGGGCGATGGAGTTGCCGTCCGGCGAGAACGCCAGGTCGCGTCCCATCTTGCGGCCGAGGGTCATCTCCTGGGCGACGAGGTACTCGAACTCCTGTTCGAAGCCCTTGGTCAGGTTGCGCAGGACCGTGCGCTCGCGCGCGTCGAAGAGCACGACGTCGACGTCGCCCTTGTGGGTGGAGAAGGCGGCGATCAGGTCGCCGGAGGGGGAGGCGGTCGGCGAGGTCATCTGGCCGGAGAAGATCGTCTGCGGTCGCCGGAAGGGACGGCCGAAGTCGCCCGGCTCGCCGCTGGCCACCAGCTCCGGCAGGTACTTGCGGCGCAGCCAGCGCCGGAAGTCGGCGTCGAAGTCCTCGGGCTCGACACCGAAGGAGCGCTCGAGCGCCTTGCCCACCGAGCCGCCCAGGGTGTTGCGCACCTCGAAGACGAAGTCGCGCACGCCCTCCATACCCCAGCGCTCCTCCAGGTAGTCGAAGACCGCGTGGCCGAAGCGGTAGGCGAAGAAGCCGCCGCCTTCGATCTCGGTGATCGGCGGGATGCGGTCGTTGACCACCGCGTCGCGCAGGAAGCCCTTGTCGCGAGCGGACTCGTCCTGGCCGAAGTAGCTCGCCATGCCCTCCCAGAACCACTGCGGAGGACCGGCGGTGAAGGCCTTGGCGGCCCTGCCCTGGAAGATGATGTCGAACTGGAAGATGTGGGTGAGCTCGTGGAGGATCAGGGCCATCAGCTCCGGGGCCGGGAGGTCCACGGGCAGCACCATCCGGTTGCCGCCGGTCGGCACGGCGAAGGCGCCGATGCCCTCGGGGATGAAGTTGAGGATGATGTTGTTCTGCTCGAAGGCCGCGTGGGTCTCGTAGAAGATCAGCTTGATCGGCTCCGTGATCTGGTGATCGAGCTGCTGCGAGAGCTGGTCGTAGGCGCTCTCGGCCAGCGACGCGACGCGCTGGAGCTGCGACTCCTCCTCCGGGTAGTACCAGATGTCGAAGTGCGTCGAGTGGTAGATCTGCCAGTCGAAGTGGCGGTACTGGATCTTGTTCTTGCCGAAGCAGACGTAGGCGTTGAAGGAGAGGCAGGACTGCGCGGCGCCGGCGCCGGGCATCAGGAGGCCGACGGCGAGTGCGAGGACGGGGACGATGTGGGTGCGTCGGAGACTCAAGGCGACCTCCGTTCGGTCAGCGGTTCTGGCGGCAAGGTCCCGGTCCCGGGGGGGAGCCCTCTCGGCTCAATCGGTGTAGAGGACGCGGGTCGTGGGGACGTCCTTCTGGGCGAAGACCCCCGCGATCCGGTCCTCCAGCGCCAGCAGGTTCTCGAACATTCCCGCCAGGGGGTCGGCCCCCTCTCCCTCGAACTGGCGGAAGTCCTTGAAGTTGTCGGTGTGCAGGAGCTCTCCGTCGCGCCCGTCGTAGACCTGCAGCACGATGTCGTACTCGAAGCCGGTCTGCTCCACCAGCACCTGCCGGTAGTAGGTGCGGCCGTCGAAGGGGGAGACGTACTCCTCCGTCCGGTAGCCGCTGCGATCCTGGATGTCGAAGTCGAGGCTGCCGGTGAGGATGAGGTCGACGTCGGCCCGCTCGCCGACGACCCGCCAGAAGTCGCGATCCCGCGCCAGCGCCTGGAGGTCGAAGGTGGGGTAGTCGATCGGCGGCGCGTCCCTGTAGTCGAGCTCCGTGCGCCGCCGCAGCAGGCGCTTCATGTAGCTCTCGAACTCCTCCTGCACGTCGACGCCGCGGCGCTCGAGCGGCGCCTCGCCCTCCTCGGTCGCCACCAGGAAGGGCATCACGGTCACGCTCTCGCGCTCACGCAGGTCGAGCTGGGCCTTGACCGGCACCCGGAACTCGACCTTCGTCGTCCCGGCGCCGGCGGGCAGTGCGGCCCACGCGCCGATCGCCGTCGCCACCACGAGCATCGCCCGGTACCTCATCGGAGCCTCTCCTCTCCCTCGGAGCCGCCCCCGGCCCGTTCCGGGCTCGCCTCGTCGTCCTCGCCGCCCCCGTTGTCCTCGCCGCCCTCGTCGCCTTCGCCGGCTTCGTCGGCCTCGTCGCCCTCGCCCTCGAAGCTCTGGTAGAACTCGAGGAACTGACTGTAGTTGCGGCGCAGCTCGCTGTCGTTGGGGGAGACCCTCAGCCCCTCGCGATAGGTCTCGAGCGCCCGGTCGAAGAGCCCGACCGCCTCGTACGCCACGGCCAGGTTGTTCGTCGCCCGCACGTTCCCGGGCTCCATCGCGCCGGCCTGACGGAAGCGGAACAGCGCCTCGCGCCAAAGCCCCTTGCGGGCCATCTCGACGCCGAACTCCATCTGCTCGCGGAAGGTGGCGGCGCCCGCGGCGAGCGGCGCGCACGCGAGGGCGAGCAACAGGGCCAACACTTTCGATCCAGAGCTCACGGTCGCCTCCCCGGCCACGGTCCCAACCGTATCGGCCCTGGGCCGCCAACCGGTTGTGGAAAAAGCGCTCGCGAGTATACAACCGACCCCGGAGCGCCCTCGCTCCCCAGCCCCGCGGTCCGTCCCGCGCACCGTGAGATCGACTCCCCCGAACACGTCTTCGACACCGTAACCGGCCATCCCGGCGATTTATGCCCGCGGGCCGCGGTCTGCGAGATTCCGGCCCTGGAATCCGTCCTCGACATCGTGACCGACGCTGCCGACCCCCGCGCCCTGGCGCGCCTCCGGCTGATCGCCCTCAACCTGGCCGGCCTGCCGCGGGCCGTCGTCTGCGCCCTGGCGCGGGATCGGGAGCGCTGGCTCGGGAGACCGCCGCGGGCGCTCGAGGGGGACCGCGCACTGCCGGCCACCGTCGCCCAGCGGAGCGTGGCGGCACGGGCGGTCGAGAGGGCGCGCGAGGCCGCCGGCCGCGAGCTCGAGCGGGCGCGAAGGATCGGCGTGCGCATCGTGACCCTGGAGGACGACGACTATCCGCTCCCGCTGCTCGACCTCCCGCTGCCGCCCCCCGTCCTCTACCTGCGCGGCGAGGCGCCCGCCCGCCCGGCGCTGGCGATCGTCGGCTCGCGCAAGGCGAGCGCCTACGCGCTGGAGGTCGCGGCCCTCTTCGCCGAGGAGCTCGCCCGCCACGGCGTCTGGGTCGTCTCCGGCCTCGCCCGCGGCGTCGACGGCGCGGCGCACCGCGGCGCCCTCGAGGCCCCCGGCGGCAGGACCGCCGCCGTGCTCGGCAGCGGCGTCGACGTCGAGTACCCACGCCGGCGCGAGAACCTCCACGACCGCATCGCCGAGCGGGGCGCCCTCCTCTCCGAGTTTCCCCTCGGCACCCGCCCGCGGCCGCAGAACTTCCCCATCCGCAACCGCATCATCGCCGCCCTGGCCTCCACCGTCCTCGTCGCCGAGGGCACGGCGCGCTCGGGCTCGCTGATCACCGCCCGCCTCGCCCTCGATCTCGGCCGTGACGTCGCCGCCGTCCCCGGTCGCATCTTCGAGCCCGCCGCCCAGGGCCCCAACGCCCTGATCCGCGACGGCGCCCTGCCCGCCCTCCACCCGAGCGACCTCCTCGACACCCTCCCGCTCCCCGACCGCGAGCTCCTCGCCCCCGGCCTCGCGGGTCCCGCCGCGGCGCCCCCTCCCGGCGACACCGGCCGCCTCCTCGCCGCCCTCGCCGAGGCCCCGTCCACCCCCGAGCAGCTCGCCGCCGCCACCTCCCTCGCCATCGACGAGGTCCTCGCCCGCCTCCTCGACCTCGAGCTCGCCGGCCACATCCGCCGCCACCCGGGGGCGCTGTGGGCGCTCAGCCCGCGGCATGCCCTGGCCGCCGTCCGCCCATCCGGCCGCTGAGAGGGAGCAAGGACCCATTCAGTCGACATCTTCACGCGTCGGCTCGGTCCGCCTCGGCCGGGCTACCAGGCTCGGGCCCGGTGATCGCCGCGTGGGAAAAAGGCCGCCCGGCCGGGTGGCCGGGCGGTGGCCCTGACGAGCCCTCGGGCTCGGGGCGCGATCACGGGTTGCGGACGGTGCGGGCGATGCTCACCTCGAGGGTCTGGAAGGCGCCCAGGACGTTGAGCACCTGCACGGTGTAGTTGCCGGGCACGGCGGTCTGGGCGTCGGTGCCCGAGGCCGCGCCGCCCAGGAGCGACTCACCGGTCGCGAGCAGCTCGCCCGCCGGTCCGAGGAGGCTCACCGTCAGGGGAACCGCACTTCCTTCGACGACCACGGAAACCGACTCGTCGAGCGAGCCGATCGAGACCGTGCGCTCGATCACCGGTCCCTCCGAGGCCGAGGCCTGGCCGACCTCCGTCTCCGAGTGGGACGCGGCGGCGGACGGGTCGGCACCGGAGCCCGAGCAGCCGAACGCGAAGCCGTCGACGTAGACCGCCCCGGACCGGTGCTCGATCACCAGCTCGTGGCTGCCAGGGCCGAGATCGGAGTAGGTCCGGACGTGACCGAAGGTCGGGTTCTCCGGGCCGCTCTGGCCGGGGCCGTAGCTCAGGGTCTCCCGCAGATCCCCGTCGATGTAGACGTCGGCCGTGCCGCCGCGATCGGACATCACGTAGAGGTAGGTGATCTCCTCGGACTCGAAGACCACCCGCGCCGCCGGAGCGGATCCGTTGCCGTTGCCGTTGCCGCCCATCCGGCGGTGGTAGCCACCGTGGGTTCCGCCGTCGGTGCGGCGGTGCCAGCCGCCGGAGTACTCCACGGCCGGATCGGCGTCGTCGATCTCGCCACAGCTTCCGGAGAGCGCCACCTCGGTGCTCACGACGTTGCTCCACGGGCTGTCGACGAGGACCGGCGAGCCGGGGAAGCGCGTCCGGACACGGTAGTGGTAGGTCCCGTCGTCGAGCCCAGAGCGTGTATGGCTCGTGCCCTCGACCTCGGCCAGGTCGTACCAGTCGGCGGTCTCGACCCGGACGTCGTCGACCCACCAGCCGATGGGCGCGTAGAGAAGGTAGTTGGACGCGCCGACCCGGTAGTGGTAGCGGAGCAGGACCGTCGAGCCGGCGAAGCCGGTGAGGTCGACCTCCCGGTAGTGGAGGGGCTCGGCGAGGAAGTCGGGCGCCTGGTCGGCGAAGACCGGGCCGGCCGTCTGGTAGACGGACGTCCACGTGGCTCCCCCGTCGGTGGAGACGTCGACGAAGCCCTGATCGTCGAGCTCGCCGCCGATCGAATCCCAGAAGCTCAGCACCGTCGTGCCCTCGGCCGGGACCGGCAGGCCCGAGGCCAGGGTCATCGTCGAGTGGAAGTCGGCGCAATCGCCTCCGTACGCGGTCTCGCCGGCGACGGTGAAGAAGGAGAGCGCCGGGCTGTTGAACTTGCCCGTCGACGGCTGCCACTCGACGAAGTCGCTCGGCAGCGTCTCGCACTGGTCGGCGAAGCTGTCGACCACCCACATGCCCATGCCCGACTCGGCGTCGTCGGCGAACAGGGTGGCGAGAACGGTGGCCTCCTGCAGGAGGTCCGGTCCCACGGCGCCCTCCGGGCGCTGCCAGATCAGCTCGAACGAGCCGTCCGGATCGGGATCCTCGTGGCCGGCGCCGAAGGAGAGCAGCGGCGGCTCCTCGAGGTACGAGCAGTCGGGGTCGACGTCGACGATCAGGTCGGCCGAGGCGTCGCCGGTCGCCGTGCCGTCGGGCGAGAGACCGGCGAGCCCGGTGACCGTCATGCGCACGCCGTCCGGCAGCTTCCAGAGGCCCTCCGGGTGCTCCCCGTTCTCGTTGTCGTAGTTGTCGACGTGCGTGCAGCCGTTGAAGACGTCGCGAGCGCCCTCGGGCACGAACGCGGCGTCGTCGAGGTTCGGCGTGTCGCTGCCCGGGGCCGGCACCGAGTCGACGACCGTCTGGGCCGGCGGGTTGTCGACGCCGAAGTTTCCGTAGCCGTGGTTCTCGTCGGTGTAGAGGACGGCGACGCCCGGCTGCCAGGTCGGCGCGCCCCGCTCGCTCTGCCCCCTGCCGTCGAAGTCGAAGCCGACCCGGTCGCGCAGCTCGACGTAGTAGGCATGGTCGGTGTCGACACCGGTGGAGGTGCTCACGTGCGCCCAGCCGCTGGGGAACAGCCGCTCGCCCTCGCTTCCTTCGAAGTCGCTGGCGTAGACGGTGGAGCCGTCGGCGGTGATCGCGAGGTCGTCGATGAACCAGCCGCGCTTGGAGACCGCCGGATCGGTGAAGTAGGTGAAGCGGAGGATGAGGCTCTGGCCGCCGAACTGCGTGAGGTCGTAGCGGTCCTCGATCCACTCCGCCTCCCGGTAGGTGACGGTGTGGCGGTCGGGGTTGGTGAGCGAGTTGCGCTCTCCGGGATCCAGACGGGAGACGCCGGTGATGCCGTGGCCGTAGCGGTCGTAGCACTCCCAGCCATTCGGGTTGTAGCCGTCGAGCGTGGTGCCCTCGAGCGAGGGCAGCGCCTGCCAGGTCTCGCCGTCGGTCGATGCCAGCAGGAAGGCGAAGTCCCAGTCCCACTCGATCTCGTAGAGCGACTGGAACGAGAGCTCGATGCTGCTGGCGTCGCCGAAGTTGGCCAGGTCGGGTAGGAATACGTCGAGGTTGTGGCCCGCCTCGGGGGCGCAGCCGAACTCGTTGCCCGAGCCGGAGTGCCAGGCCCGCTCGCCGGAGGTCACCTCCTCGATCACGAGCACGTTGGGCAGGTCCACCTTCAGAGCGTCGGCGTTGTGGATGCCGGGACCGGTCAGGGTGTACGGCAGCCCGTCCGGCGTCCGCCAGTGGATCTCCCCGGTGTCGATCTTCGACTCGCGCAGGGTGTAGACGCCGTCCTCGGCCGCGAGCGGTACGATCCAGCCGAGGTCCTGCCGGGAGAAGAGGGTCATGAACTGGGCGTGGTCGCTGCCCATCAGCTCCCAGCTGCCGAAGGTCTCCCGCGAGCCCAGGGAGTAGAAGTCGGGCAGGCCCAGGGAGTGGCCGTACTCGTGCGCGACGACCGAGATCGCCTCGATCGCCGACTCCGGGTTGACGTTGTAGGGACCGACGCGTACCCAGACCGGGATGCCGGTGTCGGTCGTCGTCATCTCGCCGCGGCTCTCGTCGGTCCAGAACATCGGCTCCTCGACGTGGTTGCGCAGCTGGTCGTTGGAGACGTAGCCGCGCTGCCCGTGGTCGTCGATGAAGTAGAACTGCAGATCGGACTTGTGGGGCCAGACGTTGTTGATCCCGGTCGCCGAAGCGTTGCCGTTGCCGCCGTCGCCGGCGAACGCCACGTTCAGGAAGTCCACCAGGCCGTCGCGGTCGGTGTCGAAGAGGTTGTAGTCGAGGTCGGGGTCGGCGATGGCGGCGGCGTCGTAGGCGATCTTCCCGGTCGGGCCGCAACCGTCGTCGATGTTGAGCAGCAGGCCGCCGGAGACGAAGCCGATCAAGCCGTGGCCGCTGGCGTCGGAGCCGTAGTAGCCCTGGTTGCCGGGGAGCACGTACCAGCCGCCCCGGACCCGGTTGGCGTCGATCGCCGCGAAGGCCGGGTTGTCGTCCGGCGAGCCGGGGTTGCCCTCTTCGGGAGCGAAGGTGGTCCCGGCGCAGGTGCCGCTCGGCTCGAGCTGCGACCACTTGTAGGGGTAGCCCTCGGTGTCGAGCCAGGTCTCGTCGAGGGTGCCCGGCTCCGGCCGCACCTCGCCGACCGGCTCGAGCTGCCCGAACGACATGTCCTGGTAGAGCTGCCAGAGAGACGAGCCGCTGGTGCGGGAGTTGACCGCGTGGTCGAGCGCGTCGCCGGTGTGATCGCCGGTGCACTCCGGGAACGGGGTCCCGGCGCCGGTGCAGTGCGAGATGTCCTGGTACTCCACCATGACGAGCGGGAAGGGCCGCACGCCGTAGCGCGCGGTCCGGTGGGTGGTGCACTTCGGACCGAGTGTCCTGCTCGTGATGCTCTGGAGGAGGTTCCCGCCCAGGGTGGTCTCGAAGGTGGCCTCGGCGGAGAGGTCGCGCCAGACCATCGTCGGCTCCTCGCTCAAGTCGAAGGCCCGGGAGCGGACGATGATCCTCCCGGACGACCCGGCCGCCAGGTTCCAGAGCAGCGGGTTGCCGGCGCTGCCGTCGCCGCCGTCGGGCGGCAGACTGGCGTCGACGAAGACGGCGTGCTCGGGCAGGATCACCGAGACCGTGGCGCCGTCGACCAGGGGCTCGACGGCGTAGTCCATCGTGAACGGGTAGGTCTCGCCCGGCGCCACCCAGCCCGTCGCCGACAGGTAGAGGGCCTCGAACGAGGAGTCATCGCCCGCCGCCGCGCCGCTTGCGAGCAGCGCTACGGCGACGAGCAGGACCAGGGGACGAACGCTCGTGAACGACCTCATGAAGTGCCTCCCGCGTCGCAATCCGTTCTTCACGGCCGGGGCCTCCGTCTTCGACGGATACCTCGGATCCCCGAACGCTAGGGGCGAAGCGCCGGCGCAGGAATAGGGGAGATCCCCTACGTCACCGGGGAAAATCCCTCATCGTGGAGCCGTTCGAGGAGCGCGTCGGAGGGCGACCCCGGTAGGGTCGGTTCATCCCGGCGTGCCGCCGCGGCTGGCTTCCCACCCTGCCCCCTGTGGTAACTTCCGCGACCCTGTCATGGCCAAGAACCTCGTCATCGTGGAATCGCCCGCCAAGGCGAAGACCATCTCGCGGATCCTCGGGCCCTCCTACACGGTGGAGGCGAGCTACGGGCACATTCGCGACCTGCCGGAGAGCGCGGACGAGATCCCGGCGGCGCAGAAGCAGGAGCCCTGGGCGCGGCTGGGCGTCAACATCGACCAAGACTTCGCGCCGCTCTACGTCGTCTCGCGCGACAAGAAGAAGCACATCCAGAACCTCAAGAAGGCGCTCGCGAGGGCCGACGCCCTGCTGCTCGCCACCGACGAGGACCGCGAGGGGGAGAGCATCAGCTGGCACGTCGTCGAGGTGCTGAAGCCCAAGGTCCCGGTGCAGCGGATCGCCTTCCACGAGATCACGCCGGAGGCGGTGCGCGCCGCCCTCGAGCACCCACGCGCCATCGACGAGAACCTGGTGCGGGCGCAGGAGTCGCGGCGCATCGTCGACCGGCTCTTCGGCTACGAGCTCTCGCCGGTGCTGTGGAAGAAGGTGAAGACCGGCCTCTCGGCCGGCCGCGTGCAGAGCGTCGCGGTGCGCCTCACCGTCGAGCGCGAGCGCGAGCGGCGGCGCTTCCGGATCGCGACCTACTGGGACGCCGAGGCGCGCTTCACGAAGGACGGTCAGGCCTTCACCGCCAGGCTCGTGCGGCTCGACGAGACGGCGGTCGCCACCGG
>Ga0302046_10001620_pt1 | contig 21096 bp, 23 predicted proteins | sample RVTome_11_FD_200261 | JGI IMG/M metagenome (GOLD analysis project Ga0302046, IMG submission 200261) | Soil microbial communities from uranium-contaminated site in the Upper Colorado River Basin, Wyoming, United States - RVT147D111 (version 2) ...
GGGCGACCACGACGCGGGCGGGCCTGACGACCCGCTCGTTGAGCAGGTAGCCCTTCTGCACGACGGCGATGACGCTGTTCGGCTCCGCCGTCGGCGACGGCAGCAAGCTCATCGCCTCGTGCCGCTCGGGATCGAAGGGCTCGCCCTCGGGATCGATCTCGGCGATGCCGACGCTCTCGAGCGCCTGGTCGAGCAGTCTGAGCGTCGCCTGCTCGCCTTCGAGCAGCGCGCCAATCTCGACGGTCCCGGGATCGGCCTTTGCAGCGGCCTTGAGACCGGCCTCGATGCTGTCACGGACGGGCAGGATGGCGACCACGAGACGCTCGACGCCGAACCGGCGCGCGCTCTCGACCTCTCGTGCGCTGCGCTTGCGCAGGTTGTCGAGCTCGGCAACGGCACGCAGGTACCTGTTCCAGTTGTCTTCCGCCCGCTGCCGAAGGGCCTCGATCTCGTCGACCGGCTCACCCGCCGCCGCGTCGGCGGCGCCCGCGTCGCCCGGCGCCGGATCATCGCCGGCCGCGGCCGAGAGCCCGGCGTCGGCCGCCTCCCCGTTGGCAGCGTTCTTCTCGCTCAATCGTCTCTCCAAAGCCGTAGCGGCAGCCGCTGGCCGCAATGATCTTCAATTGGGGAACAAAAAGCCAAATTCAAGCCGAACGCGCGCCGGCCATCATGCCCTCGGTCCGAGCGCCCTGCCGAGCAGCTTGGCCATCACGTCGACGATCGGGATCACACGATCGTAGGCCATGCGTGTCGGGCCGATCACGCCGAGCACGCCGACGGTGTCCTCGTCCGACTGGTACGGCGCCGCGACGATGCTGCAGGCATCGAGCACCTTGTAGCCGGATTCCTGGCCGATGAAGATCTGCACACCTTCCGCGTTCAGGCTCTGATCGAGCAGGTGCAGGATGTCGCGGCGCCGGCTGAAGGCTTCGAACAGCTCCTTGAGCTTGTCCATGTCGGCAAGCTCTTCGATGCCCATGAGATTCGTTTCACCGGCCATGACGAAATCGGGATCGGGCTCGTGATCGGGAAAGATGGCCTGAGCCAGCTCGATCGCCTGGATCATGAGGGCGTTCATCGACTCGCGCGCGGCGCGCATTTCCCCGAGCAGCTGGCGCCGGACGCGGTAGAGATCGCGGCCGCGGCAATGCTCGGTCAGATAGTTCGCGGCCTGCCTGAGCTCCGACTCGGTGAAATCGCGTTGCACGTCGAGGATCTTGTTCTGCACCTCGGTGTCGTTGATCACGAGGATGGCGAGCACGCGCCGCTCCGAGAGCGGCAGGAACTCGATCTGCCGCAGGGCGGCGTGATTTCGCCGCGGCACCGTGACGACGCCGGCAAGATGCGTGACGGCCGAGAGCAGGTTCGAGGTCGACAGCGCGAGCATCTGCGGGTCATCGCCGGTGCGCGACAGCGCGCGCTCGAGCTGTATCAGTTCCTCGCCCTTCGGCGGCGACAGCCTGACGATCGTATCGACGAAGAACCGGTAGCCCTTGATCGTCGGCACGCGGCCCGCCGACGTGTGCGGCGACATGACGAACCCGCCGTCCTCGAGGTCCGACATGATGTTGCGGATGGTCGCCGGGCTCAGATCGAGCCCGGAGTCGCGCGACAGCGTTCGCGACCCGACCGGAGTGCCATCGGTGATGTAACGGGCGATCAACGTGCGCAGCAGATGCTGCGCCCGCTCGTCGATCTTGTCAGTGCTCCTGCCCGTCTTCATTCCGTGAAGCTGTGATAACGTACGCGCCTGACATTCTAGCCGGAACGAAGCTAGCAACGGCCCTTCCGAAGGTCAAGAAATGCCTAATCAATTCAAGCGCATCGGCCTTTGGGGACGGTTCTCCGAGAACAAGCTCGCCGAGCCCGCGACGCAGCTCGCGAATCATCTGATCGGGCGCGGCATCGAGGTCTTCGCCGCCGACGGGCAGGACCGCGATCATGCGCAAGGCGTGCGCTTCCTGCCGCAGTCGGAGCTCGGCGCCGCGATCGACCTTCTGGTCGCAATCGGCGGCGACGGCAATCTGCTCCGGGCGACGCGTTGCGTGGCCGGATACTCCGTGCCGCTGATCGGGATCAACCGCGGCCGGCTCGGCTTTCTGACCGACGTCAAGCCGGAATTCATGCTCGCTGCCCTCGACGCCGTTCTGGACGGCGACTACCTGGCCGAGGAACGGCTGATGCTCGAAGCCAGGATCCTGCGCGGGCCGGGCGAGCCCGCGACACTGAACGCGCTCAACGACGTCGTGCTACAAAAGGTCGCTTCCGGCCGGATTCTCGACTTTGTGACGACGGTCGACGGCCATTACGTTAATACCCACGGCGGTGACGGGCTGATCGTCGCGACACCCACGGGATCGACGGCCTACGCGCTCTCCTGCGGCGGACCGATCATCCGGCCGGACGTCGCGGCCCTCGTTATGGTGCCGATCTGTCCGCACACGCTCAGCGACCGTCCGCTCGTGCTCAAGAGCTCGAGCAAGGTCGAGGTCACGGTGCCGCCGGGCGGCGAAGGCCGGGCGCAGGTGACCTGTGACGGCGAGGAGCTCGGCTACCTCGACGCCTCGCAGACACTGGAGATCGGCACGGCCAGGGAGACGGTGACTTTGCTGCATCCGAAGGACTACAACTACTACGAGCTGTTGCGCTCGAAGCTGAACTGGGGCCGGGCCAACCGATCCGAGCATTAGATGCTGTCCCTGCTACGCATCAGCAACTACGCGATCATCGACGACGTCCAGATCGAGCTCGAAGCGGGATTCAGCGTCATGACGGGCGAGACGGGCGCCGGGAAGTCGATTCTGGTCGATGCGCTCGGGCTCGCGCTCGGCGACCGCGCCGATGCGAGCGCGGTTCGAAGCGGCGGCAAGCGCGCCGAGATCAGCCTCGTGTTCGAGCTCGACCGGGAACACCCGGCGCGCCTTTGGCTCGACGAGCGCGGGCTCGACGACGACGAGCTCTGCTGCCTGCGCCGCACGATCTCGGCCGAAGGACGCTCGCGTGCCTTCGTCAACAATCAGCCCGTCACGCTCAAAGACCTGAGGACGCTGGGCCGGCTGCTCGTCGACATCCACGGCCAGCACGCCCATCAGTCCCTGCTGACGGCGAAAATGCAGCGGCAGCTGCTCGACGCGAGCGGCGGTCACCGCGAGCTCGCCCTCGAGGTCGCGCGGGCCTTCGCGGCCTGGCAGAACGCCCTCCGCGAGCTCGAGACGCGCGCCGACAAGAGCGCCGACCGCGAAGCCGAGCTCGAGCTGCTCAGGTTTCAGCTTGGCGAGGTCGAGGCGCTCGGTCCCGGTGAAGGCGAGCCCGAGGCGCTGCGCCAGGAGAGCAACCGGCTCACGAACGTCGATCGGCTGCAGCAGGCGATCGGACAGGCGGCCGAGAGCCTTTACGAGTCGGAATCGGGCTCGGCTCACGCGCTTGCCGCGGCCGCACGGCGGGCGCTCGAAGCCGTCGTTGCGCACGACGCCCGGCTCGGCGATCTGCTCGCTCGCGTCGGCGCCGCGGAGATCGAGCTCAGGGAGCTCGGCGGCGATCTGTCGCGGCGCCTCGAAGAGCTCGAAGCGGACCCGGCGCGGCTCGACGAGGTCGAGTCGAGGCTCGCGCGGATACAGGAGCTCGCGCGCCGCCATCGCGTCACCGAGGACGAAGTCCCGGCGCTCGCCGGCCGGCTCGGCGACCGGATCGCGGCGCTCGACTCGAGCGCCGAATCGCTGGCCGCGCTCGAGAAGCGCTCTCAGGACGCGGGACGCCGCTACGACGAGCTTGCGCGGGCGCTGTCGCGCGCGCGCCGCGAGGCGGGCAAGGCGCTCGGCACGGCCGTGACCGCGAAGCTCACCGAGCTCGGCCTGCCGGATGCGAAGTTCAGCGTCTCGCTGACGCCGAAGGCCGACGGACGGCCGGACTCGACCGGCCTCGAGGTCGTCGAGTTCGAGGTCACGACGAATCCGGGCGAGCCGGCCGGGCCGATCAGCCGCATCGCCTCGGGCGGCGAGCTGTCCAGGATCGGGCTCGCGCTCGCCGTCGTCGCGACCGACGCCTCGTCGATTCCGACACTCGTCTTCGACGAGGTCGATGCGGGAATCGGCGGGGCCGTCGCCGAGGTCGTCGGGCGCCGCCTGCGCGAGATCGGCGGCCGCCACCAGGTGCTATGCGTGACGCATCTGCCGCAGGTGGCGAGCCAGGGCCGGCACCACTTCCGCATCGTCAAGCTGACGGACGGCCAGACGAGCCGGACGCAGGTCCGCGCACTCGACGCCGATCAGCGCGTCGAGGAGTTGTCGAGAATGCTCGGCGGGCTCGAGATCACGGCCGCGGCGCGCGCCCACGCCGAGGAGATGATCCGGCAGGCCGCCGGTCACTGAGCTCAGCTCGGCTTCCTCTTCGGCTTGACGTAGAGAACGAGGCTGTGGTCTTCGAGCGTATAGCCGTACCTGTCGGCGATATCGCGCTGGATCTGCTCGATCCGCTCGTCACAGAACTCGACGACGGCGCCGGTCTCGAGACAGACCATATGATCGTGATGCGCCTTGTCCGTCAGCTCAAAGACGGCCGTGCCGCCCTCGAAGTTATGACGGCTGACAAGGCCCGCCTGCTCGAACTGCGTCAGCACACGGTAGACCGTGGCGAGCCCCAGCTCCTCGCCGCTCTCCAGCAGCAACCGGTAGATGCCCTCGGCGCTCAGGTGGCGCTCCTCGCTCTTCTCGAGGATCCCGAGGACCTTCAGCCGGGGAGACGTGACCTTGAGCCCCGCGTCGCGCAGGTCTTGTCGTTCCAAGATGGATTCTCCACGCCGGTGTTATGATTCGGCCCTATTATGGCCCAGACACGTTTCCCCCTCTACACCGCGCCGGTCCGCGTCGCCGCCGGCCTCGCGTGCCTCGTGCTGGCAGGCTGCGTGTATCGCATCGACATTCAGCAGGGCAACCTGCTGGAGGCGGACGCCGTGGAGCAGGTCGAGGTCGGCATGACGCGCGGCGCCGTTCGGTTCCTGCTCGGCACGCCGATGGTCGCCGATCCCTTCCATGCGGGCCGCTGGGACTACCCGTACTACCTGCGCCGCGGCAGATCGAGCGAGGCGACGCGCAGCTGGGTCGTCATCTTCTTCGAGGACGATCGCGTCTCGCGCATCGAGCGCGACGTCAATCTCGACCCGGCTTCCTGAGCTTCGGTGCCGGCGCGGCGGCACCGCCCATGACGCGCCCGTCGGTCAGAAGCTCGCGCCGCATGTCGCGCGGGTCGGCGACGAGCGGCCGCGAGATCTCGACACGGTCCCCGGCCGCAAGCACGTGGCCGTGCCCGACCGCAACACCGAAGACACCGAGCACGAGCTCGCGCCGAGCGATCTCGGGATAACGCTCGGCGAGCCCCGACCGCTCGACGGCACGAAGTGCCGTCATGCCGGCCTCGAACGGCAGCTCGACGATCGTCTGCTCATCGGGCAGCGCGTAGAGAACCTCGATCGTCTCGCCGTTGCTACGACTCACCGTAGAGCGCTCCGGCGCGTCTGATGAACGCGTTGAGCTGGGAGCTCGCAATCTCGTCGAACAGGGCGCGCAGCAACAGGCCGAACGGCGTCAGGTGCACTTCGTAGTCCAGCCTGAGCTCGACGTTGCAGCCGGCAGGCTCGCAGTCGCTGAAGGTCCAGGAGCCCTGCAGCCGCTTGAGCGGCCCATCGAGCATGTCGATCTCGATGCTCGCGGGGCTCCCCGACTCGTCGACCTCGGTGCGATTCCGCGTCCGCATCGTCTTGTGGATGCCGCGCAGGCCGACATCGAGCCCGGCCTCGACGATCGGGCCGACCGACTTCTCGATACGCGCGGCCTGGCACCAGTGCAGAAACTCCGGATACGCCTCGATGTCGTTCACGAGTGTCAGCATCTGTAGCACGCTGTACGGAACGCGCGCGCTGCGTTGGATCATCGCCATGACGAGACGCTAATTGCCGAAGTACTCCCAGAATGGCGCGAGCAGACCCGTCGCATTGAGCAGCACGAGCACGATCGCGACCGGCGCGACGTAACGCGCCGAGAAACGCCAGAGGCGATACGCCGTTCCGGCCTGCGGATCGAGCTCGTCGGCCGTCGAGTTCTTGGCCATGCACCAGCCGGCGAAGACGACGATCGCAAGACCGCCGAGCGGCAGCATCACGTTGTTCGTTGCGAAATCGAGCCAGTCGAAGATCGTGCGATCGGCGAACGTCATGTCCGCCCAGGGGCCGAAAGACATGACGGTCAGGAACCCGAGCGCCCAGATGATGATGCCAACCGTGAGAGCCGCGCCGATACGCGTGAACCTGAGCTGCTCGATGAAGAACGCGACGGCCGGCTCCATCAGGCTGATCGCCGAGGTCCAGGCCGCGAACGTGATCAGGACGAAAAAGATGATCGCGACGATGACGCCGCCCGGCATCTGGCCGAACGCGAGCGGCAGCGACTGGAACACGAGCCCCGGCCCCGCCGCCTGGTCGATGCCGTTTGCGAACACGATCGGAAAGATGACGAGCGCCGCGAGAACCGCGATCGCCGTGTCGGCCAGCACGACGGCGATCGATGTCCTGCCGATCGACTCCTCGGCAGGCAGATAGGCCCCGTAGGCCATGATCGCGCCCATGCCGACGCTGAGCGTGAAAAAGGCCTGTCCCAGCGCCTCGAGCACGCCCTGCCCGGTCAGCTCGGAAAAGCGCGGCGCGAAGAGGAAGTCGAGCCCGCGCATGAAATCGCCCTCGGCCACGGCGTAGCCGAGCAGCACCAGGAGCAGCAGGAACAACGCCGGCATCAGGATGCGGACGGCGCGCTCGAGCCCGCGCTCGACGCCGAGCGCGACGACGAAGACGGTCAACGCCATGAAAACCGAATGCCAGACGCCGGTCCGCATCGGGTCCTCAACGAGACTCTCGAAGATGCCGCCGACCGTCTCGATCGAAGCGTTCGTGAAGACGCCCGAGCCGCCTTCGAAGATATAGGCGAGCGCCCAGCCTGCGATCACGCTGTAGAACGAGAGGATCAGGAAACCGGTAGCGACGCCGAGGATTCCGACCCAGCGCCACTGGATCGTGCCCGCCTCCTCCTCGCCGAGCAGGCGCATCGTCGCGACGGGATTTCTGCGGCCGCGCCGCCCGAGCAGGATCTCCGACATCATGATCGGCAGACCGACCACGAAGACACAGGCGAGGTAGACGAGCACGAAGGCGCCGCCGCCGTTCTCGCCGGCCATGTAGGGGAACCGCCAGATGTTTCCGAGCCCGACAGCCGAGCCCGCGACGGCCAGGACGAAGCCGATCCTGGACGACCAGTGTCCATGCAGCGATGTGCGTTGCTCAGCCAAGATGAACCCCTTAGGCGTGTTTTTTGTTTTGCATTCTAGGATCATTGCCAGGCCATGGCCAGAAAGCTCCCGAAGCCCTCGGACAACTCGATCGCGCGCAACAAGAAGGCGCGCTTCGACTATTTCATCGAGGAGACGATCGAGGCCGGGCTCGTTCTCGAGGGCTGGGAGGTCAAGAGCCTTCGCGCCGGCAAGGGACAGATCACCGAGAGCTACGTGCTGCTGCGCGACGGCGAAGCCTGGCTGCTCGGCTCGCATATCACACCGTTGCCGACGGCCTCGACACACGTGACGCCCGACCCCGGCCGGACGCGAAAGCTGCTCCTGAATCGCGACGAGCTCGACCGGCTGACGGGCATGGTCGAGCGCCGCGGCTACGCCCTGGTCGCACTCGAGCTCTACTGGAAGCAGGGCCGCGTCAAAGCCGCCATTGGCCTCGCCAGGGGCAAGAAACAGCACGACAAGCGCGCGACCGAGAAGGAGCGCGACTGGCAGCGCGACCGCGCCAGGATCATGAAATCGGCCACCGGCGGCTGAGCTTTGGGCACTCGTCGCTTGAAAAGCCCTCGCGCGGCCCTAAACTGGGACCCATGGGGGCGACATGGCTTCGACGTGGGTCGCGAAACCTCCAGGTGCATGCCGAGGTGCAGAGTACCTCGTAAAACCATCTGCAACCTATAGTTGCCAACGACGACAACTACGCACTCGCCGCCTAAAACCCGGTAGGGTGCCGTCTGACTGGAGCCGTGCTTGTGCGTCCAGCGCCTTTCGGGGCATTCAGGCGTCATATCTCACAAGATCGCGGAGACGCAGGTCCGGGGCGGCTCCGTTAAACACTTCGGAATCGCCTGGCGCGTTCCCTGTCGGTCGGGAAGCGCGAGGTTAAATGAATAGACTCGACTAAGCGTGTAGATCCTGAGGCAGAGGGCTTGCGGACGCGGGTTCGATCCCCGCCGCCTCCACCATGCCCCGGCTGCGAAGCCGGGGGCACCCTGCTGCCGAGAGCGGCGACTTGCCTGCCGTGCTCAAGAACGGCCGATGCCGTTCCGGCCTCTTCATTCCAGGGCCTGGTCCGCATTCGCAACACGCGGAGAAGCCACCGGCGGGCTCATCGAGCGGGCGACCCGGCTCGGTGTCGTAACCTTCCGCGCCCGCGCGGCGTCTTATATGTCCGAGAGCCCAGCGCATGCCGGACCCCCGAGCCGGCCGCGCGGGCCCGAGGAGCTAATGTCGGCCAGTCCCCCGTCTGCCCATCGCGTTACCAGGCATGGGCGACTCCCCTCTTGAGGCCGATATCCTGGCCGCTCAGCGCCCTTCGTGGCCTGGGCGGCCTCTTTTCTTCGCGGGCGGATAGATGCCGAAGCTGCCATCGGGACGGCGCTTGTAGCGCTTGTGGATCCAAAGGTACTGCGTCGGATTCCGGCGGATCAGCGCCTCGGTCGCGCGGTTGATCGCGAGCGCGTCCTTTACGTCGTCGCCGCTCGGGAAATCCTCGAGCGGAGGGTCGATGGTCAGGACGTAGCCGCGCCCCCGCGGCAAGCGCTCGATCAGGCTCGGCATGACCTTGACCCCGGCAATGCCGGCGATGCGCGCCGGCGCCGTCAGCGCCGTCGCCTCGACGCCGAAGAGCGGCACGAACACGGTCTCCTTGCCGCCGAAGTCCTGGTCCGGCGCGTACCACATCGCGTGGCCGCGCTTTAAGCCCCGGATCAGGCCGATCGGCGCATGGTGCCCGGCGATGATCGCCGTGAACTTGCCGCGATGGCGTTCCATGAACGCGTCCATGAGCCGGTTGTGCGGCCGTTTGTACATCGCCTCGAGCGTCGCGTGAGCGGACAGCACCGGCAGCCCGACCTCGATGCAGGTGAAATGCGCGGTCAGGAGCATTGCGCCCTGCCCCGCCTGCCCGGCTTCCTGCAGGTGCTCGAGCCCCCGAACCTCCGTCATTCTGCGGACGCGCTCCGGCGCCCACCAGACGAGGCCGATCTCGAGAATGCCGATCGAGACGCTGCGAAAGCAGGCGCGGTTCAGGCGACGTAATGCCGCGGCGTCGGCCTCGGGATACGCGATCCCGAGATTGATCGCCGCGACGCGGCGGCGCTCGAGCGCGAGCAGATAAAGGAGCTCGCCCGCGACGCCGCCCAGGAGCACGAGCAGCGGCAGCGGCAGCCGCGCGCCGAGCCGCATGCACGCGAGCAGCAACCAGGTCGGCCAGTGGCGCGGCGCGAGGAAGCGGTTGTCGGGCCTGCCGGGCTGCATGGAGCGCCGAGCATACACGAGTGGTGGTGCGCCTGAACTCGACACGCTATGCTTGAAGCTCAGGGAGCGGAGCTATGTCGATGAAAGCTTCAGGCCGGCTCGGCGTGCTGCTCGCGGGGTGCGCGATCGCCTCGGCGGGCGCGTGGGCGCAGATCAGCATCCCGAACCTCCCCCCGATCGTCCAGCTGCCGACCGAGGACTTCGTCTGGACCTGGGGCGAGCCGAGATCGGCCGATGACCCCGAGGACCCGGACTTCTCCGTCGATGGCGTCGAGGGGCCGTTCCGGTGCACGCTCAACGGCACATTCAGGCCGGGCAGCCGCATGCGCGACTACTTCAACCTGCGCGAGTTCGAGGACAGCCTGACCTTCACGATCACGTTCATCCAGGACGCAACGGCCAGGCTCAACAGCCTCTTCCTCGCCAACGAGCTGCAATGGGCCGTGATGAACTGCGCGATTGTCGAAACGCCCGAATCGGAGGCCCAGCAGCAGCAGCGGCTCGACCGGGCCCTGGAGCGCGCCGAGCGCGAGCGCGAGCGGCGCCGCGCCCGCGCGGAAGAAGAGTCCGAGGAAGAAGACGAGGATTCCGGGGAGTAGCCGCTCGACCTCAGGCCGCCCCCCCCGGCTACTGCAGCTCGACCATCAGGCCGTCGAGCGACATGTCGACGTGGAAATCGACGAAGCCGAACTCGCTGCGCAGCATCGCCTCGATGTCGGCCCGCGATCGCCCCTGGCGCCGCATCGACTGCACCATCTCGGCGAGCCGCGCGGTCTCGTCGCGGAAACCCTCGAGCTCCGCGCGCGAGGCAACCGTGCCGTGGCCCGGCACGACGGTATCGAAGTCGAGCCCGAGCGCGCTCGTGAGCGTGCGCGGCCACTCGCGCGCGCTGCCGCCGCCGGCATAGTCGACGAGCTCGGGCGTGCCCGGATCGTTGGCATAGATGTCGCCCGTCGCGAGCACGCCGTGATCGGGAAAATACGCGACGATGTCGCCGTCGGTGTGGGCGCGGCCGAAATAATAGAGCTCGACGCGCGTGCCGCCGATATGGACCGTTACGCTGTCCTCGATCGTCGTATCCGGCAGGCCTTCGCTGCGGCCGCCATCGATCATCTTGAGCCTGGCGTTGCCCGAGGCCAGCACGTGCGCGCCGCCGGCCTGCCAGTTCTGATTGGCTCCGCTGTGATCGTCGTGATAATGCGTGTTGACGACGAAACGAATCGGCTGATCGGTGACCTCGGCCAGCATGGCCTCGACGTTGTCGTGGTCGATCGCGTACTTGGTGTCGACGAGCAACACGCCGTCATCGGTCACGAGCGCCGTGACGTTGCCCGGGACGAAGGCGTTGTGAATGACGTAGACGCCTGCCGTGACCTCGACCAGATCGAGCTCCGCGGGCGCCGTGCCGAACTGCGCGACAGCGGCCGAGCCCATCAGCATGCCCGTCGCGCCGACGAGCGCAATCCCTCTCTTCACGCCATTCCCTCCCGGTTCAAGTCACTATTCTCCGCCGTCTCGACCGCCTGCAACGGCCCTGATGCGATATGTGAAGTCGATCTCGTCGCCGACCGCCATCTGGCCGCCGAGCGCCGTGAACGGGCTCAGGCCGAGGTCCTCGTGCGTAAGCCGGTATTCCCCCGCAACGGTCAGGGTATCGCCCTCGAGCGTGATCGCGGCCGGAAAGGCCGCCGCGACGGTTCGGCCGAGCATCCGGATCGAGACGGGCAGCTCGGCGTCGGCCAGCGAGCCTCTGAGCCCCGTGCCCTCGAGCCGGATCTCGGGGTACATCACGCCGTCGAGGAGGCGGTCGGACAGCATGTTCTCCCGGGTGCCCTGCTTGTCGTTCTCGCTCGGCACCGCCTCGAAGTCCTCGCCGTGGCGGGCGCGGATTGCGGGGTCGTCGACGACGAGCGTGGCGACGGGAAAGCTGAGGCTCCACCGGGCGGCGGCGGGATCGCCGCCGAGCGTGACGCTGCCCTCGAGCTCGCTGATCGAGATGACGTGGTTGTGTCCCAGGCGTGCCAGCAGACCGGCCCGGTAGATGCGCCAGTAGACCTCGGACTGGTCCGCGACGATCGTGTAGACGCGGCCGTCGGCCGCGGCAGGCCGCTCCGCGCGAGCCGGGTCCGCGCCGGGAACAGTCTGGCCGGAAGGCTGGCCGGCCAGGTTCCCGCCGCCGCCCGTGCCCCCGGCGGCCTCTTCCCTCTCCCCGACCCGCTGGCTGACGATGAGGCCGACGGCCGCGGCCAGAACGATCGCCCCGATGATTTTTCCGCGCTGCATGCCCCCTCCGAGCGGCCCGGCGTCCAGGGCGGAGAGCTTAGCACGGGCCGGAAAAGCGACTTTCGTGGCTTACCCACTTCTGGTGGGTGCGTTAGAATGGTACCGTTGTTCGTGGAGAGGTCATCAATCGCGGGCACGGGAGTGCAACCCACATGTTGAAGGCCGCGAAAAGGATTTCGTTTCATATCTGCGGAGCCGGCGGCGCGCTGGCCCTGGCCGGCTGCACTTCGGCCGTCGTCGTCGAGAGCGAGTTTCCGACGCCGCTCGTCGAGCAGCTTCCCGTTTCGATCGGACTCGTCTTCGAGCCCGAGCTCAGAGACTTCATCCACGCCGAAGCGCTGCCGCGCAGCTCGACCTGGACCATCGATCTCGGTGACGCCAATCTCGCGATGCTCCGGCCGCTCTTCGAAGCGATGTTCGCGACGACGCGCGAGATCGAGGACCTGTCGCCTGCAGCGGGCAACGCGGCCAGCCTGGACGCCATCCTGAGCTCGACGCTCGAAACGTTCCAGTTCGACGTGCCCCAAACGACTCGCGACGAGTTCGTCGAGGTCTGGCTGCAGTACCGGTTACAGCTCGTCGACGCGAACGGCCTGCTCATCGTCGACTGGCCCGTCAAGGGCTGGGGCAAGGCCGAGGTCTATCGCGATCGCGAGGAGGCCGTGCAGCGGGCGGCCATCGTCGCGATGCGCGAGGCCGGCGCCACGATCTCGACCGAGTTCACCGAGCAAACCCCAGTGCAAAACTGGCTCCTGAGGAGATCGAGATGACCCTTGCGGCGCGAACTTTGATGTTGACCCTGCTCGGTGCACCCGTTCTCGTCGGCTGCAGCACGACGGCCCGCCTCGAGCCCTACAAGCAGACCGATGCCGTGTTGCAGGCCGGCGACGGCGTCGTCATCCTGGCCCGCAGGCACCACTCGACGCACGAGGCCGAGCAGGAGTTCGTCGACTGTATCTCGGACGCGCTCGCATCGGGCAAGGAAGAGATAGTCGTTCACGATTCGACCGAGTTCGAGGACAGACTCTACCCGTGGTTCGAGCCTACGCAGGCGCCGCTGAATCTGGTCGAGTTCACGGACCTGCTCGACATGCCGCTGGTCGCGAACCGCATCGCCGATACCGGCGTGCGTTTCGTCGTCTGGCTCGACGGCTCGACGGACCGCGTCGCGAGCGGCGGCAACATCACCTGCGCGGCGGGCATCGGCGGCGCGGGCTGCATGGGGCTTGCCTGGTGGGAAGACGACTCCCGCTACGATGTCTCGATCTGGGACATCGAGCAGGGTAACCAGTCGGGCACGATCCATGCCGACGTGCGCGGCCGCAGCGTGATGCCGGCCATCGTGATACCGCTGCCGTTCATCTCGCGGCCACAGGTCAAGGCCTGCCGCGGCCTCACCGAGCAGCTCGAGCAGTTTCTGACGACACCCTCCGGTTACGGCGCGGGTCCTGAGATCGGCTGATTTCCACCGCGCGTCGACCGGGAGCGAATCCGGCTCGTGACGGGTTCCAGACCCGGAGGCCCGATCGCGTTTAGACTCGTCGCCCATGAGTGACCGTCGCGATCTCGAGCTCGTGCTGCGTTCGGGCGTTCCGATCATCGCGATCGAGACCACGGACGAGGCGCGGTTCCTCGAGCTCCTGACCCGGATCGCGATCGAGAGCCCCACGGCCGGCTATCGGCCCCTGTTCCGCTGGTCCGTGACCGACGGGCTGCAGCGTCTCGACCTCGAGCTCGAGCCTCAGCGCCATGCGATCGAGCCGAAGGACGTGCTCGGCCACATCCGCGCCGTGACGAAGCCCGGCATCTACGCCCTGCTCGACTTCCATCCCTTCCTGAGCGACCCGGTCAACACGCGGCTCCTGAAGGACATCGCGCTCGGCACGAACCGGACGTCCTCGGTCGTGCTGCTCGTCAGCCACCGCATCGATCTGCCGGGCGAGCTCGCCAAGTGCAGCGCAAGATTCGAGCTCCGCCTGCCCGATACCGGGGCGCGCCGCGCCATCGTCATGCGCGTCGCCGCGGAGCATCAGGAATCCGAACCCGGCCGCCGCGTCGAGATCGACTCCAAGGCCCTCGACATCCTGGTCCAGAACCTGAGCGGCCTCGATCACGCCGATGCGGAGCGGCTCGCGCGTGCAGCCATCGTCGACGACGGCGCCCTGACCAGGAGCGACCTTCCGTCCGTGATGCAGGCGAAGTACCGCCTGCTCAACCAGTCCGGCGTCCTGAGCTTCGAGTACGACACGGCCCGTTTCAGCGAGGTCGCCGGATTCAGCAGCGTAAAGCGCTGGCTCAAGCATCGCCGCTCGGCTTTTTCCGCAAGCCACCCCGAGGGGCTCGATCCGCCGAAAGGCATCCTGCTGCTCGGCGTCCAGGGCTGCGGCAAGAGCCTCGCGGCGAAGGCGGCGGCAAGCGCGCTCGGCGTGCCGCTGCTCAGGCTCGATTTCGGCACGCTCTACAACAAGTACCACGGCGAGACCGAGCGCAATCTCCGGGAGGCGCTCAAGACGGCCGAGGTCTTGAGCCCCTGCGTGCTCTGGCTCGACGAGATCGAGAAGGGCGTTGCCGTCGACGGCAGCGACACGGGCACCTCGCAACGCGTGCTCGGCAGCCTTTTGACCTGGATGGCGGAACGGAAGGCGCGCGTCCTGATGGTCGCAACGGCGAACGACATCCAGGCGCTGCCGCCCGAGCTGATCCGCAAGGGCCGCTTCGACGAGATTTTCTTCGTCGATCTGCCGACCCCGGAGCAGCGCGCCCACGTGTTCGAGATCCATCTCGGCCGGCGCGGCCTCGATCCGAAGGCCTTCGATCTCGAAGCCCTTTCCGCCGCGAGCGACGGCTTCTCGGGCGCCGAGATCGAGCAGGTCGTCGTCGCGGCGCTTTATGCCGCGCACGCCGAGCGACGGCCGCTCGACGGCACGCATCTCGCAGGCGAGATCGCCCGAACGCGTCCGCTGTCCGTCATTATGTCCGAAAGGGTCTCGGCCTTGCGCGCCTGGGCACGCTCGCGCACGGTTCCGGCTGACTAGGGCCGGGCTCGATGGTAGGATGCTCTTGCATCCAAAAGTAGAAAAATACCGCAATCAACTGATATGGCTGGCCAATTGGAGGAATCGCCCCCTCAGTCGGAGCACACGGACGAGCTGCCGGTCCTGTCCGAGGAAGCCATCCTCGAGTTCGAGCGCGCGGGCCCCGGCAATGGAACCGCGGCGGCTGACCGGCTCGACGAATCGGTCGAGGCGCTGCGGGCGGCGCTGCAGCGGGCCGAGCGGCGCTGGCTCAAGCTCGAGACAAGGCTCGAATCGCAGGACCGCGCGATCACCGAGCTCAGAGAGGCGCTCGGTGAGCTCGAGCCGGATTCCCGGCCTCCGCCTCCGCCTCCGGCCGTGCCCGAGCTGACGGAGATCGTGCTCATGCACGCGTCGGCGCCCGCCATCGAGGCCGACGACGCGCCGGCGGCGAACGACGTGCCCGCGGGCAGCGGAACCGAGCAGGTCTTGCTCGAGCGGATCGCCGGTCTCGAGGCCTACATCACCGGGCGCGCGGATCGCTGGCGCGAGATGGAAGCGGAGGTCGAGGCGAAGGTGCTTCGGATCGCCGAGCTCGAGAGCGAGCTCGAGCAGCGCATCGCGCGCGAGCGGAATCTCGAGCAGCGCCTGCACGACGAGGGCGACAGAACCGACGGGCTGCGCGACCGCCTGCGCCGTCTCGATCTGCGGCTTCAGGAGCTCGGCGGCCGGGACGTGTCGAGCTAGTGGCATACTCCCGCTCATGAGGCCGCCGCGAACGCTCAGGGAAGCCCTGCTCGCCCTCGGCCTGTTCGCGTTCGGCGTGATCGGCCTGCCGGCGCTCGTCTATCTTGTCGGGCTCGAGCTCGTGGGCGAATACGAGGGCGGCATGCTCGGCCTCTACGAGGCCATCGCCGCCGCACTCGTGTCCGGCAACGCCTTCGCCTGGATCCTCGTGCTGAGCCCGTACCTGAGCATCCAGCTCTTCAGGTTCTGGCTCTGGCTGCGCCGGCAGCGCAAGGCCGTGAACTAGGTCACAGTTCCGACGCCGGATCCGCCGCGAGCGGCGACATACTGTTAACCTGAGAACCCTTCCGGCACCGGTGAAGCGTTGATGCTGTCGCGATTCCTGAGCTGGCTCGGATTCGAGCCGGCCGCCCGCCCGACCCGAGGCCCGAGGCGGCCGCAGAAGCCGGGCTCGGCCACTGCCCACCTGTTCGAGAAAAGGCCCACTCAGGCGCAGCGAAAAGCGCACCCTGCGGCGACGGACAAGAGCGACTTCAACCCCTACAACACCGGCAAATTCGACCGCAGCGCCTCCTGGGAACGCATCAGCAAGCGTTGAGCGGCCGCCCGGAGCCGGCGGTCAGCCGCGGGCCTCGAGCGTGTAGGCGGCAACGACGGCGGCGAGCACGAGCAGCAGAATCCCGACGCCCGGCCGGCGCCAGGACCGCTGCCTGAGCAGGCCCTCGAAGCTCACCGCGGCCGCGGCCGTCAGCGCCGCGAAGCGCCCGAGGTGGGTCATGAGCGGCCCGATCTCGGACTTGAGCTCAGGGTGCTCCGGCCCCAGCATGAAGAATACGAAGGCGACGCCCAGGAGCCCGAAGCAGATGGCTCCGCTTGAGCCGAGCACAAAGCCGAGCAGCATGACCGACGGTCGCATCGAGCCTCCGGCGACGTGATTAGCTTAATGTTTCCAGCATGTTAGACTTGATACAAGGGCCCGGAGGCCGGACACTACCGGTACCGGCGCCCCGGTTCGTCCAGAGGAGGGAGTTGTGAGAAAGACATTGAGCCGCGGCCTGCTGGCCATCGTCGGATCCCTGGCATCGCTGACGCTCTGCGCCGCCGTCGAGCCGCTCGAGCCGATCGAGCCGCTGCGGATGCAGCCGGACAGGCATCCCGTCATCAGCCGCACCGTCACTTCGCTGATCGAGCGCTGGCACTACTCGCAGTTTCAGCTCGACAACTCCATATCCTCGGCGATCTTCGATCAGTACCTCGATATCCTCGACGGCAATCGCCTCTACTTCCTCGCGTCCGACGTTGCGAGCTTCGGCCGCTATCGCTATGACCTCGACGACTTCGCGGAGAGCGGCGAGCTCGGTCCCGCGTTCGAGATCTTCAATCGCTTCCGCGACCGCGTGAACCAGCGGATCAACCATGCGCTCACGCTACTCGAGACGGAGCCCGATTACACGCTCGACGAGCAGTATCGCTGGAACCGCACCGAGCTCGGCTGGCCGGGCTCGGAAGAGGAAATGCTGGAAATCTGGCGCCTCAGGGTCAAGTACGACGGGCTGTCGCTGGTCCTGGCCGGCGAGACCTGGGAGCAGGCAGCCGAGACGCTGCGCACGCGTTACACGCGTATGCACCGGCAGATCGCCGAGCTCGACGCGGACGACGCCTTCGAGTCGTTCATGAACGCCGTGGCGCACACGATGGACCCGCATTCGAACTACCTGTCCCCGCAGCAGAGCGAGGAGTACCGCATCGAGATGAGCCTCTCCTACGAAGGCATCGGCGCGCGCCTGCAGGAGGAGCACGAGTTCGTCGAGGTCGTCGAGGTCATCCCGGGCGGACCGGCCGATCTCGACGACCGGCTGCAGGAGCGCGACCGCATCACGGCCATCGCCGAAGGCGACGGTGAGTTCACCGACGTCATCGGCTGGCTGATCGACGATGTCGTGCAGCGCATTCGCGGCCCGGCCGGCTCCCTCATCCGGCTCAGGATCCTGCCGGCCGGCGCGGAACCGGGCTCGGCGCAGCACGTCATCACGCTGACGCGCGACAAGGTCAAGCTCGAGGAGCAGGCGGCCAAGGCCGACACGCGCGAGATCACGCTCGACAACGGCGTCGGCTATCGCATCGGCGTCATCACCGTGCCCAGGTTCTATCAGGACTACGCGGCCCGGACCTCGGGCGAGTCCGATTACACGAGCACCTCGCGCGACGTGGCGCGGCTCATCGGCGAGCTCGAGGCTGAAGGCATCGACGGCATCGTAATGGACCTGCGCGAGAACGGCGGCGGGCATCTGTCCGAGGCGATCGAGCTCAGCGGCCTTTTCATCGACAGCGGCCCGATCGTCCAGGTGCGCGAGACCACGGGCCGAACGGACGTGCACGAGGATCCGACCGACACGGCGATCTACGGCGGGCCTCTCGCCGTCCTCGTCGACCGCTATAGCGCGAGCGCTTCGGAGATCTTCGCCGCGGCGATCCAGGACTACGAGCGCGGCGTCGTCATCGGCCAGCAGACCTTCGGCAAGGGCACGGTGCAGAACCTGTTCAATCTGGACCGCGGCGACACGGTCTACGGTCAGCTTACCCTGACGATCGGCAAGTATTACCGCGTCACGGGCAAGAGCACGCAGAATTTCGGCGTCAGGCCGGACATCATGCTACCTTCGGGCATACCGCTCGACGCCGTGGGCGAAAGCACGCGTGAGACGGCGCTCGGCTACGACGTCATCCAGGAGACGCGGTTTCGTCCGCGTCCGTCGCTCGACGGCGAGATCTCGCTCCTGAACGACAGTCTGCGGCTGCGCTCGGCCAACGATCCGGATTTCAACTTCGTCGTCGAGGACTACTCGGCCCGCACCGAAAACTGGAACGAGCATACGGTGTCGATCAACATCGAGACCCGCCGCGCCGAGCAGAGAGCCGAGGAGGAGGCGCGGCTCGAACGCGAGAACAGACGCCGTGCGGCGCTCGGCCTCGCGACCGTGGCAACGCTCGACGAGCTCGTCGAGGCCGAGGATACGACCTCGGCCGCAGAGATCCTGCTCCGACAGGCCGCGACGGCCGTGGCCGAGATCGCGGCCGCCAACGGGGCCGCTTCGCAGCCGACACCGGTGACGACCTCGACTGCGGCCGCCGGCAGCAGCCCTGCCGCTATCAGCAGCCCCGACGACGGCGTCTAGTACAGGACGGCCATCAGGTCCCAGTAGTCGCCTTCGACGACGTTGACGCGGAGCGGCGCACCCTCTGCGCCCGTTTGCTCGCGTGTGCCCGCTCCCGGCCGCCGCGCAATCTCGCCCAGGCTTTCCGGCATCGGTGCCGCGTCGGACTCGTGCCGGTACCGAACCTCGTTGACGAGCACGTCGGCCCTGCGCTTGACCTTGTCGGCCAGCTGCTTGTCGGCGTTGAGCTCTTCGATGCGCTCCCGGATCCGTTCTACCATCTGGTCGCAGATCCGCCGATCGCCGAACTTCATGTCCGCCACCGTGCGCTGACTCGCCTTCTTCGCGAGCCGCGCCAGGTCGTGCTCCGAGAAGTGCACCGCCAGATGCTGTGCGAGCGCGATGACCGCGACGTTGATGAGCCGCCGGCTCTCGAGCGACAGGCCATCGGGCTCCGGCAACGGCTCCCCCTGGATCTTCTCGATGATGTCGTTGAACTCTGCGATTCGTTCCTCGAGCGCCGCCCGGTTGTTCTTCATGCCCTGGATGCGATTCTTCAGCGCCGGGCCGGCGAAGAGCCTGACCAGAAAGTTCATGCGCTCGAGGCGCTGCTCGAACCGAAGGCACTCCTCGATCGCGTGCTTGCGCTTCTGCAGCAGCTCATCGAGCTTGAGCTTGATCGCCTCGAGGCGGCGATTGCGCTTCGCGAGAACGGTATTGTGCAGCTGCATCCGTTCGCGCTTCTCGCGCTGCAGCTTCAACTCGCGCGCGAACTGCTCGACTTTGAGCGCCGCGGCGCGCCACATGTGGCGCAGCTGAAAATAGACCATGGCATTGGCCGCGGCCACCGGATTCGTCAACAGCCGTTCGAGACCCTCGAGCTGACTCTGAGCGCGCATGATCGCGCTCTCCTGCTGCTCGAGCTTCTCGAGCAGCTCGTAGTGCTCGCGTTTGAGGCTCACGAGCTCGCGCTTGACGCCGGCGCGGTTCCAGTAGAGCTTCAGGAGCGAGTCCTGCTCTTCCTCTTGATTGCGTTGCATTAATTCGGCCAGCATCCGGAACTCGCGCGGAGACCCGTCAGGCAAGGTCTGATGAGACAAAATATAGCGAGTCGGCGGCCTGCAAACCGTGATTCAGAGCAAGAATACGGCGGCCGGCCGGCTCAGGCGAAGCCGTGGCCGGAGTCGATCAGGTAGTCCAACCACTTGTTCAACATCATATTTATTCCCCAGCGCCGGTTCAGCTCGCCGGCATGCGAGCGCGCGAGCAAAGACAGCACGCGGTGCTGGTGGCGGGCGCGGCAGCTCAAGGCCTCGACCTGGCCTGCGTCGTGGTAGATGCGAACGCTGAGGTCCGGATCCCTGACCTCGATGCCCTCGGCATCGCGCAGCCAGTACGTCATCCTGAGCGTCGTCGTGTACGGCTCGGCCAGCACTCGCTCGAGATGGAGATCGTTGTCGCCCTTGACGCGCGATACCCAGCGCGCGTCGTCGGCGCCGAGCTCGCCGAGCAGAATGCCGAGCTTGATGTAGTTGCTTTCGTAGAGCAGCATCAGCCCGCTGAAGCTGCCGGGCCGATAGACGCACTCGGGCAGGAGCCTGCTATCGGCAAGCATCGCCACGCACCGGGCTGGCAAACCGGACTTTCATCCGATCCAGCATGCCACAAGCGGCGATGGAGGGCTATCGCCCGATTCTCAGGCGCGCACGCGGCGCTCGAAGCCCGTCTCGGCCAGGATCGTGCTGGCGATTTCCTCGATCGAGGAATGCGTCGTATCGATGAACGGAATCCTGTAACGACGGTAGAGCGCCTCGGCGGCGCGCAGCTCGAAGCTGATCTGTCGCGGCGCAGCGTAGCTGCCTTCGGCGCGCCGCTCGCGGCGAATGCTCTGCAGCCGCTGGGGCTCGATCGTCAGTCCGTAGAGCTTGCTTTGATGGGCTGTCAGGGCATGCGGCAGGCTCGTGTTCTCGAACTCGTCGCCGGCAAGCGGGTAGTTGGCCGCGAAGATGCCGTATTGCAGCGCCAGGTAGAGGCAGGTTGGCGTCTTGCCGGATCGAGACACGCCGACGAGAATGATGTCGGCGCGATCGTACAGCTCGCCGCCGCGGCCGTCGTCGGCCGTGAGCGCAAAGTTCGTGGCTTCGATGCGCTGATTGTAGCCGGCCGAGTCGTCGATGCCGTGAGCGCGCCGGAGGGTATGCGAAGACCGGCTGTCGAGCTCGGCCTCGAGGCGGCCGATATAGGGCTCGAACAGGTCGAGCACGAGACCGTTCGACTGCAGCAGGACGGACCTGACCTCGTCCTGGACG
>Ga0302046_10001621_pt1 | contig 21085 bp, 18 predicted proteins | sample RVTome_11_FD_200261 | JGI IMG/M metagenome (GOLD analysis project Ga0302046, IMG submission 200261) | Soil microbial communities from uranium-contaminated site in the Upper Colorado River Basin, Wyoming, United States - RVT147D111 (version 2) ...
CTGGCCTCCTTCACCAGCCCACAGGATGAATCACATTCCAGCGACCTTGGGAATCCCCTAACGATTCAAAACGAACAGAAAGTGCTCTAGCGGCCATCAACGCCCGTCGCGTTCGGCCGCGGTCTTGGCGGCCAGGCGCTCGGAGCGCGCGACCACCGCCTCGCGCCGCGCGATGTAGACCGAGGCGGCGACGATGACGGCCGCGCCGATGCCCGACCAGAGGTCGGGGATCTGGTCGAAGAAGAGATAGCCGACCGCGGCGGCGAAGATGAGGCGCGAGAAGTCGAAGGGCAGCACCGCCGAGGCGTCGGCCGCGGCGAAGGAGCGCGTGAGGCACTGGTGGCCGCCCGTCGCCACCACCCCCAGCACGCCGAGCCAGAGCAGCATCTCCCAGCTCGGCGTGGTCCAGACGAAGAGCGCGGGGATCAGCGCCATCGGCGTCAGGTAGATCACCATGTAGATGACGATGGCGTTGGGCGATTCGGTGCGCGAGAGCATCTTGATGGTCGTCGCGCTGGCCGCCATCATCGCGGCGGAGAACAGCACCATCGATTCCGGCAGCCCGATCGCCTGCATCCCCGGCCGCAGGATGATGAGCGCGCCGACGAAGCCGATGCCGAGCGCGATCCAGCGCCGGGCCCGCACCACCTCCGACAGCACCAGCACCGCCAGCACCGTGGCGAAGAGCGGCGAGGTGAAGCTGAGCGCCGTGGCGTCGGCCAGCGGCAGCACCGAGATCGCCCAGAACCAGCTCAAGAGCGCCGCGATCCCGGTGACGCCGCGCAGCGTGTAGAGCCCGATGCGCTTGGTCTTGAGGCCGCTGAGGCCGACCTTCATCAGCCAGGGCAGCATGACGAAGAAGCCGAAGAGGTTGCGGAAGAAGGCGATCTCGAAGGGGTGGACCTCGCTCGCGATATAGCGGATGAGCCCGCCCATCGAGGCGAAGCAGGCGCAGGCCGCGACCATCCAGATCGCGCCCGCGGCCGTGCCCCGCGCCGGCTCGGCCGCGCTTTCCGTGCTGTCGCCCATGGCCCGCGACTATAAGCGCGGCGGCCCGGCGCAACCAGCGGGCCGGCGGGCAGGAGGCCAATGCGCCGCGCGCGGGGATCGCGATGGTATCGCGATCCTGCTCGTAGGGGCGGATTTCAAACCCGCCCGCACCGCCGGAAGGAAGTGAACCACAGAGACACAGAGGCACAGTGGCACAGAGTTCGAGCCATCAACCAACTCGTCATCCTCGCGAAAGCGGGGATCCATTCGCCGGTCATGTGGATTCCCGCTTTCGCGGGAAAGACGACTTTGAACGTCTTTCCTGTGCCTCTGTGTCTCTGTGTCTCTGTGGTTCATTTAATAAAACGCGCGGGTTTGAAACCCGCCCCTGCAATTGGATCGCGGATCGGACGGACCGGCCATGCCCGCGGCCCAGTGTGGAAATGCCCGGCGGAATCCGCATACTGCGCGCGCGACTTTCCTGGAGGAACCGCCGTGACCCAACCGCTCTGGACGCCGTCGGCGGCGCGCATCGAGGGCTCGAACCTGGCGCGTTTCGTGGCGCACGTGAAGGCGCAGTGGGGCGTCGATCACGGCCGCGACTATGCCGGCCTGTGGCAATGGTCGATCGACGAGATGGAGGCGTTCTGGACCTCGCTCTGGGACTTCTGCGGCGTCAAGGCCGAGACGCGCGGCGCGCGCGTGCTGGTCGATGGCGACCGGATGCCGGGCGCGACGTTCTTTCCCGATGCCCGGCTCAACTTCGCGGAGAACCTGCTGCGCAAGCGCGACGACACCTGCGCGATCCGGTTCCAGGGCGAGGAGAAGGCGCGCGCGGCGCTGAGCTGGGCCGAGCTTCACGACGCGACCTCGCGGCTCGCCCAGGCGCTCGCGGGCGCCGGCATCGGCCCCGGCGACCGGGTCGCGGCCTACATGCCGAACCTGCCGGAAACCGTGATCGCCATGCTGGCGACGGCGAGCCTGGGCGCGGTCTTTTCCTCCTGCTCGCCCGATTTCGGGGTGCAGGGCGTGGCCGACCGCTTCGGCCAGATCGAGCCCAAGGTGCTGATCTCCGCCGACGGCTATCACTACGCCGGCAAGACCCATTCCTCGCTCGACAAGCTGCCGGCGATCGCCGAGCGCATCCCGAGCCTGGAGCGCATCGTCGTCGTGCCCTACGCGGCGGCCGAGCCCGACGTCGCGGGCGTGCCGATGGCGGTGACGCTGCCCGACTTCACCGCCAACTATCCGGCGCGCGCGATCGCCTTCGCGCAGATGCCCTTCAACGCGCCGCTCTACGTCATGTTTTCCAGCGGCACGACAGGTGTTCCGAAGTGCATCGTCCACGGCATCGGCGGCAGCCTGCTCACGCATCTGAAGGAGCACCAGCTCCACTGCGACGTGAAGCCGGGCGACCGGCTCTTCTGGTTCACGACCTGCGGCTGGATGATGTGGAACTGGCTGGTCTCGGGGCTCGCCTCGGAGGCGACGCTGCTGCTCTACGACGGCTCGCCCTTCCACCCCGACGCCAACGCGGTCTTCGACTTCGCCGACGCGCACGACATGACCTATTTCGGCACCTCGGCCAAGTTCATCGACGCCTGCAACAAGGCCGGGATCGAGCCCATCAAGACGCACAAGCTGGCGAGCGTGCGGGCGATGGGCTCGACCGGCTCGCCGCTGGCGCCCGAGGGCTTCGACTACGTCTACGAGAAGGTGAAGTCCGATATCCACCTCGCCAGCGTCTCCGGCGGCACCGACATCCTCGGCTGCTTCGTCGGCGCCAACCCCTTCGGGCCGGTCTGGCGCGGCGAGATCCAGGCGCCGACCCTCGGCATGGCGGTCGACGTCTTCGATGAAGCCGGTTCGCCCGTACGCGGAGAAAAGGGCGAGCTCGTCTGCACGCGGCCGTTTCCGTCGATGCCGGTCGCCTTCTGGAACGACCCGGACGACGCCAAATACCACGCCGCCTATTTCGACAAGTTCGAGAACATCTGGTGCCACGGCGACTGGATGGGGGTGAGCGCCCACGGCGGCTATACGATCTTCGGCCGCTCCGACGCGACGCTCAACTCGGGCGGGGTGCGGATCGGCACGGCGGAGATCTACCGCCAGGTCGAGCAGATGGAGGAGATCCTGGAGGCGCTGGTGATCGGCCAGGACTGGGACAACGACACGCGCATCGTGCTCTTCGTGCGCCTCGTCGAGGGCGCGGCGCTCGACGAGGCGCTGACCGACAGGATCAGGAAGCAGATCCGCGCCAACACGACGCCGCGCCACGTGCCGGCGCGCATATTGGCGGTCCGCGACATCCCGCGCACCAAGTCGGGCAAGATCGTCGAGCTCGCCGTGCGCGAGGTGGTGCACGGCCGCCCGGTCAGGAACCTCGAGGCGCTGGCCAACCCCGAGGCGCTCAAGGAATTCGAGGCGCGTAAGGAGCTTCAGGCATGAACGACAAGACGGAAATCCGCGCGTCCGGCGGCTGTCTCTGCGGCGCGGTCAGGTTCGAGGTGCGCGGGGAGCTGGCCCCGCCCACCGCCTGCCATTGCAGCCAGTGCCGGCAGCAGACCGGGCACTTCTACGTCGGCGCCAACGCGGACCGCGCGGCGCTGTCCCTCGTAAAGCAGGACGGGCTCGCCTGGTACCGCTCTTCCGAGATCGCCGAGCGCGGCTTCTGCAAGACCTGCGGGGCGACGCTCTTCTGGTCGGCCGATACCGCCAAGACGATCAGCATCGCCGCGGGCGCGCTCGACCCGCCGACCGGGCTCCGCATCGCCAAGCACATCTACGTCGGCAGCAAGTCGGACTACTACGACGTGCCCGACGACGTGCCGGTCTTCGAGGTCGACGGCTGAGCCGCGGCAGCGGCGCCCCCACAGAATGACGCCATGACGCCCTGACGCCATGAACGCCGCCGGCAAGAAGCTCCTGATCGGCGCGGTGATCGCGGTGCCGCTGGCCACGATCGTCGTCGGCCTGGTCCTCGTCTTCGTGCCGCTCGGCCTGCACCAGGGGGCCTTCTACGGCGCGAGCTTCAACCAGGCGCGCTGGCGCACCGCGCACCGGGGCGCGACGTCGGAGGAGATCGGCCGGAAGCAGGCCCAGTGCATCCGCGGCGCCATGTTCGGGGATTTGCGGAACCGGTATCTGCGCCCCGGCACCAGCAAGGCAAGGGTGATCGAGGTGATCGGCGAGCCCGACTTCGGCTCCGAGGGGGTCAAGGACGGCAACCGATGCCTGCGCTGGAACCTTGGCTTCTGCTCGGGCTTCAAGATCGACCTCGACAGCCTCAACGTCTGCTTCGACACGGCCGAGCGGGTGACGCAGGTGTTCCACCTGCAGCACTGAGGGGCGGCGGCGGCGCGGCGGAGGGTGTCTTATCTGCAGGGGCGGGTTTCAAACCCGCCCGAACTGCTGGAAGGAAGGGGGACCACAGGAGACACGGAGACACAGAGAAGATATTCGCTGTGCTTCCTCCAATTCGTCATTCCGGCGAAAGCGGGAACCCATTGCGCCGCTGATGTGGATTCCCGCTTTCGCGGGAAAGACGCTGAGATGGAAACAGCCCGCCACTTCTCTGCGCCTCCGCGCCTCCTGTGATTCGAAAAACGGGCGGGCTTCAAACCCGCCGCTGCGATTAGGTTCGCATCGTCGCCGCTCGCCGCCTCACACAACGCGGTCGGGGCAATCCTGCCCGGCGAAGTACGCGTCGAGGTTGTCGCAGGCCTTGAAGCCCATGGCCTCGCGGGTCTCCAGCGTGGCCGAGCCGGCATGGGGCATCAGGAAGGTGTTCTTGAGCTCGCGGAAGGCGGGGTCGATGGCGGGCTCGTTCTCGTAGACGTCGAGCCCCGCCGCGCGCAGCCGCCCGGACTTGAGCGCCGCGATCAAGGCGCCGGTCTCCACGATGTTGCCGCGCGCGGTGTTGACCAGGATGGCGCCCTCGGGCAGGCGATCGATCGCGGCGGCGTCGATCAGGTGATGCGTCTCCGGCGACGCCGGGCAGTTGACCGAGAGCACGTCGGAGACCGCCAGCAGCGCCTCCAGCGTCGCGTGGTAGGTGGCGCCCTCCTCGAGCGCCGGCGGGTCGAGGCGCGAGCGGTTGTGGTAGTGGATCTCCATGCCGAAGCCGCGGGCGCGCGCCGCCACGCCGCGCCCGATGCCGCCCATGCCGAGGATGCCGAGGCGCTTGCCGGTGAGCTGGGTGCCGAGCATGAAGGTCGGGCTGAAGGCGTCCCAGGCGCCGCTGCGCACAAGCGCCTCGCCCTCCGAGGCCCGGCGCGCCGCGCCCAGCATGACCAGCATGGCGATCTCCGCCGTGGCGTCGGACAGCACGCCGGGCGTGTTGGTGATGGCGAGCCCCCGCGCCCCGGCCGCCGCGAGGTCGACATGGTCGACGCCGACCGAGTAGCAGGCGACGATCTTCACGCTCTCGGGCAGGCGCCCGATGATCTCGGCGCCGAAGAGCTCGGTCGGGCAGGGCAGGATGGCGTCGGCGCCCTTGGCCGCGGCGATCATCCCGTCGGGGCCGAGGAGCTCGTCGGCGGCGTTCAGGCGGGCGTCGAAGTCGCGCGCGAGGCGCGCCTCGACGCGCTCGGGCAGGCGGCGGGTCACGAGCACCGTGGGTTTGCTGTCGGTCATGGCGGTCCGGTTTCGTCGAGGGGACGGTCAGGGCACAGGGGCGCAAAGTGGCCGCATCGGGCCGCGCCTGCAAGCCCCGGCTCGCCGCGGGACGCGCAACGCCGCTTCCGCCCGGCCCGGCCGGGCGGCATATGGTTCAGCGGAGGTCGGGAGGGTCGGGTCCGGCGGGCGTTCCGAACGCGCTAGCGCGCGCTCGCCCGCGCCCTCATCTGGGCGCCATGACCATGGTCATCTGGCGGCCTTCCATCTTGGGAAACTGCTCGACCTTGGCGATCTGGTCGAGGTCGTCCCTGACCCGTTCCAGCACCCTCATGCCGATATCCTGATGGACCATCTCGCGGCCGCGAAAGCGCAAGGTGACCTTGACCTTGTCGCCCTCGTCGAGGAAGCGGTTGATCGAGCGCATCTTGACGTCATAGTCGTGATCGTCGATGCCGGGACGCATCTTGATCTCCTTGACGTCGATGGTGCGCTGCTTCTTGCGCGCCTCGGCCTTCTTCTTCTGGTTTTCGTATTTGAGCTTGCCGTAGTCGATAATCTTGCAGACCGGCGGGTCCGCACCCGGCGAGACCTCGACCAGATCGAGACCCGCTTCGTCGGCCATTTCCCTGGCCGTATCGGTCGGCACTACCCCGTGGTTCTCACCTTCGGCGTCGATCAGGCGAACGGTCGCCGTGGAGATCTGCTCGTTGACGCGCGGGCCCTCTCGGACCGGCGGCGTGATGTCGCGTCTTAGTCTGGCTATCTATTTCACTCCTCGGTTGTTCCTGCCAATCCGGCCGTATTGCGGTCGTTGAGATGAACCGACGAACGTCCGGAACCCACCTCCCCGCCTGGCGTGCCGGTCTGCGCCGGCCTCGCCGCGCGGGATGCGACTAAAGCGGCACGGGAGGCGCCGCTTCGGATTTCAGTGTATCGACGGCCTGATCGAGCGCAAGCACTTCTTGCCTGTCGACGCCCAATCGGCGGACCGTGACGGCCTTTTCCTCGGCCTCGCGCTTGCCGAGCACCAGCATCACCGGAACCTTGGCGAGGCTGTGCTCGCGGACCTTATAGTTAATTTTCTCGTTGCGCAGGTCGGCGACCGCGCGCAGCCCCGCGGCCGCCAGCCGTGCCACGACCTCCTTGGCGTAGGCGTCGGCGTCGGAGGTGATGGTCGCGACCACGATCTGGGTCGGCGCCAGCCACAGCGGGAAGCGGCCGGCGTAGTGCTCGATCAGCACGCCGATGAAGCGCTCGAAGGAGCCGAGGATGGCGCGGTGCAGCATCACCGGCCGGTGCGCCTCGCCGTCCTCGCCGATGTATTTCGCGTCGAGCCGCTCGGGCAGCACGAAGTCGACCTGCAGGGTGCCGCACTGCCAGTCGCGGCCGATCGCGTCGCGCAGCACGAACTCGAGCTTGGGCCCATAGAAGGCGCCCTCGCCGGGGTTCAGCTCGTAGGGCAGCCCGGAATGCTCGATCGCCTCCTTGAGCGCCGCCTCGGCGCGGTCCCAGGTGGCGTCGTCGCCGGCGCGCACCTCGGGCCGGTCGGCGAACTTGATGACCACGTCCTCGAAGCCGAAGTCGCGGTAGATGCTCATCAGGAGGTCGCAGAAGTCCTTCGACTCCGCGTTGATCTGGTCCTCGGTGCAGAAGATGTGCGCGTCGTCCTGGGTGAAGGCGCGCACGCGCAGGATGCCGTGGATGGCGCCCGAGGGCTCGTTCCTGTGGCAGGAGCCGAACTCGGCCATGCGCAGCGGCAGGTCGCGGTAGGACTTGATGCCCTGGCGGAAGATCTGGACGTGGCCGGGACAGTTCATCGGCTTCAGGGCGAGCGTCTTGTCGTGCTCGTCCTCGGCGGTGAACATGTGCTCGCGGAACTTCTCCCAATGCCCGGAGCGCTCCCAGAGCACGCGGTCGACGAGCTGGGGCGTCTTCACCTCGACGTAGCCCGCACCTTCCAGGCGCGCGCGCATGTAGCTCTCGCAGGCCCGGTAGAGCGTCCAGCCCTTGGGATGCCAGAAGACCGAGCCGACCGCCTCCTCCTGGAGATGGAAGAGGTCCATCTCGCGGCCGAGCTTCCTGTGGTCGCGCCTCTCGGCCTCCTCCAGGCGGTGCAGGTAGGCGGCGAGCTCCTTCGTGTCGCGCCAGGCGGTGCCGTAGATACGCTGGAGCTGCGGCTTCGAGGGATCGCCCCGCCAGTAGGCGCCGGCCACCTTGGTGAGCTTGAAGGCCTTGGGCAGCTTGCCCGTCGAGGGCAGGTGCGGGCCGCGGCAGAGGTCGAGCCACTCGCCCTGGCGGTAGATCGAGAGGTCGTCGTCGGCCGGCAGCTCGCCGACCCATTCGGCCTTGAAGCTCTCGCCCGCGCTCTCGAAGAAGGCGACCGCGTCCTCGCGGTCCCAGACCTCGCGGGTGATGGTCTCGTCGCGGTCGACGATCGCGGCCATCTTCGCCTCGATCGCGGCGAAGTCGTCGGGGGTGAAGGCATCGTCGCGGTGGAAGTCGTAGTAGAAGCCGTCCTCGGTCGCCGGGCCGAAGGTGATCTGCGTGCCCGGCCAGAGCTCCTGCACCGCCTCGGCGAGCACGTGCGCGGCGTCGTGGCGGATGAGCTCGAGCGCGTCCGCGTCCTTGAGCGTGACGATGGCGACGGAGGCGTCATGGTCGATCAGGTACGACAGGTCCCTGACCGCGCCGTCGACCCGGATCGCCAGCGCCGCCTTGGCGAGGCCGGGGCCGATGTCGGCGGCGAGCTCGGCGCCCGTGACCGGGCCGTCGAACCGCCGCACGCTGCCGTCGGGCAGGGTGATCGCGATCGCGGTCTTGGTCTCGGCGGCGTGGACGTTCGCCATGGTCCTCGTTGCTCGACATTGCGCGCTGGCGCGGGGTGTCCCCGCGCGCGCCCTTGGTTTATGCGATGCCCATATTTAAGACGGCATTAACCGTATTGCCAGTGCGGCAGGGCCCGATCCTCGCGTTGCGCTCAAACACCTTCGGTGTTTGAGGTCCCCTTACCCTAACCCTTTCCCCAGAACGGAGAGGGGACCCGTCCGCGACCCGGCATTTCCCCTCACACGATCGCCGCCGCCTCGGCCACCGCGGCCCAGACCGTGTTGACGTCGAGCCCGGCCAGGTCGTCGGCCCGCAGCACCGCGACCGGCACCGCGCCTTTCGGCGCGCGCGGGGCGGTGCGGGCCGGGTCTGAGGCGGCCGAGAACAGCACCACGCCGGGGCAGCGGGCGAGGGCGATCAGATGCATCGGCCCGGTGTCGTTGCCGAGCGCCACCTTGGCCCCGCGCGCCAAGACGGCGATCTCCTGGAAGTCGGTCCGTCCGGTCAGATCGCTCGCCGGCGCGCAGCCGGCGGCGATCTCCGCGCCCAAGCCCCGCTCCGCTTCGCCGCCGATCACCACCGGCTGCAGGCCCCGCGCCGCGAGCCGGCTGGCGATGTCGATGTAGAAGCCGGGCGGCCAGCGCTTTTCCGGGCGGTGCGGTGCGCCCCCGGGCACGAGGAGCGCATAGGGCGGTTCGAGCTCGAACCGCGCGAGGTCGGCTTGCGCCCAGGCGAGGTCGGCCAGCGGCACCTCGGCGATGCCGGCGCGGCGAAGCTGCCCGCGCTGGCGCTCGATGGTGTGGATGCGGCCGCGCTCGGGGTTGTCGTCGGGATGCGAGCATCCGGGCGCGATGCCCGACCATTCGGGCCGCTTGCCCGGCCCCATGAGGCGGAAGTAGACGCCGCTGCGCTCGGAGGTCTGGAGGTCGTAGACGCGGGCAAAGCGGCCGCCGCGCAGCCGCGCCCGCAGCGCGAGCCAGGCGCCGACCTGCCAGGGCGCCGGGCGCTCATCGATCCAGACCTCGTCGAAGGCGCCGCAGCGCCGCGCCAGATCGGCGAAGGGCGCGGTCGTCAGCAGGACGATATGGGCCTTGGCATGATGCGTGCGGATCGCCGCGAAGGGCCCCAGCGAGAGCACGAAATCGCCGAGCGCGCCGAGGCGGACCACCAGGATGCGTTCGAGCGGGGAGGGTTCGCCAGCGCTTCCGGCGCGGCTCATGATTGCGCGCGGTTGGACGTCCCGCGCCCGGCCTCGGCGGCGACCTCGCGGTAGAGCGCGAGCGTGGCCTCGCACATCGCGGTGCGCGAGAAGTGCTCGCGCACCCGCGCGCTGGCCGCCGCGCTCATGCGCTCGCGCACCGCCTTGTCGAGGGTGACGGCGCGCTCGATCGCTTGCGCCAGCGCGTCCGGATCGCCGGGCGGCACCAGCCAGCCGTTCTCGCCCTCGACCACCTGCTCGCGCGCGCCGCCGTGGTCGGTCGCGATGACGGGGCGGCCCATGGCGCCGGCCTCGGCGATCACCCGCCCGAAGGCCTCGGGATCGGTCGAGGCCGAGACCACCACGTCGGCCAGCATCAGCGCCGCCGGCATGTCGGGGGTCTCGTCGACCAGGCGCAGGACGCCGCCCAGGTCCTTGTCGCGGATCTGGTCCTCGAGCTCGTCGCGGTAGGCGAGGCGGCCCTGGTCGGAGCCCAGCATGACGGCGCAGATGTCCTTGCGGCCGAGCCGCGCGATCGCGTCGATGAAGACCTGCTGGCCCTTCCAGCGGGTGAGGCGGCCCGGCAGCATGACCACCGGGATGCCGTCGGGCAGGCGCCAGCTCTGCGCCATCGGGATGAAGCGGCCCGGCGCCACCGCCTTGGGGTCGAAGACCTCGAGGTCGACGCCGCGGCGGATCACCACGAGCCTGTCGGGATCGAGGCCGTAGGTGTTGCGCACGTGGTCGGCGATGAACTTGGAGATCGCGATGGTGCGCGCGCCCTTGGTCATCACCCGGTTGTACCAGCGCTTGAGCGCGTTCTGGGCGCCGTAGGTGCCGTGGAAGGTGGTGACGAAGGGCCGGCCGGTGCGCCTGGCGGCGAAATAGGCGCTCCAGGCGGGCGCCCGCGAGCGCGCGTGCACGACGTCGATGTCGTGCGCCTCGATGATCGCCTGGAGGCGGGCGACGTTGCGCAGCAAGACGAAGACGTTCTTGCTCTGCACGGGCAGGGTGATGTGCTCGACGCCGGCGCGCTTCAGCGTGTTCTCCATCGGCCCGCCCGCCGACGCCACGAAGGCGCGCCCGCCCGCCGCGGCGAGCGCCTGGGCGATGTCGATGGTGCCGCGCTCGACGCCCCCGGTGACCAGCTCCGGGACCACCTGCAACACCGTCGGCGGCCGCCCGACCGAGATGCCGGGCGAAGCGCCGTCGGGCGCCGGGTCCGCCGCCTTGCCAGTCTCGGAGATAGATGGTTTGTTCATGCCGCTCTTCTTGCGAACCGCCGTCACGCGACCCGCCTCATGCCCGACGATCCGACACCGGCATCGCCCAGCTTTCTCGACCGTCCGGACGGCGCGAGAATCGCCTACCACAAGAGCGAGGGCAAGGGGCCATGTGTCGTCTTCCTGCCGGGCTTCCGCTCCGACATGACCGGCGCCAAGGCGCTGGCGCTGGAGGCGACGTGCCGCGAACGCGGCCAGGCCTTCCTGCGCTTCGACTACACCGGGCACGGGGCATCGTCGGGCGAATTCGTCGAGGGCTCGATCGGCGAGTGGTCGCGCGACGCGATCGGCGCGCTGGAGGCGTTGACCGAAGGCCCGCTGGTGCTGGTCGGCTCGAGCATGGGCGGCTGGATCATGCTGCTCGCCGCCCGCGCGATGCCGGCGCGGATCGCGGGGCTCGTCGGCATCGCCGCCGCGCCCGACTTCACCGAGGCGCTGATGTGGACGAACATGAGCCCCGAGCTGCGCGCCGAGCTGACCGGCCAGGGCGTGATATACCAGCCCTCCGACTACGACCCCGAGCCGACGCCGATCACCATGCGCATGATCGAGGACGGCCGCAAGCACCTGGTGATGGGCGGGCCGATCGCGCTCGACTGCCCGGTGCGCCTCATCCACGGCCAGCGCGATGCCGACGTGCCGTGGCAGTGGTCGGAGCGCATCGCCGACGCGCTCGCCTCCGAGGATGTCGAGATCACCTACGTGAAGGCGGGCGACCACCGCCTCTCGGAGCCCAACGACCTCCGCCGCCTCGCCCGCGTGGTCGCGGGGCTGCTCGACGATCTCGCGGAAAACTAAAGCATTTTCCGATCGTTTGGCATCACCGGCCCTCTCCCGCCTCGAAGAGCGCGCGTAGCCCCGCTTCGTAATCTGGAAACGCCAGTCGCACGCCGAGCTCGGTCTTGATGCGGTCGTTGCGCACCCGGCGGTTGTCGGCGTAGAAGCTCGCCGCCATCGGCTGGAGCTCCGCCTCTTCGAAGGGCACCAGCGGCGGCGGCTCAACCCCCATGAGGTCGGCCGCGAGGGCGACCACGTCGGGGCCCGGCGCCGGCCGGTCGTCACAGAGGTTGTAGATCGCTCCCGGATTGGGCCGCGCCATCGAGGAGGCGAGCGCGGTCGCAATGTCCTCCACATGGATGCGCGAAAACATGTGCCCGGGCTTTTCGGTGCGCCGCGCCGTGCCGGCGCGGAGCTGGGCGAGGGCGTTCCGGCCCGGCCCATAGATCCCGGCGATGCGGAAGATGTGGACGGGCGCCCGAAGCGATGACGATGGGCCGCCGCCAAGCTCGAGCCAATCTCGCTCGGCCGCCGCCCGGCGCTCGCCGCGCCGACCACTAGGCCGAACGGGCGAGGTTTCATCGACCCAGGCGCCTCCGGTGTTGCCGTAGACGCCCGTGGTCGAGAGATAGCCGATCCAATCGAACGCGCTCGCGGCGATCACATCGCCATGCGCCGCCAGCACCGGATCGCCGCTTTCGCCCGGCGGCACCGAGCTCAATATGTGCGTGGCGGCCGCGAGCGCCGCGCGCCCAGCTTCGTCGAGCGGCGTGCCGGCGTCGAAGCGGTGGCCGTCTATGCCGGCGCTCGCGAGCGCCGCGACCCCTTGCTCGCTACGGCGCGTGCCGGCAACGATCCAATCTTGGTCGCAAAGAAGCAGGCGGCGAGCCAGCGCACCGGCGCTGTAGCCAAGGCCGAAGACGAACAGGCGCCACACCATTTCCGCCTCAATTCCAGTGTCGATTGCCGGCGATCGATCGGACGGGGCCTCCGAGATAGGGCCTTGCGCCCGCGCGGTCAAACGACCACGCTGATCCGATCCGCCAACCAGCGAAGACCGGCATGCACCACGCTTCCCAACGCGCCCGCCGCCGAGCGATGGCGACCGCCTTGGCCCTCACGGCAGGGCTCGGCCTTGGGCAACTCGCCGCCGCTTCGCCGGCCCATGCCGCCAAGCGCGCCTTCACCCCCGACAAGGCCTCGAAGGCCTTCTACACGCGCTGCATGGCGATGACGCGGATGAACGCCCGCCGCGCGCTTGGGGACGCGCTTGCTTTCGACGCGACGGGGCCGGCCTATCCCGCGCGCCATTGCGCCGCGACGGCGCTCTTGCGCCTCCGGCGCTTTCGCGAAGCGGGGGTCATGTTCGACGGCCTGGCCTCGGAGATGAGCGACGCGCCGCGCCAGCTGCGCTCGCGGATCTTTCATCAGGCGGGGCTCGCCTGGCTGCGCGCCCGTGACGTCAAGCGCGCCGACGCCGCCCTGGTGCGCGCCGTCGCCCTCGACGGCACGAACCTCGCCGCGCGGACCGACCGCGGCCTCCTGCGCGCGCAGACCAACCGCATGTGGGCGGCGATCCACGACTTCGATGCGGTGGTGGCCGCCGCGCCGAACGACGCCAACGTCCTCGTGCTGCGCGCCGCCACGCACCGCAAGATGAAGCAACTCGGCCGCGCGCGCGCCGATCTGGAGCGCGCGCTCAGCCTCAAGCCCGACCACGCCGACGCCTTGCTGGAGCGCGGCATCCTGCGCCTCGTGCGCCGCGATCTGCCGGGCGCGCGGGCCGATTGGCGGCGCGTCCTGGAGGTTGCGCCACGCTCGGCGGCCGCGGTGGTGGCGCGGCGCAAGCTCGCCTCCCTCAATCGACGATTGAAATAAGATCGCCGCCCCGCGCGTATAGGACAATTTTCCGGCGGGCGCGCGCCGCCGCACCGGGACACCGATTTCCCGCACCGCGAAATGCCCGGGGAAATTCCCGGGCGCGCGGCGTCGGAAATGGTTAATATTTTTCTGTGTTCCTGTTACGGTCCGCTTGCGCAGGCCATGTACCATGGATACGATTGAGATGCTTGTAGGGGGTTGTGGGCGTATGTAGCAAGTCTAAAAGCAGGACTTGCTCGAATTTGGGACTACCAATTCAGAGAACAGCTGCAGTTCGCTAAATAAATCTACCAAACAGGCGAACGAATGAGCCGTTTCTCTAATAATAACGACGTTCCGATAGCGCAAATATATAATGCGCTACGGTTTGGGGGTGTAACGACTTCTCGGGCATTAGCCCGATCGGGGAGCATCGCGTGTCAGCAGAGTCCTACGCTGGGGACCTTTCCGTCGAGGAAGCGTGGAAGCTTCTGTCCGATGACGAATCGGCGGTATTGGTCGATGTCCGCACTCGCCCGGAGTGGGTTTTCGTCGGCGTCCCGGACCTGAGTGGCCTCGGCCGCGACGCGGTTTTTTGCGAATGGCAAAGCTATCCGACGATGCAGGTCAATGGCGAATTCGCGGGGCAGTTGCGGGCGTCCGGTGTCGAAGAGGACCGTCCGATCCTGTTCATCTGCCGCTCGGGTCAACGCTCAAAGACAGCTGCGATCGCCATGACCGGCCAAGGCTTTACCCGATGCTACAACGTGGCCGGCGGCTTCGAGGGACCGCCCGACGGCGATCGGCAGCGCGGCAAGGTGGGAGGCTGGAAGGCGGCCGGCCTGCCGTGGATCCAAGAGTAACCGAGGGCCTGGGCCGCTACGGCCGATGCCCGGCACAGTGAGCAGCGACGAGCGGTATGGAGAAGTTGATGACGATTGACGACGCGGGCGAGCCGATGGAAGTGATTTGGGCGCGCGTGCGCGGGCGGCTGAGGAACGAGGTTGGGGACGCCGCCTTCAAGAGCTGGTTGAAGCCGCTGACAATGCGCGAGGTGCGCGACGGCACGGTCCGCCTGATGGTCGCCACCCGCTTCATGCGCGACTGGGTCGCCGCGCACTACGGCGACCGCCTGCGCGAGCTCTGGCGCGAGGAGGACGCCTCGATCCGCGCCATCGAGATCTCGGTCGACCCGCGCCTCGCCGAGGCCGCGGTCCACGACGAGCCGATCGACATGCGCGGCCGGGCCCGGGCCAGCGGTCCCGCCGACAGCCTCGACGATGACATCTCGGCGCCGCTCGACCCGCGCCTCACCTTCGAGAACTTCGTCGTCGGCAAGCCCAACGAGATGGCGCACGCCGCCTCGCAGCGCGTCGCCGACGCCAAGACCGTGCCCTTCAACCCGCTCTTCCTCTATGGCGGCGTCGGGCTCGGCAAGACGCATCTCATGCACGCCATCGCCCACCGCATCCGCCAGACCAAGCCCGACAAGCGGGTCATCTACCTCTCGGCGGAGAAGTTCATGTACCGGTTCATCCGGGCCATGCGCTACAAGGACACGATGGCGTTCAAGGACCAGTTCCGCTCCGTCGACTTCCTGATGGTCGACGACATCCAGTTCTTCAGCGGCAAGGACTCAACCCAGGAGGAGTTCTTCCATACCTTCAACGCCCTCATCGACGAGAACCGACAGGTCGTCATCTCCGCCGACAAGCCGCCCTTCGACCTGGAGCGCATGGAGGAGCGCCTGCGTTCGCGCCTCGGCTGGGGCGTGGTCGCCGACATCCACCCGACCACCTACGAGCTGCGCCTGTCGATCCTCGAGTCGAAGGCCGACCAGCTCGGCGCCGGCGTGCCCTCGAAGGTGCTGGAGTTCCTCGCCCACAAGATCGTCTCCAACGTCCGCGAGCTCGAAGGCGCCCTGAACCGCATCGTCGCGCACGCCGATCTGGTCGGCCGCGAGATCAGCCTGGAGAACACGCAGGAGCTCCTGCACGATCTGCTGCGCGCCACCGACCGCCACATCACCATCGAGGAGATCCAGAAGCGCGTCGCCGAGCACTATGCGATCCGCCTGTCCGACATGCATTCGGCGCGCCGCGCCCGCGCCGTGGCCCGCCCCCGCCAGGTGGCGATGTACCTGGCCAAGCAGCTCACCACGCGCTCGCTGCCGGAGATCGGCCGCAAGTTCGGCGGCCGCGACCACACCACGGTGATGCATGCGGTAAAACGCATCGAGCAGCTGCGCGCCACCGATGCCGGCTTCGCCGAAGACATCGACCTGCTGCGCCGCATGCTGGAGAACTGAGGGCGGCGCGCGGTCGCCGGCGCGCGCGTCCGGCCCGACGCCGGCAGGGTGCCTACAGGGTGCCCGCGCGAGGCTGACGTCTGCGCCTACGGTTTCCCGGCGTCCCAGCCATCCTGCGCTTCTTCCAGCGCGCGGCACAGACGATCGCCCACCTTGCGCTGCCATATGAACAGGATCAGCAAGTACGCATTTCCCACCACGATCAGGTAGATGAACAAATACAACGGGCTGCCGAAGGCCATCGAAATACCCGTGGCGATCGTCTTGTTGTTCTCCCCCAGCCAGCCGAACCCCGAGACCACAGGCTTCTTGAAGGTCTTGTAAATGTCCCGCGCCCGATCTCGCCGAAGGCCCCCCGCCGCCATGCTGTCCTTCATGATCCGCCGCACGGTCAAATGATCGTGAGAGATCAAGCTGTGATAGAAGCTGTAGACATACTTCAGTATCCAGACCAATCGGTTGCGCGACGTTTCCGCAGGCTCCGCCGCCCGGCCGCGGTCGAAGCGCTCCGTGGTTATCTCGCGCCCGTGCAGATACTTCACGTAAAAGCGCCGCTGCCCCTCGTAGACGTTGACCTGCGCGACGTAGCTGGCGAACGCCAATAGTGCGAGCACGACGGCGGGCGGGCCGATGATCTCATAGAGGATCCAGCCGAGCGCGGCGTAGACGACGACCAGCGAGACCGCGTCGCAGACACCGTCGACCATGTCGCCCATCATCGACTCGCGTCCGCTGGCGCGCGCCAAGAGACCGTCCGCGCCATCGAATATGTGGCGAACGACCAGGCACACGAACCCCAGGGCCGCCGACCACGGCCAGGGCGCGACCACGAAGCAGCCCGCCCCCAGCGCGGCGAAAACCGCGCCCAGCACGGATACCGCATTCGGCGAAATGCCTAGCCGATAGAGCGCGGGTACCATCGCGGCGGAGGCGGGATGGACGATGTAGAGGTTCGTCGGAGCCTCGATTTCCCGCGGCCTGCGGGCCGCGGCCAGATCAAGGGCCGTCCTTTGCTTTGCGCCGAATGATCTCATTGCCCGGAAATCAGCACGCCAATACGGTGCCCCAAGCGCGCCCGATCCATTCCCCGTGCAAAACCGTGTGCATCTATGCCGCCCACCAACGCGCCAGCGATCGGGCGCTCCCCGGATTGGCATCGATGCGCAATCTACACCGGCAGCGACGTGGCGGAAGGCACAATCGGGCCCCGCCCAGGCGCGCCCGAAGGGCGCGTCGTTCGGCTGGGCGCCGAGGCTTGGGGATTGTGGGCCGAACGGCCTTTCGGCCGCCTCAGTCCGTGGCGGGCGCCGCGGCCTCGGCGCGGCGGCCGGAGACCTCGAGGAACAAGGCGGCGTAGGACGCGACCACGGCGCCGATGTCGAAGGCCTTGGCGCGTTCGCCGCCGGCGCGGGCCAGCCGCCCGGCGAGGGCGCGGTCGCTCAACAGCAGGTCCAGCGCCTCGACCATCCGGTCCTCGTCGTCGACCGGCGTCACCCAGCCGCTGACGCCATGCTCGACGATCTCCCTCGGCCCGTAATCGCATTCGGTCACCAGCACCGGCGCGCCCGCCGCCATCGCCTCGGGGACCACGTTGGCGAAGCCTTCCCAGCGCGACGGCAGGACGAACAGCCGCGCCCGGGCGAAATAGGCCCAGGGATTGGGATCGAAGCTCAGGAACCTGACGCGGTCGCCGACGCCGCATAGCCGCGCCAGGGCCTGCAGCTCGGCCAAACGCGATCCCTCGCCGAGGATCAGCAGATCCAGCCCGGCGCTCTCTGCGCTGCGGGCGAACGAGCGGATCAGGGCGTCATGGCCTTTCTGGTATTCGAGCCGCCCCGCGGTGACGATGAACGGTCGGTCCACCGCCTGACGGGGCTCCTCCAGCGACCGCACGCGAATGGTCTGTGTGTCGATCGAATTGTAGATCGTCCGGCACTTGCCGGGATCGACCCCGAGCTTGCGCTGCAAGTCCGCGCCCAGGCCCTGCGATATGGTCAGGAAGCAGTCGGAGGCGCGATACATCCGGCCGACGAAGCGCTTCATGAACGCGCGCCCCAGCCGATTGGAGACTTCATCGTCGATCACGGCGAGGGCGTTGTTGCCTTCGCGGGCAATCCAGGCCGGCCGCCGCCGTCCCATCGCGCGGAGCGCGGCGTAGGTGGCGAGATTGGTGCCCTTCATGAAGCTCAGCACGACGTCCGGGCGAAACCGCGCGACGATCGAGCGGATGTTGAGCGGCACCAGGGCGGCGCCCAGGGCGAGCTTGACCGGATTGAAGTTCTTGGAGTTCTCCCCGTCGAAGTCGAGGAAGCGCCGGCCGTAGCGCGCCGTCAGCACGCGGGCGTCGTCGATCTCGGCGACATAGGGCCCGGATTTTCGCAGCAATCCCATGCGAACATCGAAGCGCTCGGGATCGGCGTGGTTGAGGATATGGACCGCGACGCGCTCCGCGCCGCCGCCATGAAGCGACGGAAGCATCAGGAGAACCCGGAGCCGCCGGTCGCGCCGGCCCTCCGCCTGGTTGCGGTTTTTCCGCAAACTGCCATCTTTCAAGCTAGAGCAGATCGCGACCGGATTGAATCATTGCATGATTTAATCTGGTCGCGTGAATCTGCTCTATTATTAACGAGTTAGATCGGATTCACGCTTTCAGGCTGGATCTCCTTTTGATCCAGCCTGAAAGCGATCCGATCTAGTCTCCGCCGGCCGGTCGCGCGCAGCACCTTTGGCGCCCGATCGGCGCGACCAATATCGCCGCAATGATATAGAAACTCGCGTGGCAAAGTTCGAACTACTTATCGGCGCCGATGCGTTCTGGCGGCGCCTGGAGCAGGACATCGGCCAAGCGCAGCGGCGCGTGCTGGTCCAGGCGATGACCTTCGAAGGCGACAGGGTCGGCCGGGATCTGGCGGCCGCGATCGTGAATTCCCGCGCCGCCGATCGGCGCGTGCTGGTCGACCGGTTCACCAAGTTCGTGGTCAGCGACCGCTTCGTCTATTCGCCGTGGGGCCTGCTCGACGCCGCCCTGCGGGCCGAGGTGCGCGATACCGGCCGGATGTTCGCGGAGATGGTATCGGCGGGGGTCGGCGTGCGCTGGACCAATCCGGCCGGCGCGTTCCTGTGGCGCTTCGCCGCGCGCAATCACAAGAAGCTGATGGTCGTCGACGACGCCGCCTACCTCGGCGGCATCAATTTCAGCGAGCACAATTTCTCCTGGCTCGATCTGATGGTTCGGATCGAGGATCCGGCCGCGGTCGATTTCCTGGCCGCGGATTTCGACGCGACCTACGCGGGACACCCGGTCGCCGGGTCGGCGGACGGCGAGGACTGTTCGGTGCTTTCGCTCGACGGCGTCGGCAACGCCCAGGCCTATGGTTCGCTGATCGAGCGACTCGGAGGCGCGCGCGAATCGATACTCGTGGTCAGCCCCTACATCACCTTTCCCTTCATGAAGCCGCTCGGCGCGGCCCGCGCGCGGGGCGTGCCGGTGACGCTGATCGTCCCGCAGCAGAACAACAAGAAGACCGTGGAGCGCTATTTGCGCTGGGAGGCCGGGCGGCAGAATATCGAGCTGCTGCGGACGCCCGGGATGCACCACATGAAGGCCATCGTGATCGACGGAGAGGAATTGATCGTGGGGTCGTCGAACTTCGATCTCGTCAGCTACCATGCCCACGAGGAGTTCATGCTCTCGATCCGGCATCAGGCGACCGTCGACCGGTTCACCGCCGCCATCGGCCCGCGCGCGGCGGCCGCCGTGTCCGCCGCGGGGAGCCGCCGCCCGGCCAGGTTGGCGGGACCGCTCAGCTACCTGTTGCTGAAGATCGTTGCCGGTTTCGCGCGCCTTGGCGGGTTGGCGCGACGGCATAGCGTCGACTTCGATGCCGGCTGAATCCGCCGTCCCGCTTCGGCTGCTGATGGTCACGCCCAATTTTCCGCCGGACGTCGGCGGCGTGCAGACCTATTCCTACGAGCTTGCCAATCAGCTCGCGCCGCGCTGCGAGGCGTTCGTGGTGCTGGCGCCCTGGCGCGCGGGCGGGCGGGCCTTCGACCGCGGGCTGCCCTACCGCGTGGTGCGCGCGCCGGCGCCGTTCGACAATCAGGCGTTCAGCGGCATGGTCCCGGTCTCGCTCGTTGCACGCCGGCATCGGCTCGATACCGCCTTCGCAACCCATTGGTCGGCGGCCTACGCCGCGATGCGCAGCCTCACCGGATGGCCGAAACGGACGCTGTGCGCCGCGCATGGCAAGGAGCTTCTGCTGACGCCCCTGGCCGGCTTCGCGCCGGCGCAGTCGGTCTACGACGCGGTCCGCGGCCGCGTCCTGGCGCATGCCGACCGGTTCGCCTGCGTGAGCAACTACACGGCGCAGGTTCTGATCGGCCTCGGGGTCGATCGCGGCCGCGTCTCGGTGGTGCCCAACGGCGTCGACCCGGCGTTCTTCAGGCCTGGGCAGAAGCGCAACGCGTTGCGCGGGGGCCGCCTCGCCGACGGTCCCCGGTTGCTGACCGTGGCGCGCCTGGTCCGCCGCAAAGGCATCGACCGCGTCATTCAGGCCCTGCCGAAGATCGCCGAGCGCCTGCCCGCGGTCGAGTACGTCGTCGTCGGCGACGGCCCCGACCGGGAACGGCTTCGCGCGCTTGCGCAGGCGGGCGGCGTGACGGATCGCATCCGCTGGATGCCCGACGTGCGCCGCGACGAACTGGTCGCCGTCTACAATGCCTGCGACCTGTTCGTCCTGCCGGCGTCGGGTGATCCGCCGGACGTCGAAGGGTTCGGCTTGGCGATCCTGGAAGCCAGCGCCTGCGGCCTGCCGGCGATCGGATCGAGCGAGGGCGGCATCCCGGACGCCATCGTGCACGGCGAGACCGGGCTGACGATCGACCTGCAACGGCCCAACGCGCTCGAAGACGCGGTCGTCACGGTGATGTCGGACCCGGACTTGGCCCGTCGGATGGGGCGCGCCGGGCGGCGGCATACCGAAAGCCGGGCCAATTGGACCCGGTCGGCCGACGGGATCGTGGCGGCTATCCAGGAAATCACGCCTAGAGCAGGTCGTGATTAGGTCGAATCACTTCTTGATTCGACCCAATCACGTGAATCTGCTCTATTATCAAATAGTTAGATCGGATTCACGCATTTGGGCCGGATCAATTTTTGATCCGGCCCAAATGCGATCCGATCTAGCCCGGATATCTCAAACTATGGGTGCATCGGGGCTCTGA
>Ga0302046_10001622_pt1 | contig 21082 bp, 19 predicted proteins | sample RVTome_11_FD_200261 | JGI IMG/M metagenome (GOLD analysis project Ga0302046, IMG submission 200261) | Soil microbial communities from uranium-contaminated site in the Upper Colorado River Basin, Wyoming, United States - RVT147D111 (version 2) ...
AAACGTGAGGTCACTTCGCACGGTCGTTGGAGGCACCCTCACGTTTTACGTTTCACGATGGTGCTAAACTGCTTACGGACTTTCGCCCAGCGGTACTAGCTACGCGGCGGCTGGGTCTTTGCGATGGCCTGGTTCATCTCATTGACGAGACCACTCGCCTGATTGAAAGCCGACTGGGCCAGGTCACGGGCCTGTGCGTACTTGCCCATCGCCTGGGCCGTAAGCGCGCTGTCGAGCGAGGTGCTGGCGCCGTTGATGCCATCCTGGATCGAGACGAGCGCGATGGCACCTTCCTTGCCGCTCGGCGCCTTGCCGAGCAGATCCTGAGCCGTCATCACGGCATCCTGCGCCTCGGTGATCAGCCTGTCGGCTTCGACCCGCACTTCCTCTTTCCGGTCCGCAACCTCTTCCGTGGCTGTTTGGGCCGTTTGCGTGGCGTATTGCAGGAGCGTCTTGGCGTGATCATAGTTGCGCGAGAACGAAGACTTGGCGCCCTGCGCTTCGATCTCCATCTGTGCCGTTTCGAAGGAATCCTGAGCAGCCAGGTAATAGTCGGTCGAATAGATGTCGGCCTCGGCATCGACGGCGGCCGTGAGGGCAGCCTGTGCAGCCTCAAGCTCCTGTTGCGGGGGTTTGGCACATCCGACGAGCATCAACGCCAGCGCCATACCGCTCACCAGCGTGAACAACGTAGTTTTCTTCATGAGGGTAGTGGTAGTATCCACGGTTGCGTCGCCCGAGGGTGCGTGAGGTTGATCATGCGCGATGCGGCTGCAGCCCGGGCGATCTCGGCCCAGCGCATCGAACGGCGGACAATTTGCATCATGGGCGCGTATACGGCATAAAAACGGCATTAAAAGCGGGCGACGCATCGATTAAAAAATGCTTAATGGCTCAGTCGTCTATCCCTTGCGTACACCCATAAACAAGAGAACCCCGGCACTGGCCGGGGTTCTTTACTACGGAGCCAATTGCCTTACTTCCCCCCGGACTTGCCGCCGGACTTGCCGGTAGGTTTAGCCGGAGCCTTGGCCGTGGGTTTAGCCGGAGCCTTGGCCGTGGGTTTGGCCGTGGGCTTGTCCCCTTTCTTCATCTGGGCCATGGTATGTGCCTCTTCGAACGGTTACCTCCCTCAGGAAAAACCCATCGATCTGGAGGCGGAAATCGGATGAGCAACTTCTTTAGAGCACCATTCCTGCTTCCATCATCTCGGCCTACATGATCAACTTCGCCAGGCGGCATGTTGGTCGCATGAAAGCCGGATTAAAAACCGCCGGACGCGAATTAATACGCGATTAAAGTCCCCTCCTTTGCATCCTGAAGGCGAGACGTATTTATTGCCTTTCGGCGCCGGACGACCCTCCGAGGCCGTGCTTTCGTCGGAAGATGTTACTATCCTTAACGCAACGCGGTCGCACAACCCGACGGACCTTCTATGAGCGAACCCTCAGAGCCTGTAAGCCTGTACCTGGTATGCGACGTCGAGGCGATCACGGCCGCCGTGCGGATCGCTTTTCCCCCGCCGCATACCGTCCAGGTTTTTTCGACGGAACGCATCCTGGACGACCAGAACGTGCTCTCCGAGTACGGAAAGGAACTCCTCCGCACGGCCGCCTCGGCCGCTGCCGTACTCGTAGCCTGGGACCTGGATAAGGCACCGGTGATAAACACCGTATGCTACCACACCCACCAGCGCTGCGATGGGCCCGTCATGGCCCTCTGCGGAGGCCATCCGGAAGAACAGGTAGCCGCGCTGGCCGCCGGCATCGACGACACCCTCACGTTTCCGCTCTATCCACCCCTCGTCCTCATGAAAGCAGCCGCCTACCGACGACGGATGGCCGCTTTGCGCACCCTGGACGCAACCAGCCCCGACGCGGCAGGAACTACGGAAGACGCTTCGGCAGACAGCCGCAACCGACTCCAGTTCGGCGACCTCCGGGTCGACCGACGCGCCCGGCGCTTCTACGTCCAGGACCAGGAAGTTCCGCTCACCCCCCGTGAGTTCAAACTTCTGGACTATCTCATCGAAAACGCCAATGCAGCCTGTACGCGCGATCAGATCCTGGATCACGTCTGGGGAATCACCTTCGACACGGGCACCAACATGGTCGACGTGTACATGTATTTCCTGCGGAAAAAGCTGGCGGCCTATGGCTTGAAAGACATGATCCAGACGATACGAGGCCATGGCTATCGCCTGACGTTGAACCCTCAAGAAACGCCCTGAGCCGGACCCGTTACGACGATGGAAGACGCACGAGAACCGACGACCTGGTGGGGTTCGTTCACGCTGGCGGAAGAACAGACGGGGTGCTGGCACATCGGGCCCAGCCGGGTACAGCTGTGCCGCCTGCGCCACGAATGGCGGCTCGTCCACACCCAGACCGACGACCCCATGGACGACGCGTCGCGCGTGGTGGTGCCCGTACCGCAGGAGGAGGCCCTGCCCCCGCTCGCGGACATAGACCCGGACGCCACCCTCAACCGCTTCAGCTTTCGGCAGACCGACGCCGCCTTCGCCATCCGGCCGGCGCTGGCGGACCGGGCCGTCGTCGTGCGCCCGGAAACACCCTTCTACGTGATGGACGCCGAGGAGGTGACCTTATACGTCAGTACGCCCCTGTGGATGTGCATCGAGATGGGCGACCCCGCCCGGCTCCTACACGAGTTTCCCCTGTACCGCCCGTCCGATACCTGGTTCGGCATATCAACCACCGACGGCGAGATGTGTTATGCGTCGCGCACCCTGGGCCGGCTCCTGCGCGCCGAGTTGCCGCCCCGTCCACACCGCGCCATCACACCGATGCGGATCCGCAACCACGCCCGCGAGGCGTTGCTCTTTGAACGCGTCCGCATCCCGGTTCAATACCTGTCGCTCTACCAGACGCCCAACGATTTTCTATGGACCGGGGCCGTCACGCTGCGCCGTGAAAAAGACGACGACCTGGCCGCCCTGCATGTCGAAGCGGGGGCACCGCCGGATGTACCGAATGCCCGGCTCCTGCGCGAACCCCGGGAGACGGTAAAGACCAGCTTGCTCGTACGCCCGTTCAGCTTGCTGTACCACAAGATCAAAGAAGTCTGAGGCCATGCAAGAGTTCTGGAATACCCTCGTCTCTTTTTTCAGCAGCGACCGCACCCTGGACGTTCTACGCGCCGCCATCATGATCCTGGGCGGCCTGGTGCTGGCTCGTCTGCTCAGTGCCGGGCTGATCAAACTGCTGGCGCATCAGGCCGGCGCCCACCAGAAGATGCTGGTGCGCCGGGTGACTTTTTACCTGATCGCGGGCCTTTTCGTGGCCTCGGCCCTGGTGGAACTGGGGTTCAACTTCGGCATCCTGCTCGGTGCCGCGGGCATCCTCACCGTGGCCCTCGGCTTCGCCTCGCAGACCTCGGCGTCGAACATCATCAGCGGCCTTTTCCTGCTCGGCGAAAAGGCCTTTGCCGTCGGCGACATCATCCGCATCGGCAACATCACGGGCGAAGTCCTGTCGATCGACCTGCTTTCGGTGAAGCTGCGCACCTTCGATAACCTCTTCGTCCGCGTCGCCAACGAAAACCTGATCAAGTCGGAAATCACCAACCTGACGCGCTTTCCGATCCGTCGGGTCGACTTACAGATCGGGGTGGCCTACAAAGAAGACCTGGAGCGCGTCTTCGACGTCCTCCTCGACGTCGCCGAGCGAAACCCCTTGTGCCTCGAAGAACCGCAGCCGCTCCTCATCTTCCAGGGCTTTGGGGACTCGGCGCTTCAGATTCAGTTATCGGTATGGGCCCAGCGGGAAAACTTCCTGGCGTTGAAAACCGGCATCCAGCTTGAGATCAAAGCCGCCTTCGACGCCGAAGGCATCGAGATTCCGTTCCCGCATCGCACGGTATACATGGGCGCGATCACCGAGCCTTTTCCCGTACGGGTCGTGGAGTCGGCGGAACCCGCCTGAATAGCCCTGCCCGAGAATTGTAGTAATGCCGAGGCGTTAACACCCTGATCCGCCGAGAGCCTCGGTCAATGGTTACGAGTCACTGGTTTTGAGGTGAGGACAAAGCGACCCATGACCCATGACAGCGAGCCGGAGGCGAGCGTACTGACGAGTGATCGATGTCATCATCTACAACGGGGCAGTAGCTCAGACATCACCTGATGTACTCGGGCGTGGTTACGCGCCCTCACCGAACAACGCGGCGAATTGCTTCCGTTGTTGGGCGTCGCCGAACAGGAGCAACGCGGCGCCGGGTTGGAGCACGACGGAGGCGGGCGGGCTGGTCAGGATCTCTCCCTCCTGCTCTACGGCAATCACGTTGAGCCCCGTGCGCGCGCCGATGTTGCTCTCGGCGCGCGTTTTGCCGCTCAGCGCCATCGGCAACGGACTAGAGAACAGGTCAACGCCCTCGCCGAGGATGATCACCTCTTGCCCTTTGAGGATGGAGAGCACCGCCTCGATGCCCAGCGAGGCCGAGCCGAGCACGAAGTCGGCTCCGGCGCTATGGATCGCCTCGATGTTGCGCTCATGCGTGATGCGGCTGACGATGCGCAACTCCGGGCTCCGGTGACGGCACAACGAGGTCAGGTAGATGTTCATCGCGTCGTCTTTGCTCGTCAGCAGCACGGAGGGCGCTTCCCGAAGGCCGGCCTGCAGGAGCACCTCAGGGTCGGTTGCATCGCCGACGAACACCTTTTCGCAGAACAAGCGCAGCCGGTCGGCCAGCACCGCATCGCGTTCGATCATGTGTACCGGGACGTCCGCAGACACCTCCCGCACTGTGAGCGCGATGTTGGCGTTGACCGGATCCGTGGCATTGGCGAAGACCATCCGCGCCTGCCCGACCCGCGATGAACGTGACCGGCAGGATCACGAAAAGCAGCATGATGCCGGACATCAGCACCACGAGACTATAGAGGGAGATTCAGCACGCCGCCCTCCGTCCGTGACTCGAAATCATTATTTTCGCTATAATACGGCGAAAGTTTGGGCGGCGGTAGGTGTGCGCAAAACGGTGTAGCCAGACCTGACAGCTGTGCGCGCTGCGGTGAAAAGCACCGCACGCACACCTATCGTAGGTTACGAAACCGATCAGAAGCTCCATTGCCCACAACCCGCTGGACGGCCCCCCTTCTCACCCGTCAATCGACAAGGCCTTACGGATGAAGATTGTCCTGCTCACCAACGAATACCCCCCCTACATCTACGGCGGAGCCGGCGTGCACGTCGAATACCTGACGCGCGAGCTGGTACGCCTCGACGGTGGCCGGCACGAGATAACCGTCTACTGCTTCGGCGACCAGGATGAACACGAGGGCAACCTGCGGGTGCAGGGCTTCACGCCGAGCTATTTGCCTCCCACGCAGGATGCCCGCCACAAGAAACTGATGGACACCCTCCAGCGCGACCTCATGATGGCCGGCGCGGTGGCCGACGCAGACATCGTCCATTGCCATACCTGGTACGCGCACCTGGCCGGATGCCTCGCCCGGCAGCTGGCCGGCGCCCGGCTCGTGTTGACGACGCACTCGCTGGAGCCGCACCGCCCCTGGAAAGTAGAGCAGTTGGGCACCGCCTACCACGCCAGCCGCTGGATCGAAAAGACGGCCTACGAAAACGCCGACGGGGTCGTCGCCGTCTCGGACGCGATGCGGCAGGACGTCCACGACCTCTACGGCGTCCCCTTCGACCGCATCACGGTGATCCCGAACGGCATCGATCCGGATCAGTACCGGCCTATGCCGGACGACGACGTGCTGCGGACCTACGGCGTCGATCCCGCCGTCCCGTTCGTCCTCTTCGTCGGCCGTATCACGCGGCAGAAAGGCATCATCCATCTGGTACATGCCATCGAACACCTGCACCCGGGCACGCAGATCGTCCTGGCCGCCGGGGCGCCGGACACCCCGGAGATCGAGCAGGAGATGGCCCGGAAGGTACAACAGGCCCAGGCCACCGCTACCCACCGCATCGTGTGGATCCGCGAGATGGTCCCCCGGGCCGACATCATCACCCTCTACTCCCAGGCGTCGGTGTTCGTCTGTCCCTCCGTCTACGAACCGTTCGGCATCATCAACCTGGAAGCGATGGCGTGCGAGACCGCCGTGGTGGCCTCGGCCGTGGGCGGCATCCCGGGCGTCGTCCTCGACGGCGAAACCGGCGTGCTGGTGGATTTCGAGGCGGTAGGCGGCGACAACTTCGAGCCGCGTGATCCCGCCCGGTTTGCCCGCGAACTGGCCGAGGCGATCAACGACCTGATGGCCGCGCCCGAACGCCGCGAAGCGATGGGCCGTCGGGGACGCGACCGCGTGGAGCAACATTTCAGCTGGCGCGCCGTCGCCGCACAAACGCTGGCTTTCTACACCCGACTTCTGGATACGTAGCGGAGCCCGGCAGCCGCATTCTTTGCCGCAACCTCGTTGTTTTTCTTCGACCTCACGCGATCCATTCTCCTTGAAAAACATGACGAAATGCTTAGGGAAGCAGAGTACCTTTGTGAAATCCCTGCCTTTTCTTTAGCTTGCGAGGAGCTTTCCGGGCTCGTAGGGACCCTGCCCTACGCATGGATGGATCCGGTACGGCGCCGGCGTCTTCCTTCGGCCATGCCCGCGACAGGTTTATCACTAGAACCATCACACGTCACTTTTCGGAGGTTTGCATGAACACGAAGTCCACTATTTCACAGGCTCTCTGCAAGGTGCTCGGCGTCTTGCTGCTGGTACTCCTGGCTATGCCGGCCCAGGCCTTTGCCCAGGATCAGGCCCGCCGCGCGAATCCGGCACCGCTCTCCTACGAACAACTCAACGCGGCAAGCGCTACGTTCATCAGTAATCCGGCTGGCACGGACGCCGCGTCCAAAGCGGCTACCGTCGAGGTCGTCACCGACGGCAGCTTCGAGACCGGCAGCCCCAACGCCGCCTGGAACGAATTCTCCACCAACTTCGGGACGCCGCTCTGCACCATTGCTTTTTGCGGCACGGGCACCGGCACCGGACCCCACAGCGGCGACTGGTGGGCCTGGTTCGGCGGCATCAGCACCTTTGAAGAAGGCAGCGTCTCTCAAAACGTCACGATGCCCGTAGGCATCGCTACGTTGACGTTCTGGCTGGAACAGATCGTCTGCGACAGCGGCGCCGACTACCTCGAAGTGTTGATCGACGGCACGCAGGTCTTTGTGACCGACGGCAGCAGCCCGCTGTGCGGTAACCTGGGATACACGCAGCAGACTGTGGACGTGACGGCCTTCGCCGACGGAGGCACGCACACGCTCGAATTTCACTCCGAGATTTTCGCTGTTAATGAGGGAGGGTCCAACTTTTTCGTCGATGACGTCTCGCTCCTCGTCGATGACCCGCCCGTTGACCTGGAATTGGCGAAAGTATGCGAGGTCTCCGAAGACCACACGGCCTCGTTCCACATCGACCTCTACAACGCCGGGCCCGGCGACGCTACCGGCGTCCACGTCCAGGAATGGCTCCCCACCCCCATTACCATCACCGGATGGTCCGCCACCCAGGGCACGTTCGATCCCTTCTCCGGCCTCTGGGATGCCGGGGCTCTCTCGAACGGAGCCACCGCCTCGCTCTGGATCGACGCTACGCTCGGCGGCACCGGCACCTACGAAAACCACGCCGAGGTCGTCGCCGCCAACGAGCCTGATGCGGACTCCAGCCCCAACGACGGCGCAGGCGACGACTACGACGGCTGCTCCTTCCTCGTCCTCGGCGACCGCGTCGTGCCCGACTTCGTGCCCGAGGGCGGACCCGGCGGCATCGTCGACCGCGGCAGCCGCTTCGTGGCCGACCTGGCCCTCGACAAATCCGTCGACAACGACGCCCCCGCCGTCGGCAACGAGATCACCTACACGCTCGCCCTCGTCAACCAGGGGCCGCACTCGACCGCCAAGGTCGAAGTCACCGACGTGCTGCCCGCGTGCCTGACCTTCGTCAGCGCCACGGCCTCGCGCGGCACCTACGACGAGGCCAGCGGCCTCTGGGACGTAGGCAAGCTCAAGGTGGGCGACACGGCTACGCTGGAGATCACGGTGGAGGTGGGGGCGACCTGCTCGGGCACGGTCACCAACACCGCCGAGGTGACGGGCTCAAGCCTGCCCGACCCGGACGATCAGTTCAACCTCTTTGACGAGAACCCCGTGGAGGACGAGGTGGACTCGGTCGACATCACGGTGCAGGCGGCGCAGGCCCGGGTGCTCGACGGCAGCCGTATCGCCCTCGGGGTGAGCTACCCGAACCCGTTCAACCCTCAGACGACGGTGCCCTTCAGCGTCGTGGAAGCCAGCCGTGTGAAGCTGGCGGTCTACGACCTGCTGGGCCGCGAGGTGGCGGTGCTGGTGGACGGTACGGTGTCTGCCGGTGTGCACGAGGTAGTCTTCGAGGCGGGGCAGTTGCCGACGGGGGTATACCTGGTGCGGCTGGAGGCGTCGGGTGTGGTGCAGACGCACCGCATCACATTGATGAAGTAGCCTTCCGAAAACCCCTGCGGGATTTTCGGAATATGGGACAGACCGCAAGCGCCCGGCTCCTCTCGGCGAGGGGCCGGGCGCTTTTTCGCAAGGACGAGGACGTGGATCGAAGCGGTCTGGTTTACTGCTCCGGGGTTTGCTCGGCGTAGGTTTCCAGCGGGGGGCACGCGCAGACGAGGTGGCGGTCCCCGTAGGCGTCGTCGATGCGGCGGACGCTCGGCCAGAACTTGTGGCCTCGTATCCACGGCGCCGGGAAGGCGGCTTTCTCGCGACTGTAGGGCAGGTCCCACGTATCGGCGACGACCAGGGCCGCCGTGTGCGGCGCGTTTTTGAGCACATTCTGCGCCCGGTCCGCCAGCCCCAGGTCCACCTCCTGGACCTCGCTGCGTATCGAGATCATCGCGTCACAGAAACGGTCCAGCTCGGCCATGCTTTCGCTCTCCGTCGGCTCGATCATCATCGTGCCGACGACCGGCCAGGACATCGTCGGGGCGTGGTAGCCGTAGTCCATCAACCGCTTGGCAACGTCCACCTCGGTGATGCCGACGTCCTGCCGGAAGGGGCGGAGGTCCAGGATAAATTCGTGCGCGACGAGGCCGTTCTTGCCCCGGTAGAGGATGGGATAGTGCGCAGCCAGCCGCCGGGCGACGTAGTTGGCGTTCAGGATGGCTACCTGCGAAGCGCGCCGAACGCCCCGTGACCCCAACAGCGCGATGTAGGCCCATGAAATGAGCAGGATGCTCGCACTCCCGAAGGGAGCCGCCGCTACGGGCCCGATAGCCTGTTCGCCTCCGGTCGCGACGACGGGATGGCCGGGCAGGAACGGCGCCAGATGCTCGGCCACGCAGATCGGCCCCATGCCGGGGCCGCCGCCGCCGTGCGGGATGGCAAACGTCTTGTGCAGGTTGAGGTGGCACACGTCCGCTCCGAACGTGCCCGGACGGCACAGCCCCACCTGGGCGTTCATGTTGGCGCCGTCCATGTAGACCTGCCCGCCGTTGGCATGGACGATCGCGCATATTTCCCGGATATGCTCCTCGAAGACGCCGTGCGTGGACGGATACGTGATCATCAGCGCCGCCAGGCGGTCGCGGTGTGCCTCGGCCCGGGCGCGCAGGTCGTCCAGGTTGATGTTTCCCTGCTCGTCGGTCTTCACGACGACGACCTCCATCCCTGCCATGACGGCGCTGGCCGGGTTGGTCCCGTGAGCGGAATCCGGCACGAGGCAGACGGTGCGGTGGCCCTCGCCCCGGCTCACGTGGTACGCCCGGATGACGAGCAGGCCGGCGTATTCGCCCGAGGCGCCCGAGTTGGGTTGCAGCGACACACGGGCAAACCCGGTGATCTCGGCCAGCCAGGCTTCGAGCTGTTCGAAGATGATGCGGTAACCGGCCGCCTGCGAAGCCGGTGCAAAGGGATGTATTTTGTTGAAGGACGGCCACGTGATCGGCATCAACTCGGCCGCCGCGTTGAGCTTCATCGTACACGAGCCCAGCGGGATCATGCTCGTCGTCAACGACAGGTCCCGCGATGCCAGCCGGTGCAGATACCGCATCAACTCGGTCTCCGAATGGTAGCTATTGAAGACCGGATGCTCCAGATAGCCCGAGGTGCGCCCCATCGCGCCCCGGTAGCCCGGCTCCATCTCCGCCGCCAGCGCCTCTGCCGTGAAGTCGACCGGCCGCCCGGCGGCTTCGGCAAAGACGGCAAACAGCAGGTCGAGATCGTCCACCCCCACCGTCTCATCCAGCGCCACCCCGACCGACCCGTCCTCAAAGTACCTGAGATTGATCCGTTGCTTCTCCGCTTCCCTTCTACAGTTTTCGGCATCGCCGAAAACTGTAAGCGTGTCGAAGTAGTCGTCGTAGCGGAGGGTGTAGCCGAGTTGGGCCAGGCCGTGCGCCAGCACGCGGGTCAGGTGGTGGATGCGTTCGGCGATGCGGCGCAGGCCGTCGGGGCCGTGAAAGACGGCATAGGCCCCCGCCATCACGGCCAGGAGCACCTGGGCCGTGCAGATGTTGGACGTCGCTTTGTCCCGACGAATGTGTTGCTCGCGCGTCTGCAACGCCATGCGGAGCGCCGCGTTGCCGTCGGCGTCGACCGAGACGCCGATGATCCGGCCGGGCACCTGGCGTTTGAAGACCTCACGGGTCGCGAAGTACGCGGCATGGGGCCCGCCGTAGCCGAGGGGTACGCCGAAGCGCTGCGTGTTGCCCACCGCTACGTCCGCGCCGAACGCGCCGGGCGGCGTCAGGAGCGTCAGGCTGAGCAGGTCTGCGGCGACGACGACGTAGGCGCCGGCCTCATGCGCCTGCTCGCAGAAAGCCCGGTAGTCATAGACGGCCCCGTCCGTAGCCGGATACTGCACGAGCGCGCCGAACGTCGCTTCGCTAAACGCATACGTCCGGTGATCGCCCACGACGACCCGGACGCCGACGGGTTCGGCGCGGGCCTGGACGACGGCGATGGTCTGCGGATGACAGGCTTCGGAGACGAAGAACGTGTTTTTCTCATCCCGGCGGGTGAGGCGATTCAGCAGCATCATGGCCTCCGCCGCCGCCGTGCCTTCGTCGAGCAGCGAGGCGTTGGCAATCTCCATCCCGGTCAGGTCGATGACCATCGTCTGGTAGTTCAGGAGCGCCTCCAGGCGGCCTTGCGAGATCTCGGCCTGGTAGGGCGTGTACTGGGTATACCAGGACGGATTCTCCAGGATGTTGCGCTGGATCACGGGCGGCGTGATCGTGTCGTGGTAGCCCATCCCGAGAAAGGATCGGTACACCTCGTTCTTCGCGGCGATATCACGGAGATCGGCCAGCAACGCATGCTCGGTACGGGCAGGCGGCAGGTCGAGCAGTTGCTCGGTGCGGATGGCCGCCGGGACGGCCTGCGCGACGAGGTCCTCCAGCGAGGAAAGGCCGAGCACCGACAACATCTGCCGGATGTCTTCTTCCGAGGGGCCGACGTGGCGACGAACGAACGAATCGGTGGGGTGTAGATCGATGGGCATGCGTATGTAGGCGTAGGGCTAAGGGCGTTCTCCTCAAGGTCAACCGGCGCTCTTGAACGACGCTGCGGGGACGCTGTTCTGCCTTGAAGAGATCATCACAAACGCAGGCGTTCCAGGGCTTCGCGGGCGGCCAGTTGCTCGGCGCTCTTCTTGCTTCCTGCCTGCCCCTGCCCGTAAGCCGTACCGTTGACCAGCACCTCGACGGTGAACGTCCGGTCGTGGCTGGGGCCTTGCTCGGTGACGACGCGATACTGGGGCTGGAGCCAGCCTTCGGCCTGCACATATTCGAGCAGGAGGCTCTTGTAATTGTCGTGCTTGGCCGCCAGATGGCCGAGATCCACCCGGTCCAACATGGTACGGTGAATAAACCGCCGGGCAGCCGGCATCCCCTGGTCCAGGTAGAGCGCGCCGATGACGGCCTCGAAAGCGTCGGCGAGGATGGTCTGGTTCTGCCGCCCGTCGGTCTGCACCATGTTGTCGCTCATCAAAATGAGCCCCCCCAGCGCGACCGACTCGGCGTAATACGCCAGGGCTCGTCCGTTGACCAGCTTGGCCCGGAGCCGCGTCAGGAAGCCTTCGGTCTCGTCGGGGAAATGCCGGTAGAGGTGATCGCCTACGACGAACCCGAGCACGGCGTCCCCCAAAAATTCGAGGCGCTCGTTCGAGTAGAGATGGCTGCGGGGCTGGCTACGCAACAGCGAACGGTGCCGCAGGGCCTGTTCATACAGCGACAGGTCGCCGACGGGCATGCCTACAAGGCGTTCGACGGCTTCGCGTGAAACCGTAGGCCAATCGGGTTTCCGTTCCGGCACCGTGATACCCGGCCGGCCGAGCCATCTTCGAAGTGTGTCGCGAAACGATACGAACAACGTACATTATCCCCTGGCTGCAGAGATCGGCTGGCGCCCCTAAGATAGCAGTTTACGCACAGGTTCACTACAGGCACGGGTTTCGCTCAAAAAAATGCGTCCTGCCGTGTGTGCCCCGAAGAGCCTCGGCAGGGTTGCAACTGGCACCCGAGCAGCGCGTATTTTAGGGCGTGCAATCTCGCAGACGCTTTCGACGGAGGACAGCCCCACGATGGAATACTTCTGGCCCTTTAGCTGGGTTTTAATCCCGATCATCGCCATCTTGATGGGTGGCTTCACCGAATGGCTCAAGTTCAAAGCGAAGCACGCCAAGCTGGGGGCCTCCACCGAGGAGCTGGAAAATACCGTGGCGGAGCAGCAAAAAACCCTGGATGCCGCGATGCGCCGCATCCAGAACCTGGAAGCCATCATGACGAGCCAGTTCTGGGATGACGTCCAGGACGAGACGGTGCCGGGGGTCGAGCAGCAACGGGCGCGCATCCAGCCCCGGCTGGCCCTGGACGAGCCGGACGACGATGCCGAACGCGTCGCCCGGATGGCGCGGCGGCTCACCCGTTAACCGTACTCATCACCCGTCCGCGCAACACGATGATCCCCTTCTTGCTGGCTTCTACCGTCGGTGTCATTGCCGTGCTCTTCCTCTTCCTCGCCTGGCGCTACGTTGATCACCGCATCAATCAGGCGGCCGGCGACGACACGATCGAGGCGTTGCAGGCCGCCCTGGAGGAAGCCCTGGAGCAACAACGCGCCCTCACGACCCGCGTGGAACACCTCGAAGCCATTATCGCTACCGACGACGGAGGCGCCTGGTTGCGCGACCCGCTCACCGCCCGGGCGATGCCCGAGCCGCCCGGCGAACGGGAGGACCCGCCGAACGAAGCCGCCGTAGCGCGCCGGGCAACACGACAACAACAGCGCTAGGCCGCCCCGGCGCCCCTCATGCCGGGGGCGGGGTCCGGAAAAGATCCGCACACGCGGTAAAGCGGTCGGCCGTCCCCACCAGCACGAGGCGATCGCCGGGCCGCACCCGAAAGTCGCCGGCGGGGCTCGCAATCATCTTTCCCTCGCGGCGTACGGCCAGCACGGTCAGCGCATGGTCGCGGCGCAGGGCGAGTTCCGCCAGGGTCTTGCCTTCCGCAGGAGCACCGGCCCGGACTGCTACCGCCCGGGTATGCATGCCTTCCTCATCGAGCCCTTGCAGTACCATCAGGTGCGCTTCCTGGATGCTGCCTCGCATTACGCCGTAGTCCTGGGTGCGGATGTTGCGTACCTGCCGCTCGATCTCCTCCGGCGGGATCATGTAAGCACCGAGCATGTGCGAGAAGATCCGCACGGTGGTTTCCATCTCCTCGGGCACGACGATGTCTGCCCCTTCCTCCTGGAGCGGCTCTATATCCACCAGGAACCGCGTCCGCACGATGATCTGGAGGGTAGGATTCTGGTAGCGCGCCTGGTTGATGATGCGGGGCGCCACCGCCGGTTCGTTGATCACGAGCACGCAGAGCTTGGCCTCTTCGATGCCGGCCGCCTCCAGGATGTGGGCACGGGCCGCGTCTCCGTAGATGGCGCGGATCCCTAGCCGGTGCATCTCCTTGACGGTCCGCGCGTTCATCTCGACGACGACGAAGGGAATACCGGTGTCTTGCAGCACCTGGACGAGGCGCCGCCCGGCGGGTCCGTAGCCGACGATGATGACGTGATCTTCCAGAGGCACGGCTTCATCCGCAACGGGCTGATCGACGCGGGCACCGAGGCGGCGAAGCGGCGTCCGGGAGAGCACGGTGCCGAACCGGGACGCCCACTGCATCTGAAGCGGGGTCAACAGCATGAGCAGCACCGTCGCGGCGATGAAAGTCTGGGCCCCGGCGTCGCCCATGCCCGCCGGCGACAAACCGGCTGCCCGCCCCGCCCGTTCCAACACAAACGAGAACTCGCCGATCTGGGCCAGCGTCAACCCGGCGATCGCCGCGATGCGGACCGGGTAGCCCAGCACAAGTACACTGCCCGCCGTCGTCAGCACCTTGACCACGATGACGACGCCGGCTGCCGCAAGGACGAGCGGCGGATTGTCTATCAGGAAACCGAGATCGAGCAACATCCCCACGGATACAAAGAAGACGGCGTTGAAAACGGTACGCAGCGGCAAGACCTCACTGAGCGCCTGCTCGCTGTAACGGCTCTCGCTCACCACCAGCCCGGCCAGAAACGCGCCAAGGGCCAGGCTAATCCCGGCGTAGCTGGAGGCAGCGGCCGTCCCGAAGCAGATAGCCACGACGGTCAGCAAGAACAACTCCTGCCGGCGGGTGTGGGCGACGTGTTCGAGAATCCACGGCACCACGCGCCGGGCCAGCACCAACACCGCCGCGATGAGGAGCACTGCTTTGCCGAGGACCCCGAGCAGGTCGCCTGCCGTGCCGCCTTCGCCGGCCAGCATCGGCACGATGAGCACCATGACCACGATCGCCAGATCCTGAAAGATGAGGATCGCCAGCGACAGGCGGCCGGCCGGCGTGTCGGTCTCGGCGCGCTCGGCCAGAAGCCCCAGGACGATGGCCGTCGAACTAAGGGCCACCAGGCAACCGGTGTAGACGCCGGCCTGCCAGGGTACGCCGAAGACGAAGAGCACGCCGACCACCAGGGCGATGCTCAGTGCCACCTGAAGCCCGCCGCCTAAAAAGATGGCCCGGCTGATGCGGGCGAGCTTCGCCAGGCTGAACTCCAGGCCGATCGTAAAGAGCAGCAAGATGACGCCCACCTCGGCGAGCATGTCGATGAGTTCCTGATCCTCGATGAAGCCCAGCGCACTGGGCCCGATGAGGACCCCGGCGATCAAAAACCCGGCGATCGGCACGAGCCGAAGGCGGTAGCACAGGTAGGCGATGGCGACGCTCACGATGAAGAGCGCGACCATCTCATTCAAGAAAGGGAGCGTAACGGCAAACGGGAAGATCAAACCCATGATAGTGTAACGGATTACCCGACAGGTTCCGGGGTTGAAGCCGCCGCCGCGCCGGGTGTGGCCGGCAGGCGGCGCCGTGTAGCGCGCAAGACCAGGTCCCGCACCGCTCCCGCATCGACGGCCAGCAACCAGTCCCGCTCGAAATCTGGGCTCTGGATGATCTGGGCGATGGCCGAGAGGGCCCGCAGGTGGAAGGACCGCCTTAATTATCCGTTATTGAGTAAAGGTTCCATCCACATTCCTCTTACCCTGACGGTATCATCAAACGGTTACACGGCGTCAGGAGCCGGGCCGCAGAGCGGCATGCACCGTGCGGGTGATCGCTGCCCCGAGAGCCGCCGAGTCCTGCTCGCCCTCGATGCCTTCGGTGAGAACAACCAGCACGTAGGACGCACCCGCTTCGGGGTAGATGATCGCGGCATCGTGGTGAATCCGCGTGATCCAGCCGGTCTTGTGGGCAGCCCGTACGCCCTCCGGCAGGCCGGCCGGAATCATCGTGTTGAACTGCTGGTCGAGCAGGACGTCCACCATCGCACGGTCGGCCTGGGGCGAGACGGCTGCGCCGCGGCGGAGCGCGTCGAGCAGCGTGGCGAGGCCGGCGGCGGTAGCCGTGTTGTTAAGACCCTGCCGGTAGGCTTTAAGGTCCTCGACGCCGCGAAGCACCTGCATGGTCGTCGTCCCCAACCGCTCGCTCGTAGCCTGCACCGAATCCGCCGAGACGAAGTCGATGAGCAGGTTCGTGGCGAGGTTCGACGAGACGGTGATCATCTGATAGACCAGATCGCGAACGGCCATCGACTGGCCCAGCCGTTCGTAGAGGGCGTCGTCCGAGTCGTCCTCGATGCGGTACGCAGAGCCGTCGACGATGGAGCGAAACGCATTCTGGACGGGCAGAGCGTCGTCGAGCGAGAAGCGACCCAGCGCGGCCTGCCGGTAGACCTCGATCATGACCGGGACCTTCATCGTGCTGGCCGCGTGAAACGGCCGGTCCGCGTTGATGTCGAGCGTTGTCCCGGTCTGGTCGTCCCGCACGGCCACGGCCACCGTCGCCTCCGGATGCTGCGCGATGAGCCCCTCTATCGCCTTCTGCAACGAAGCGGAGGGTGGCGATGGAGAATCCTGGCAGGCAGCAAGCATGAGCAACAGGCTCATTATCATTCGAGTAAGCATTACCTAAATACCCAGTTCTCCAAATGAACAAGGCGAGGCAAACGTATTGCTCCTACGTTTTCTGCTTTGCAGATATCCGGGATCCGCGGTCCATATGTCTTCTCGCTTCACGCACCATTCAGTGAGCGTGTCTCCTTCAACATCCTCCAACACCCAAAGGACGGTATCAGATATTTTCAATTTTCCGGAACGTGCCAACTGTTCTATACGGTCCCAAAATGTGGGATGGCTGGTTGGAGAATACCATTCTCTCCAAGCATCAACCAGGACATTCGTGTCCAATGAGTAGAGCATTAGACAGGAAAATAGAGATTATAGCCGCGTAGCTTTTCCTCGAACTTTCCCAAATGCTTGACTTTGGCGCCCATAATAGCCGCAACATCAGTTGATGTTATGCGATCAGCACCGTATGCATCAAAGGCAAGACGAGGGATTAACGTGCCAAGCCAAGCCAGCTTGTTGTTGTAGTAACTACCGCTACTTTTTCGACTTTCAGGATCGGGCATATATGAGTCATATTCCTCGCGCAATGACTCATAGACTCCGTGAGCAATGAGATCAAATTCCCGAAGTCGACGCACAACTACAGCCTTACTGACATGATAATAGCTGGACAACTGTTGTACGTCTTTATCGTGCCACAAGCCCTGAGTAGACCTAAGCCGAACCAGTTGGTGCCCCAATAAATCCCCATTAGGCACCAGAATTGACGCTGCTACCCTATTGCAAAATAGTTCTACAGCTGCATTGCCAGCGTAGAGATGACTTCCTGCTTGCCCGGAGTCAAGGACTGATTCACCTAGTAAAACATGCGTGAGTTCGTGCATGATGGTGAAAATGCGGCCACGCGAAGAATCAGCGGAATTATAAGCAACTACAGGTAATGGTCTTGATGCGATCGAGAAGCCGCGCATCTCACTGATTGGGATACTTGGGATTTGAAAAACAAGTACACCATCATTTTGAAGTGCTTCACGCCAATTCCGCAGCGCAGTGTTTGAATCAGGCCAGGAAGCTTGATCTTCCATCGTAACACCCAGAACTTCGCGAACAGATACCGAGACTTCCTCTGGGTCACTGGCCATGTTAATCTTGATGTTGATAGACGGAGGCGTATCATCCAGAACATTGAATAACTCTAAAGCCTTCTCACGACGTTCAGCAGCTATGCGCACAGCCTCAGCAAGGGAAGGTGATTCTATCGGAGCAACTCCAGGCAAGCGACGTAATTCACTCAGGACCTCTTTTTCTGGAGGAGGCTCAGGCAAAAAGAACAAACCGAGCGGCCTGTTGAGCACGTTGGCCGCTTTACGCAATTGCTTGAATGTAGGTTGAGACCTCCCCTCTTCCCATTCCTCATATCGTTCAACCGAAACATTTAGCCTCTTAGACAAAGTCTTAATGTCATACCGCGAGCGCTCTCTTGCCCAGCGGAGTACAGAAGGCGTTATTTCGGCTCTGAGATGCGGCATATACTGATTTTGAGCATTTCAGCAAACTCAAAGATAGATATCCTGAGAGACACCGTTATTTCATAGCTCCAGACGACCGGCTAAATCCGGCACGTCCGGATATCGGTGATGATAATGCCTTTGGCACCGATCTCCGTCAGCGCATCCAGGATCCGATTCACGTCGCGCTGGTGGGCCATCGCCTTGACGGCCATCCAGCCCTCTTTGCTCAACGGCGCCACCGTCGGCGACTCGATGCCGGGGGTGATGGCACAGGCGGCTTCCAGGCGCGGCGTCGGGCAGTCGTATTCGACCATCACGTACTCGCGCGCCACGATGATGCCGCGCAGCCGCTCGATGAACGCCCGGACGCCGTTGCGCCCGGTCACGTCGCGGCTACGGGCTACGAGGATGGCCTCGGTCTCCAGGATGGGCGCACCGATCGTCTTGAGCCCGGCTTCGTCGAGCGTGCGGCCCGTCTGCACCAGGTCGGCAATGACGTCGGCCACGCCGAGCTGGATGGCGATTTCCACAGCGCCGTCGAGCGTCACGATGCGGGCTTCGACGCCGCGCCGGGCCAGATCCTCGGCGACCAGGTTCGGAAAGGACGTAGCGATGCGAAGACCGGCAAGGTCGGCGGGAGTAAGAGAGCTTTCCCGCGGCCCGGCGTAGCAAAACCGCGCCTTGCCGAAACGGAGCGCCAGGAGTTCTTCCAGCCCGGTCTGGCTGTCGATGAGCAGATCGCGCCCGGTGATGCCGAGATCCAGCACGCCGTTGCTGACGTAGACGGCGATGTCGCGGGGACGCAAAAAGAGAAACGTGACCTCGTTCTCCGCATCCCGCACCATCAACTCGCGTCCGGCCCGCCGGCACCGATAGCCGGCCTCACGGACGAGCTCGACCGCATCCTCGGACAGGACGCCTTTGTTGGGTAAGGCTATTTGGAGCATTTTCAAAACGTCGATAGTCGGGCAGGTTCTGACGGATCTCTCACAGGTAGCGATACACGTCATCCAGCGTCAGGTCGCAGGCGAGCATCATCACCTGGACGTGATAGAGGAGTTGGGAGATCTCCTCGGCGGTCTTCTCACGGCCCTCGTACTCGGCGGCCATCCACACCTCGCCCGCCTCTTCGAGGATCTTCTTGCCGATGGCGTGCTTGCCCTCGGCCAGCGCCTTCACGGTGCCGGACTGTGGGTCGTGCGTAGCCGCCTTGTGCTGCAATTCCGCAAATAACTCGTCGAACCGTTTCATGCTCCTTGCGCGGTTGAAAAGGAACCCCTTCGATCCATGCGCGAAAGATAGGTTCAAAAAACAAAAAGGGCTTCTCCGAGATGTTAAACCCCGGAGAAGCCCCAGATGCCATCCGGCATGCCTTCCGGCAAGATCGCGCTATTCCTGGATGGAACGAATGTATTCGACGAGTTCGTTGATACGCTGTTCGACGACTTCGGGAGACACGGGCTGGCCCTCCTCTTCGCCCCAGATGTTGCCCCAGACGGGCATCTCGCGCGAGCCGTGCGCCTCGACGGACTGGCTCCCCTCAATGGTCTGATAGACGGCGTCCACGGGGAAGGTACCTTCGTTCTGGATTCTCAACCGGGTGAGGTCGGCGGGCGGCGTGTCCAGTTCGCCGGCCAGCTCGCCTCCGCCCTTACCGTCCGCGCCGTGGCAGTCCACACAGAATTGCTCGAACGACGCCCGGCCATCAGCGATAGGGTCTCTCGCAGGTGTCGTCTCCTCGGCCTGCGGCGTCTCTGCTGTTTGCTGCGGCTGATCCTGGGTACAGCCTGCGATTACTGCAAAGCTGCCCAGCATAAGCATCAAGGCGAACAGGTAAGCCATGCCGGGCAGGACACCGATAGGTCGCGGTATATTCATGATTTTGAGGATTTAAGGGTCTTTGGACGAAAGGCCTGGTTGGTGCACGGTATCTCTTTCCCTCACCGTTCGGGTAAAGTAAGAACTGCCATGAAGAAAAGATAGAAAACCTCCGGTAAGGACGCCGGGCGTGCGTACCCTGTTTTTTACGGCGTACGGAGCCCCGGGATTGTCCGCCATTCCCTGCCATCATTGTAGGGCAAAGCCGCGAAGCCCCCGGATTCCCGTCAACCCCCTTTACAGGTTGACCCCGTTGAAATCCTCGATGAAATCTTCCAGCAGGCCGAGCGCCGCCTCAGGGATGAGCCGGAGGTGGTCGTGCGAGGCGATGCCGACGATGCTCGCACTCCAGGTGGCGGCGACGGTCGTGGCCGAGGGATCGCGGGCAAGCCGGACGGCCTGGTAAAACCGAACCTCGACGCTGAAGGGATACAGACCCCGGCCCGCATCGACGGCGTTGATGTGAACGTGCAGGTAGGGGATGCGTTCGGAGGCGGGCAGGCGGTCCTCCGCCCACACCGGCAGGCCGACCTCCTGCAGGCGCGCCTGCAGGTCCTGATGCAGTCGGCGAAAATCGAGTGCGTCCTGCGCCGAGGCGGGTCCTTCGATGTTCAGCGACAGGTAGAAGCCGTCGACGCCGCGGAGCGAGTTACGCTCACGCACCATCTCGGACTGGGCGACGGTCTCCAGGGCGGAGAGGCTCCAGAGCAGGAGCAGGACGGGATACAGGATACGCCGAAAAGCCGCCATAGCCGTCCTCCTTCGTGCGGGTGAGAATCGTAGCAGGTAGACGAGCAGCGGGACAAAAAGTTGTCTGGTATGCCTTTGCGGGCTTGCTACCCGTTTTTGAGAAACAAACCGGACAGGTTTAGTCAAAGGTACTCTTGCCAACCCACTAGACGGCCACCTCTCGCTGCGCCAGCCGGTGTAGCTTGCCCGAGAACCGCTTGCCGAGAAAGTCCTCGACGCGCCGCGAGACAGCCGCCACGGCTTCCCGGTCGATGCCGGTCTCAACGCCGATCGCGTCGAGCAGGTAGACGGTATCTTCGGTGGATACGTTGCCGGTGGCGCCGGGGATGAACGGGCAGCCGCCCATGCCCGCCAGCGACGTATCAAACCGTGTGACGCCGCACCGCAGCCCGGCTACGACGTTGGCGAGCGCAAGGCCGCGCGTGTCGTGCAGGTGAAGGACCAGCGGTACGTCGGCGGCGACGGCCTGCACCGCCTGCACCCGCTCCTCGATCATCAGGGGGTTTGCCATCCCCGTCGAGTCCGCCAG
>Ga0302046_10001623_pt1 | contig 21079 bp, 15 predicted proteins | sample RVTome_11_FD_200261 | JGI IMG/M metagenome (GOLD analysis project Ga0302046, IMG submission 200261) | Soil microbial communities from uranium-contaminated site in the Upper Colorado River Basin, Wyoming, United States - RVT147D111 (version 2) ...
AAACGGGTATCGCGGTCGTCCCAGCGCGCATACTCGTCGCGGCTCAGCCATCCGTTGCGGTTAGTGTCCAGACGGTCGAAGGTGGCGCGGTCGCCGTTCCACTCGTCGCGCGAGATGCTGCCGTTGTTGTTGCGGTCCAGATCCGAGAAGCGTCTGTTTTCATTACTGCGGTCATCCCAGGGCGCGCCGGGGCGCACCTCGTCGCTGGACAAAACGCCGTCGCCGTTCTTGTCCTGGTTGGCGAATGAGCGGTCGTCGCCGCGCCACTCGTCGCGGGTGATTCGCCCGTCATTGTTGCGATCCAGCCCGCGGAACCTCATCTGGTCGCGATCGGACCATTCCCGGTCGATCCGGTCCTTCTCCGCCTTTTCGTGAGCCTTCTGGCGGTCGCGATCGGCCTTGTCCTGGTCCTTCTCACTCTTCGACTGGGACTTACTGGTCCCCTTGCCCTGCGACTTGCCTTGCTCGAAGGCCGGAAGGGCCGTGGTGGTTAGCGCCAACGCCAGAAGAGCCGGGAGAATGAAATGTCGTTGTTTCATGGTAGTCACACACTCGTTTCTTGGTAGGGTCCTGCTGCCTTCCTCGTGCCGCTTTCCGCCCGGACTCTGCCCGAGCAGAATGGAGGAATGCCCCTTTATACGCGCGCCGGCATCGCGCGTCTGTTCGATACAGCACATGCGCTTATCTTCATGGCTGGAGTGCAGGGGCTATCGGTGTGGGCGCCGGCCGGAATGATCCGCGACATCACGATTGGCCGCCAGTCTTGGACTTGAGGGGAGGAAACCAAAGGTGTTCTCTTGTGGACAGACATCCACTTGCGTTGCGTTCATTATGGGCCACAGAAGGCCGCAGTGGATTCATACAAGGACCCTGGCCATACCTATCGGTTGTTTCTCCGCCGGGGTCCCCGCATTAATCCGGCCGGATCCGCTTGCCGGTTGGTTGGGGCACAAGCGGAGTGAACGAAACTCGGGCTGGGGCCCGAGGGGAGGATTGAGATGCTTTGGACCATTTTCGTAATTCTGCTTGTCCTGTGGGCTTTGGGACTGGCCACTTCCTACACGGTGGGTGGGTTCATCCATCTGCTGTTGGTACTGGCTGTCGCGGTGGTTCTGATCCGCGTGATTCAAGGCCGGAGGATACTGCCTAACTAAGGAAGCGAGGCAAAGAACATGAAACCGATCACCATCGCGGGGATTGTACTGCTTGTCCTGGGGGTGCTGGCCCTCGCCTATCAGGGCTTTAATTACAACCGTCAAGAGACGGTGATGAGTGTCGGGCCGATGAGCATTTCGGCCGAAACCCATGATCGATTCCCCCTTCCTCCCGTCCTCGGAGGCCTGGCGCTGGCCGGCGGGGTGGTTCTGCTGGTGGTAGGAGCAAAGAAAGGCTGAAGACAAAGAGACACACCGTAGAACCGCCAGACAAGTTGGATGGGCATCGTCTGGCGCGGCGTCTAGCGTCGCAGCCAGCATAGAAACTGCACTACTGATCAGGGAGGTCAGCGCATGAAACAAAAATTAGCCTTAATCACTTGCTTCCTTTTGGCTCCAGCCGGGCTGTACGCCCAGGAGAAAGAACAAGGCCGCCTGGAAAACGCTGGAGTCGTACTGGAAGAAATCATGAACACACCGGAAAACATCCCTCAAGAAGTTCTGAAGAAGGCCGAATGCATTGTTGTGTTTCCGTCCGTGCTGAAGATCGCGGTCGGATTCGGTGGAAGTTACGGCCGCGGAGCCATGGTCTGCCGGACAGGGAAAAACTTCGGCGGCCCGTGGGGCGCCCCGGCCATGTATGCCCTGGAAGGTGGCAGCTTTGGTCTGCAACTGGGAGGCCAGGCCACCGACCTGGTTCTGCTGGTCATGAACAAGAGAGGCGCAGACTCCATTCTTCGCAGCAAAGTGAAGCTGGGAGGCAACGTTTCTGTCGCCGCAGGTCCCGTCGGGCGTGACGCTACAGCGTCCACCGACGCGTCCATGCGGGCGGAGATCCTGAGCTACTCCCGTTCGCGCGGCCTTTTTGCCGGCATTTCCCTGGCAGGCTCTACGATTCGCCCGGACGATGATGCCAGCGCGGAGATCTACGGCCGCAAAATCAAAGCCAGAGACATTGTGCTCGGCAGCAAGGTCGGCATCCCCGTGTCGGGCCGCCATCTCGTCGGCATCCTGCAAAAGAATGCGCCGCGGAATGAATCCACGGCCTCAACTCCGTAAGCAGATGGTTCTGAACGACCGTCCGTGTTCTGCACTGTTTGTTTGAGGTGCAGAGCGCAAAGAGCTCCCGCCTCTACCCGAGGCGCTAAAGGGGGCCACTCGTAAACGCCGGCTCCCCCGGGTCGGCTTGCACCAGCGGGTGGCCCCTCCTTCCTTAATCCTAGCGACAAGAATGCTCGGCGCTGTTACCCCTCCACGTGGCACAGGATTGCAAGATGGGAATAGAACCGTTGCGAGGCGGGGTCACTTCCAGTCACCACAATTCCAAAACCGCGAGAACAACCCTAGTCTTTTAGGGGATGGTGCCGGCGGTGGGACTCGAACCCACGACCTAAACGGCCCGAGTGGCGCGAGGCATTGCTCCGGAAGGAATTTGGTTGTAGAGTCTCTCTCCTTGTCTCCATGATTCTTGGGGTTTTCACACACGGTTGCCAACTCGCCGTTGCCCCGCGACGCCCTTGGCGCGCGGCCGCCGCCCGCGCCCTGGCCCTCGGCGCAATCCTGTGGGCGGCGTCTGCACCGGCCGCGGCGCAACACTCCACGCGCGCTGAAGAGATTCAGGCCCAACGCGAAAAGAAAAAGGCCGAAGTCCAGCCGGAAGAAAACACCCCCGCCGAGCGCGTCCTGAACACCATGCGTGACAAGCGCGTGCTGGAGCGCATCACCGAGGGCTACCGGGGCATCAACCTGGTCTTCGGCGGGCTGGCTACGGGGCAGGGCTTCGCCATGGGCCCGCGTTATCAGAGGAACTACCTGGCCGACGGCAATCTGGCTCTGCGCATGTCGGCGCGCGGGTCGGTGGCCCAAGCTTACCTGCTGGACGCGGAGATTTCCCTGCCGCGCCTGGCCAACGACCACTTGCACCTCGGCGTGTTCGCGCAGAACCGTAATTTCCCGCGCATCGGTTACTACGGCCCGGGGCCCGATTCGCTCAAGAGCAACCGCACGCACTACCGGTTGGAAGATGTGCTCGTCGAGGGGCAGTTCATCGTCAAGCCCACGCGCCGGCTGAACCTGGGCGTGACCAGCGGCCTGCTGCACGTCAACACCGGCCCGGGCAACTACGCCGATACGCTGGCCCGCACCGAGGATGTATTTACCCCCGCGCAGGTGGCGGGCATCGACAACCAGACCAGCTTTCTGCGGCACACCGCGTTCGTCGAATTCAACTACCTGGACAATCCCGGCGGCCCGCGCAGCGGCGGCTATTACGTCGCGCGCTTCACCTACTTCGACGACCGCGACCTGAAGCTGCACGATTTCCGCCAGCTCCATCTGGAGGCGCAGCAGTACATCCCGTTTTTCAACGCGCGCCGGGTAATTGCCCTGCGGGCGCGCACGGTGATGAGTATGGAAAACGGCGCCTCCAGCGTGCCGTTCTACCTTCAGCCCAGCTTGGGCGGGCCGTATGACCTGCGCGGTTTCCGCGCCTATCGCTTCCACGACGACAACCACATCGCCGTCAACGCCGAGTACCGCTGGGAATCGTTCACCGGGCTGGAGATGGCCATCTTTGCCGACGCCGGCAAAGTGACGCCGAAGCGTTCGCAGTTGAACTTCCACAACCTGGAATCGTCGGTGGGCTTCGGCCTGCGCTTCAATTTGCGCAACAACGTGTTCATGCGCATCGACACCGGCTTCAGCCACGAAGGTTTTCAGGTGTGGCTCAAGTTCAGCGGGCCATTCGAGGACAGGCGATGATGCGCCGCGCCGCATTTCTGATCCTGCTGGCTGCTGCAGCGGCAGCCACGCCCACCGGCGCGCAGGCCCCTAAGTTCTATCCCGACGACCCGCTGGTCAAGGAACCGCCGCCGATGCGCGTGGACGACGCGCGCTACCGCAAGATCAACGACTACTACGATCTGTTTTTGAACACACTGCGCTCACCGGGCCAGCGCCAGCCCAAGGCACCGCCGCGCATCCGCGCGCAGTCCATCAACACCATCGACGAAGTGCCCGACAACAACTGGTTCACCAACCGCATGGGCGCGCGGCCAATGGGCATTGAAGAGCTGACGCAGATCGCCACCGAAACACCTCCACCTGCCGAGGGGTCCCTGACCATCGTCGGCGCCAAGACCGAGGGCATCACCCCCGGCTTCCGCGTGCGCGACTCGCGCGGCAACGACTACTTCCTGAAGTTCGATCCGCTGGAGAATCCCGAGCTGACCACCGCCGCCGACGTCATCGGCGCGCTGTTCTTCCGCGCGCTGGGCTACAACGTTCCGGCCAATCACCTGATCGTCTTCGACCCCGAGCGCCTGGTGCTTTCCCGCGGGGCCATGACCCGCGACTCCAAGGGTGGCATGCGCCCCATTTCTTCGGAAGACGTGTGGGAGGCGCTGGACCGTGTGCCGCGCACGCGCGACGGCCGCTTCCGCGCCGTGGCCAGCGCGGTGATCCCCGGGCGCATCATCGGCGAGTTCCGCTATCACGGCACGCGCGCCGACGATCCCAACGACACTGTGCCCCACGAGCACCGCCGCGAGCTGCGCGGCCTGCACGTCTTCTGCGCGTGGCTCAACCACAACGACTCGCGCTCCATCAACAGCCTCGACGTGCTGGTGAAAGACGCCGGCGGGCAGTACATCCGCCACTACCTGATCGACTTCGGCGCCATTCTGGGCAGCGCCAGCGTGCGCCCCAACAGCGCGCGGGACGGCAATGCCTACTTCTACCAGTTCAAGCCGGCCGCAGCGCAGATTGCTACGCTGGGGCTGTATGTACCCAAGTGGGCGCGGGCGCGGTATCAACGATCCAAGGCGACGGGCATGATCAACTGGGACGCCTTCGAGCCTGAGAAGTGGAAACCCAACTATCCCAACCCGGCCTTCATGAACCGCTTGCCCGACGACAATTTCTGGGCGGCCAAGAAAGTGATGGCCTTCACGGATGAGCACATCCGGGCCATCGTGCGCGAAGGAAAGTATTCGCGCGCCGAAGATGAAGAGCGCATCGTGCGTTACCTGATCGAGCGGCGCAACCGCATCGGGGCCGCATACTTTGCGCAGGTGCTGCCCCTCGACAACTTCCGCGTGGACAACGGCGAGCTGCGCTTCGACGACCTGGCCGTACGCTACGGCATCGCTCCGGCGCGCAACTACAACGCGCAGTGGTATTCGTTCGACAATCGCACCAACACGCGCGAGTACCTCGACGGCGAGACATCGTTTCGCCTGCCGGCGCGGGCTGCGTCAGCGGCGACGGGCACCTACTATTCGGTGGACATTCACGGTCCGGGTGAGGGGGGGAAGGACACCAAAGCCATCATCGTTTACATTCGCCGCGAAGCCGATGGCTGGCGCGTGGCGGGGGTCGAGCGCACCTGGTAGCGCTGACCTTCAGGTCAGCATTCGTATGTCGATTGCGGCGAAGTACTGGCCTCAAGGCCAGCGCTACTTATCTTCACCCGCTTTTACCGGCGGGCCCACTGCGTAGAGGTTCTTCATCCCGCGCACATACATCACGCCGCCGGAGATGGCCGGGGTGGCCATCAGCACTTCGCCCATGGAGTTGGAGCCCAGCAATTCGTATTTGGCGCCGGCCTTAATCACGAAAATTTCGCCGTCTTCGCTGGTGAAGTAAATCTTCCCGTCGGCGGCGACAGGAGACGCACTGTAGGCGCCGGGCTTGTCGCCCACGCGCTGCTGGTAGATGCGCTCGCCGGAGGCGGCGTCGTACACGCTGAGCACGCCGTTATTCTGCACAATGTAGAGATGGTCGCCGTAGGCCAGCGGAGTGGGCATGTAGCTGCCGCCCTCACGCTTGCTCCAGGCCAGGAAGTCGTGCGACGTCTGGCCGTCTTTGGGACTGAGATCCCCAGACCCGCCGGGACGAATCGCATAGATGGGGCGGATGGGCGGATAGCCGCCCACGACGTAGACCAATCCCTTGGACGCGAACGGGGTGGTGGCGGTGACTTCCGAGTTGCGCCCCAGCCGCCAGAGTTCCTTGCCGGTGGCCGGATCGTAGCTGCGGATAAAGTTGGTGGCGTTGGTGATGATTTCCGGGCGCGGGCCTTCCACCACGGTGGGGGTGCCCCAGGAGGGCAGCTCTTCGCGCGACGTGCGCCACACTTCACTGCCGTCGCGCAGTCGGAAGGCAGCGATGAACGAGTTCTTCTGCTGGTCCACCTGCAGGATGACCATGTCTTTATAGATGATGGGCGAGCTGGCCACTCCCCATTCGTAGTCAGGGTCGTAGAACCATCCGGCATTGACCACGCCAAAATCTTTTTTCCACAGCAGCTTGCCGGTGAAATCGTAAACGTAAAGCCCTTCGGAGCCGAACCAGGCGACAACGTATTTGCCGTCGGTGGCCGGAGTGGCCGAGGCCTGGCTGGCCTTGGTGTGTCGTTTGGAGCGCGGGACGCCCTCGTGCGCCGTGCGCTCCCACACAATCTTGCCGGTGCTGCGGTCTATCGCATAGACGCGCCACGCATGTTTGGACATGTCCTTTGCCGGCTCGACGTCGCCGTACAGCCCGTGGCGAAACCCGGAGTTGGGGTCGCTGGAAACAGCGGTGGTGACAAAGATGCGGTCGCCCCATACCACCGGGCTGGAAACGGCCAGGCCGGGGATGGGTGTCTTCCACAGAATGTTGTGGCCCTTCTCCGCGTCCCATTCCACAGGTGCGGAGCCCTGAGCGATACCCGTGGCGCCCGGGCCGCGGAAGGTCGGCCAGTTGTCTGCGCCGGCGGCGCCGGCGGATAGCAGTGCGCTGCAAACGATTGCGGCGATGCGCTTCATTCCTGTTTCTCCTCAACTCGTTTGTAAACGATCTGTTGGCCGCCCTGATTGAGCGTCACGCTGGCGACCTTATCCCCTTCGACGTTAAAGACCAGCGAAACAGTATCGATTTCCCCCGGGCGGAACGTCGTTTTGTTGATGGCGTTCATAGGGAACGGGTTCTGTCCTGCCGGTCCGCCCATGAAGCGCCCCTCACGCATGAAAAACACAAATTCGCCGCCGTTTTCCGCGCGGTAGGTGCCCGCGTAGCCGGCCAGTGTCGCCGCATCCACCTGAAAGTCGGCCTTGGGGGGCGGAGTGGCGCCGGCGTCTTCCAGCAGCTTAACGATTTCCTCGCGCTTCTGGCGTTGCGCATTGCCCAGCGCCGAGGTCAGCGTTTGTGCGGAGACGCCGCCCTTGGCCAGGGCCAGGCGCACGATCTCCGGCCGGTTCTGGCTAACACCCGACATCAGTACTGCGTCTATTCCTGTAGCGCCCTTGTCGAGCAGGAGCTTGATAATCTCTGCGTGTCCCTTGTTGGCCGCCCAGCCGAGCGGGGTGGCCCGGTAAAACGTATCCTGGACGTTGACCTCGGCGCCGCGCTCCAGCAGCAGCTTGACGATTTCCACGTGCCCGCGGTCGCAGGCCGGGAACAGCGCCGTGGCGCCGTAGCGGTACTTGGCGTTGACGTCCATGCCGGCGTCGAGCGCGGCGCGCACCGCGGACAGGTCGCCGCGGCGGACAGCGGCGAAGAATTCTTCTTCCTGGGGCGTCTGAGAATAGAGCGGCAGGGACGCAGCCAGGGTAAGCAGCAACAGCACAGCGGTGCGCATCGAATTCATGGTGCACTTCCTGGTGAGAGATGGGTGCAGCGGATGACGGGCGCGCATAAGGATTTGGACGCTCCAGCGAGCCATACGTTGGGCTTGCGGGATTTGTTTCAGACTGAATTCGTTCTTGAGCCCTTGACGCAACGCACAGCAGACTATATGTTGGAAAATTGCCAGTCAAGCGCGCCTTGCGGTGGGGCGAAGGAACAGGCGGAGGCGCAGAAACGCTGGCGTTTCCGGAGCCGTCCAAGAGAGTGTCAAACTGCCGCATTCCAATCATGAGGTCTTCTTTCTGATGTTCAAACGCTACCTTCCAGCACTCGCATTGCTCTGCAGCCTGGCGCTGGCTCCGGCCGCGATGGCCGGTGACTGGCCGTACATGCGCGGGCCGCAGCAAGACAGCGCCTCGCGCGAACAGAACCTGCCGGAGAAGTGGTCCCTGGCGGGTGACAACCTGAACTGGCGCGTACCCATCGGCGGGCGCTCGACGCCCATTGTGGTGGGCGACCGCGTGTTTGTGCACACCCACATCGGCAGCGGCGCCACGCTGCAGGAACGCGTGGTGTGTCTCGACGCCGACTCCGGCAAGGTCATCTGGGAGCACCGCATCAATATCTACTCCAGCGACGTGCCCCCGCACCGCACGGCCTGGGCCCCGCCGGTCTACGACTATGACACCGGCAACCTGTACGCCTTCGCCGTGAACGCCACGGTGGTGGCGCTGGACCGCAACGGCAAGGTGGTGTGGGAACGCTTCATGACTGAAGACTTCGGCGCGGTCACCACGCACGGCGGGCGCACGGCAACGCCCATCATTGACGGCGACCTGGTGATCGTCAGCACGGTCTCCACCGGATGGGGCGTCCAGTCGCGTCCCGGGCACCGCTTCTTCGCTTTCGACAAGCGCACCGGCGATACCGTGTGGGTCAGCTCACCGGGCACGCGCTTGCCCTTCGACACAACGTATGCCCCGCCGATTATCGCCGACGTCAACGGCACGCGCCTGCTGATCGCCGGCGGCGGGGACGGCGCCGTCCACGCCATCAAGCCGCAAACCGGCGAGCCGGTGTGGCGGTTTGAAATCAGCAAGCGCGGCATCAACACCGGCGTGGCGCTGGTGGGCGACAGCGTGTTTGTCTCCCACGGCGAAGAAAACCTGGACACGTCGGAGATGGGCCTGATTGCTGCTGTAGACGCCAACTCCTCGGGCGAGATCACCCTGGACAAGGCGCGCTGGCGCGTGAACAGCGAACTGTTCGGCTATTCCTCGCCAGTGGCCGATGGCCAGCGCGTCTATCAGATCGACAACAGCGCCAACCTGCATGCCTTCGACGCCGCCACGGGCAACGAATTGTGGGTCAAGAACCTGGGCACCATCCAGCGCGCTTCGCTGGTGATGGGCGACGGCAAGCTCTATGTGGGTACGGAAAACGGCAAGTTCTACATCCTGCGCCCGCGCGCCGACGGCTGCGACATCGTGAGCGAAGTTCAGATCGGAACCCAAGCCCAGCCGGAGATCATCTACGCTTCGGCGGCCATTTCCAACGGGCGTGTGTTTCTTATCAGCGACACCGCGCTCTACAGCTTCGGGCGCAAGCAGGCCGCCGGCAACGCCTCGCGCACCCCGCAGGCGGCTGTATCCACCGGCCCGCCGGCGCATGTGCAAGTGGCGCCTACCGAAGTCGTGGCCAAGCCCGGTGACAACCTGCAATTCCGCGCGCGCCTCTACGACGCCAAGGGCGTATTCATCCGCGAAACGCAGGCCACCTGGACACTGGAAGGGCTGCGTGGCGAAATCACCGCGGGACGCTTCACACCCGCCGCCGGCGCCGCGGCCGGTGAAGTGAAAGCCGCGGTGGGCGATCTGACCGGTTCGGCGCGCGTACGCGTGATTCCGTCCATGCCTGTGGACGAGACCTTCGACGCCTACCCGGTGAACAGCGTTCCCGGCCACTGGATCAACACCCGCGTCAAGTATCAGGTGCGCGAGGTGGAGGGCAACAAGCTGCTGGTCAAGCTGGCCGACAATCCTGCCACCAAGCGCGCGCGCACCGCGTTCGGCCCGGTGGAATGGTCGAACTACACCATCGAAGCGGACATCAAGGCCCTGCCGCGCCGCCGCCTGCTGGGCGACGCCGGTGTGGTGGCCCAGCGCTATGCGATGATCCTGTTTGGCAATCACCAGCGGCTGGAGCTGATGACCTGGCAGCCGGAAACGGCGCGCACCGTGCAGGTGCCTTTCGCTTGGAAGCCGGACACGTGGTATCGCGTGAAGCTCGAGGTGCAGACGCTGGCCGACGGCCGCGTCCGCGCCCGCGGCAAGGTGTGGCTCCGCGGAGAGGCCGAGCCCGCCGCGTGGACCATCGAGAAGGTGGATCCCCCGGGGCTGGGACAGACGCAGGGCAGCCCGGGCGTTTACGGTGACGCCGCGGCAGAGATTTATTTCGATAACGTGAAAGTCATCCCCAACCGGTAGAGAGTGCAATGAGAGAACAGACCACGCAGTGGATTGTGGCAATACGCCGCGGCGCAGCTTTGCTGGCGGCGCTGGCGATGGTGCTGGCCCCCGGCGTTTCTTTGCAGGCCGGCGAACCGGGCACCGGCGACTGGCCCATGTGGGGCGGCACGCCCGACCGCAACATGGCCTCGACGATGAAGGGCATGCCCACGGCCTGGGATGTGAAGGCGAAGCAGAACATCCGCTGGGTGGGCGACCTGGGTTCGCAGACCTACGGCAACCCGGTGGTGGCCGAGGGCATGGTGTTTGTCGGCACCAACAACGAAGCCGTGCGCGACCCCAAGGTGCCGGGCGACAAAGGCATCCTCATGGCTTTCCGCGAATCCGACGGCGAGTTCCTGTGGCAGATTGCATCGGACAAGCTGCTTGCCGGGCGCGTGAACGACTGGCCCTATCAGGGCATCTGCTCTTCACCGCTGGTGGAAAACGGCGTGCTCTACTACGTCACCAACCGCAGCGAAGTGATGGCCATCAACATCCGCGCCAAGGATGCCAGCGGCCGGCCCATCCCCGCGGTTCTCTGGAAGTACGACATGATGGAGGAGCTGGGCAATCATCCGCACAACATGTCCAATTCTTCCCCGGTCATCTGGGGCGACCTGCTGTACGTCAGCACGTCGAACGGCCACGACGAAAGCCACGTCAACGTGCCCTCGCCCAACTCCCCGGCCATCATCGCCCTGAACAAAAAGACTGGCGACCTGGTGTGGGAAGATGCATCACCGGGCGAGAAAATCCTGCACGGGCAGTGGTCCACGCCCGCCGTGGGCAGGATCGGCGGCGTGCTGCAGGTGGTCATGGCCCAGGGCGACGGATGGGTGCGCAGTTACGAAGCCGCCAAGGGCGAAAAGCTCTGGGAGTTCGATACCAACCCCAAAGACTCTGTCTGGCCCAAGACCCGCAACGAAGTGATTTCCACCGCAGTCATCATCGGCGATGTGGTGTACATCGCCAACGGCCAGGACCCCGAACACGGTGAAGGCATCGGTCACATGTACGCCATTGACGCCACTAAGCGCGGCGACATTACCGAGTCCGGGCGCATCTGGCATTACGATAAGATTCGCCGCTCGGTCTCCACGCCTTCGGTGCACGAGGGCATCATCTACATGGCCGACTTCAGCGGCTTCCTGCACGCCCTCGACGCCAAGACCGGCCAGGTCTACTGGACTCACGACCTGCTGGCCGCCATCTGGGGCTCGACCATGGTGGTGGACGGCAAGGTTTACCTGGGCGATGAAGACGGCGACGTGGTCATTCTGGCCACCGGCAAGGAAAAGAAAGTCATCGCCGAAATCAATATGGGCAGCTCGGTGTACTCCACGCCCATCCCGGCCAACGGTTCGATGTACATCGCCACGCGCAACCAGTTGTTCGCCATCACTGGCACGGCCCGCGCCGCCGCCGAAGGCGACGCCTCCGGTGTCGCAACACCCACTGCAGACGCCAAACCGGCGCCGCCTGCCGCGCGGCCTAAGGACTAGAAGCCGCCCACGCCGCGTTATGCAGGAGCTCGAACTCCAGCTTCGCACCCGCGCCATCTTCGGACCCGGCGCCGTGGACCGTCTGGGCGAGATGGCCCGCGAGATGGGCTTCCGCCACACGCTGCTGGTCACTGACCACGGACTGGTGGAGGCCGGCCACTTCGAACACGCCGCCGGGCGCCTGCGTGCCGCGGGTATTGAAGTCACCGGTTACCACGACTTTCACGAGAATCCCGACACCCGCAACGTGGAAGCTGGACGCGACTTCGCCGCATCTCAACAAATAGACTCCATCGTCGGTTTGGGCGGTGGCAGTTCGATGGACTGCGCCAAGGGCGTTAATTTCCTGCTCACCCAGGGCGGGCGCATGCAGGACTACTGGGGCTACGGCAAAGCGGCCCAACCCATGCTACCCATGATCGGCATTCCCACCACCACGGGCACCGGCAGCGAGGCGCAAAGTTACGCGCTCATCGCCGACGCCGAAACTCACAAGAAAATGGCCTGCGGCGATCCCAAGGCGTCGTTCCGCCTGGCCATTCTCGACCCGCTGCTGGCTGTTTCCCAGCCCGCGGCGGTGCGCGCCGCGGCAGGTTACGACGCCATCAGCCACGCGGTGGAAACCTGGGCGACCACCAGGCGTAACCCGGCCTCCGAAGCTTTCTCGCGGCGCGCCTGGGAGCGCGTGGAAAAAAACTACGAGCGCGTGCTGGATTCTCCAGACAACGTCGAATCCACCGGTGCCATGATGCTGGGCGCATTCTTCGCCGGCGCGGCCATCGAGCATTCCATGCTCGGGGCCACGCATGCCTGCGCCAACCCGCTTACCGCGCGCTACGGGACCGTGCACGGCGTGGCTATTGCCCTGCTGCTTTCGCATGTGGTGCGTTGGAACGCGCCGGTGTGTTCGTCGCGCTATGCTGAGCTGGCGCAAATCGCCGGCCTCGATGCCGACGCCACTCATGCCGCCGGCGCTCTGGCTCAACGCCTCGAACAACTGGCCGCGCGCGCCGGATTGCAAACGCGCCTGGGCGCCGCCGGCGTTCCCCGCGAAGATTTGCCGGCCCTGGCCGAAGACGCCGGAGGGCAGTGGACCGGGCGGTTCAATCCGCGCCCGTTCGATGCCGCCGCCGCGCGCGAGGTGTACGAATGCGCGTACTGACCGCGCTGGCCGCCGCTGTTTTGCTGGCCGCTCCGGCTGTCACACCGCAGCGCCCCGCCAGCGACGCTTTGAGCTGGTCACAGTTCCGCGGCAACCCGCGCCTGACCGGCGTGACCAGCGCCACGCTGCGCCCGCAACTCGAGCTGGCCTGGACGTACGAGGCCGGCGAATCCATCGAATCTTCGGCGGCTATCGTGGATGGCACGGTGTACGTCGGCTCGCAATCCGGCGAGCTGCACGCGGTCGAGTTGGCCACCGGCAAGCTGCGCTGGAAATACAAAACCGCCGAAGCCATCGGTGAATCCTCGCCCGCCGTGGCCGGGGGCGTGGTGTACATCGGCGACCTTTCCGGCGTGGTGCATGCAGTGAACGCCGCGGACGGCAAGGCGCTGTGGACCTTCAAGACAGAGATGGAAATCAAATCTTCGCCGGTGGTGGTGGACGGCAAAGTGTTGATCGGCTCGTACGACGAGAGCCTGTATGCGCTCGACGCCCGCAGCGGCAAGCTCGCCTGGAAAGCCACCACCAACGGTCCGGTGCACGCCACCGCCGCCGTGGCCGGGGGCATCACCTACATTTCCGGTTGCGACGGCCACTTCCGCGCCATCCGCGTCACCGACGGCGCCGAGCAGTACGCGGTCAACTCCGGGACCTACACCGCTGCCTCGCCCGCTCTGGAAGGGAACTGGGCTTACTTCGGCACGTTCGACAACACGGTGCTGGGCGTGGACATGGCCGCGAAGAAAGTGATGTGGAGCTACACGCACCCCGAGCGCAATTTCCCGTTTTATTCCTCGGCGGCGGTGGCCGGCGGCAAGGTGGTGCTGGGCGGGCGCGACAAAATGGTGCACGCGCTGGACGCCAAGACCGGCAAAGCGCTGTGGACGTTCATGACCCGCGCGCGCGTGGATTCTTCGCCGGCCGTCGCCGGCGGGCGTGTCTATATCGGCTCGAACGACGGGCGGCTGTACGCGCTCGACCTGGAGACCGGTGAAAAAGTGTGGGAGTTTAACGCCGGCGCGCCCCTCACCGCATCGCCGGCCATCGCCCAGGGTTACGTAGTTATCGGCTCCAACGACGGCCAGCTCTTCGCTTTCCGGTAGTCCTTCATCACCTTACGTTGCCCCAGATTCTCCGTGACCTCTGTGCCTCCGTGTACTCTGTGTTGGGAAAAGTGCCAAACCTGACACAGAGCGCACAGAGGAACAGAGTTCACAGAGGAAACAACAGCAAGGCAAACGGTGCAGATAAGTGATGTAGGGGCAGGCCTTCAGGCCGCCCCTTTATGCAGCGCTGCAACACAAGAACGGCGTTTCCCAAGACCTCGGGACCGCCGCCACACTCCAAACTAGTTGCCGCGGATGGCGAACAGGTGCTTTTCGCCGCGGACGAACAGCGTATCGCCAGCCAGCGACGGCGTGGCGTACACCGGTTCGCCCAGCGAGTTGGTGCGAACCACTTCGTGCTGCGGCCCGGCCTTGACCACAAACGTATCGCCGTCTTCGCCGAACTGGTAGATGGCGCCGTTGTAGGCAATCAGCGAAGCCATGAACGTAGCCGGCACCGGCACGCGTCCGTCGGCGTAAACCACTTCGCCGGTCCTGGCGTTGAGGCAGGTGAGGATGCCTTTGTCGCTGGTGAGGTAGAGGTAGTCGCCGTAGAGAATCGGCGAAGGTACGTAGGCGGTGCCGCGGTCGTAGGTCCACACCACTTCCGGCGCGCTATCGGCCACCAGACGCAGGCCCATCACTTTCTTGCGCGGGTATCCGGTGAAGACGTAGATCATGCCGTGCCCGGCCAGCGGCGAAGGAATGGCGTTGGATTTCACGCCTTCGGTGCGCCACAGTTCCTTGCCAGTGCGCGGATGGTAAGCGACAGTGAATTCGCTGGCGCTGGTGATGAGCTGCGGGTCGCCGGAGGCGTCGACGACGATGGGCGTGGTCCAGCTCAACTGGATGCCCTCGCGTGAGGTGCGCCACACCACTTTGCCGTTGTCCTTGTCGTAGGCCACGATGTCTGAGCCTTTGCCGTCGCCGCGGTCGCACTGCACGATCAGCAGGTTCTCATAAAGAATCGGCGAGCCGCCGCCGCCCACGCTCATTGTGGAGATGGGCGCGATGTCCGCCTTCCAGGCCAGCTTGCCGCTAAAGTCGTAGGCGTAGAGCCCCTCGGAGCCGAAGAAGGCGAAGAGTTTCTTGCCGTCGGTGACCGGAGTGGCTGAGGCGTTGGTGTTGCGCTTGTGGTAGTCGTCGTAGATGGGGCCTTGATAAGCGGTGCGCTCCCACAGAATCTTGCCCGAGGCGCGGTCCAGGGCGACAACCTTCAAGGTGTGCACGCGGTCCGCTCCGATGGCGTCGGGATGCTTCCACGGCTGGCCGTTGATCATGTGCACCGGGGCTTTGTGGCCCTCGGGCGCGGGTTCGCCGGTGACCGCCGTGGTCAGGAACACGCGGTTGCCCCAGATGATGGGCGAGGAAAGGCCGCGGCCCTCGATGGGCGTCTTCCACTGGACGTTCTTCGAGGCGCTCCACTCGGCGGGCAGCGCTTTGGCGGAAGAAACTCCCATGCCGGCCTCGCCGCGCCAGCGCGCCCAGTTTTCGGCCGATTCACCGTCGTCGGCCAGGCTGACCGAGACAACTCCGGCCACCAGCAGTGCTGCAGCGAATGCGGCCACCAAGCGCTTCATGTTTCTCCTCCGCCTACCAGTTGGGATTGAATTTCTTCAGCGTCGCCGCCGAGGGCGGACGCGTTACTAGTGAGATGCCCACCAGGGTCAAAAGGGAAGCGGCGAAAATGGTGACGATGGGCATCGCGCCACCGAACACGTAGTCGGGCTGCGCCCCGTAGCCGCTCGCACGGAACAGCACAAACCATACCACCGCCATCACCATTACGGAAGCCGCTGCCCCGGCCCTGGTCACGCGCTTCCAGTACAGCGCGGCCACCACCAGCGGGAACAGTCCGGTGAACCCGCTGAAGCACCACACCCCCAGGGGAAACACCTGGCGCGGCTCGGCCAGCGACAGCAGGTAGGTGATGCCCACAATGGCGATGATGAACCCGCGGGCCATGGTCACACGCTGGCGGTCGGAGAACCGGGCGTGACCGAAGCGGTGCACCACAATGTCGTTGGTGAACATGGTGCCCAGCGCCAGAAACTGCGAATCGAGCGACGACATGATCGCCGCCAGAATCCCCGCGCCCAGCAGGCCGGTCAGCGCCGGAGCGGTCAGCCGGTCCACCATGCGCGCCAATTCGGTGTTGGGCGGCGCGTCGGGCGGGACAATCAGCGTGCCGTCGGGCATCGTGGCCGAGGTGGCCCACACCCCGATCATCACGCACGGCAGCCACACCAGCAGGATGCACACCGGATGCGCAGCCACGGTCAGGCGGAAAGTTTTCGCCGACCGCGCTGTGAGCCAGTGCTGGAAAACGTGCGGGAACATCCCCACCGACAGGGGCACCAGCGCGTAGGCGATAAACTTCCAGTGGCTGATGGACCCCTCGCGCACCAATCGTTCCGGGTGCAACTCCAGAACGCGTTGCGTGGCCGCAGCCGGTCCGCCCAGCGCGTCGGCGATGGCCCACACGGCCACCACGCCAAGGAACATGAACACCATGGTCTGGAACGCATTGGCCAGCGCCGCGCCGCGCAGCCCGCCGAAAAAGATGTAGACCAGCACCACGCCGGAAATCACCAGCCCGCTCAGCCACGGCGGCACGCCGCCGGAGGTGGCCGCAAACGTTTCCGGAAACGCGCCGCGGGTAAGCGACTGCACCACGCTGGTCGCGCCCAGCAGGCCGATCAGCAGGTAGGGAATCACCAGGGCCACCAGCACCGGGAACAGCAGCGTGCCCAGTCCGGGTGATTCGAAGCGGTCGCGGAAATACTGGATCTGGGTCATGTAGCCGTAGCGTTTGCCCAGCGCCCACAGGCGCATGCCCACAAAGAAAAACACCGCGGCGTGCACCAGTCCCGACCACGAGGCCAGCGTGCCGTACACAGCGATGCCCCCGCGATAGGCTTCGCCGGTGCTGCCCACCAGGGCGAAGGCGGTCATGGTGGTGCCGAACACGCTCATCAGCAGCAAGAACGGCCCGATGGAATAACTCGCCAGGAAGTAGTCGGCGGCGGTGCCGCGGAACAATCGCTTGCTGAACCAGGCCAGGCAGAGAAGCAGAACAAGGTAGAAACTGATGATGAGGAGAGGCGTCATGGACGGCGGCTCTCCGGTTTGGCGTCGCCATCGCCGTGAGCGAAGTCCTCTAACTCCGAGGGCCAGGCGTACAGCGCCACCAACAGCCACAGCAGGCCGGTGACCAGCGAATAAGCAGCGTGGTAGGCCATGCCCACTGGCAGGAAACCGAACACCAGCGTGGCGTCGTTCCAATAGCAGAAGTCGTGGTGCAGGACGGCCATGGCCGCCAGGGCGGCGTAGAGGAGGCGCTTGGTCATCGATTCAGGCTCAGACGCACAAAGGCATGAAGCGAAGATTGTGCAGGGAATTCCCCGGTCAGGCAACCCATGGTAACAAGACGGTTAGACGCGCCGAATCCCGGACCGTTTCCATCTTTTCGTGCGTCTAATCGGATAACGCGGCGCCGTGATTGGCGTCTTTTGAAATGGATTTGTGTCCGCTGGGGAAGCCCGCCCGCCCGCACCAGCCAGCACAAGTTTCTTCCGAGGGGGAGAAGGGGTCTGTCGAATGCTCAGAACGAATACGGGAATCTGCGGCAGGAGTCGGGGTGTGAATTCCGTCCTGCGGGCCGGCCTTATGGCTGTGCTCATCGCATTGTTTTTTGCGCCGGGAGCTGCTGCACAAACCACCGGCACGCTGACCGGCAAGGTTACCGACCCCACCGGAGCGGTAATGACCGGAGTAACGATCACCGCGCGCAACTTGGACACCGGGTTGGTGCGCACGTCGCGCACTACCGTAGAGGGCCGCTTCGTCATCGCCGGCCTTCCGGTGGGGCGTTATGAGGTGCGCGCGGAGTTTGCGGGCTTTCGCCCGTTGGTGCGCTCAGGTGTGATTCTGGAAGTGGGCGAAACGCCGTCACTCGACTTCGAGCTGCAGGTCGGCGATCTCGATCAGGCGGTGGTGGTCACCGGCGCGACGCCGGGCGTGAACACGTTTTCGCACGAGCTGAGTTACCACGTCAGCGAGCGCGCCATCCGCGAGCTGCCGCTCAACGGGCGCAACTACACCGACCTGGCCCTGCTGCAACCCGGCGTGGTGTCGTTCCCGCACCGCGACGGCGGATCGGTGGTGGCCCACGGGCTGGGCACCAGCATCAACGGGCAGGACCCGCGCTCGAATGTCTATTTGCTCGACGGCACACCACAGAACGACTTCACCAACGGCCCGGCGGGCAGCGCGGCCGGCACGGTGCTGGGCGTGGAGACCATCCGCGAGTTCCGCGTGGAGGCCAATTCCTACAGCGCCGAGTTCGGCCGCAACTCCGGCGGGCAGATCAACGCGCTCACCAAGTCGGGCACCAACGAGGTGAGCGGCACGCTCTACTGGTATCACCGTAACGACAACTTCGACGCCCGCAACTACTTCGACCTCGCCCGCAAGCCGGAGTTCAAGCGCAACCAGTTCGGCCTGAGCGCCGGCGGGCCGCTGCGCACCGACCGCACCTTTTTTTTTCTGGGCTACGAAGCGCTGCGCGAACGACTGGGCCGCGCCATCAGCACCGTGGTGCCTGATGAGAATGCGCGGATGGGCATCCTGCCGCTGGCCGGCATGCCGGGCATGACCGAAACCGTAGCCGTGGCGCCCGACGTGCGTCCTTACCTCGACGAGTTCCCGCTGCCCAATGGCCCCAACCTGGGCGGAGGCCTGGCGCAGTTCGCGTTTCCGTTCAAGCAGAGCATTGACCAGGACTTCGGCCAGATTCGCTTCGACCACACCTTCACTGCGAACGTGCAGGGCTTTGTGCGCTACACCTACGACGGCGCCGAACAGTTCCTGCCCACCGATTTCCCGCAGTTCCCGCGCACATTTGTGTCTCGCAACCAGTTTTTCACCGCCCAGACGACGTGGATGCAGACGCCAAACCTCCTGCACATCTTCCGCTTCGGATTCAGCCGCACGCGCGTGGGGCAGGACGTCGAAGCCAACACCTCGCAGCCTCTGGCGCCTTTCGTCGCCGGGCGCGAGCTGATGGGCAGCATCGACATCGGCGGCATCCCCCGCTTCGGCACCCAGTCCAGCGTGAACGTGCAACTCGTGCAGAACGTTTTCGGCTTTGAGTACGGCGGCACGCACATTCGCGGGCGGCACGTGTGGAAGTTCGGAGCCATGGCCGAGCGTTACCAGGACAACCTCTTCAACCCCACGTTCTCGCTGGGAATTTTCACTTTCGCCAGCCTGCGCAGCTTTTTGCTCGACCAGCCGCTGCGCTTCATCGGCCTGACGCCCGACGGCGCGCTCGACCGCTACTGGCGCTTCACCCTGTTTGGCTTTTACGCGCAGGATTCCTGGCGCGTGCACCCGCGCCTGACACTCAACGCCGGAATGCGCTACGAATTCGCCACGTTGCCACGGGACATCTACGGCCGCGATATCACCCTGCCCAGCGTGCGCACCGATGCATCGCCCACCATCGGCCCGCCGTATCAGAATCCGACCAAGAAGAATATTTCGCCGCGCATCGGGCTGGCCTGGGACGTGTTCGGCAACGGCCGCACCTCGCTGCGCACCGGCTACGGCTGGTATTTCAACACCAACAACCAGCAGAACCTCATCGTCACCATTACCAATCCGCCGTTCACCCCGCGGCCGGTGATTCCCGCGCCGGCCTTCCCCCAGCCCAACCTGGCGGCTCCGGGTATCCTGTCGATTCGTCCCGTGCAGCACGACCTCAAGAATCCCAACGTGCATATCTGGAACCTGAGCATGCAGCAGCAGCTCCCCTGGGATACGGTGGTGACCGTGGGTTATGCCGGCACGCGCGGCGTCCACCTGCTGCGCAGCAGCGACGTCAACGTGCCCACGCCCACCGTGCAGCCTGATGGGAAGCTGTTCATTCCCGCGGGCACGCCGCGGCCCAATCTCAACTTTACGGCCATCGAGCTGAAATCGAGCGATGGCAATTCCTGGTACAACGCGCTGATCTTTGAGGTGCGCAAGCGCTGGCGCGGCGGCTTCACCTTCCAGTCGTCGTACACTTTCTCGCGCAACATCGACACCACCCAGGCCTCCACGTTTTTCTCCGACGCCACCAACGGCACCACCTCCGCCTTCCCTGAATTTCCAGGCATGGAGAACTACAACAAGGGCCTGGCCGACTTCCACGCCAAGCACAACTGGGTGGTGAACTTCATCTGGCCGGTGCCCTTTGCCCGTGGGCTCGGCGGCGCGCCGCGCACCCTGCTGGACGGCTGGGAAGTGGGCAGCATCGTCAACGTGCGCAGCGGCAGCCCGCTGACCGTGTTTGTGCAGAGCAACCGGTCGCGCTCGTTGTGGTCGCCGGCGACCGGGCCGGGCATCGGGTTTGACCGGCCCAACATCGCCCCGGGCTTCTCCCACCAGTCTGCCGTGCTGGGCACACCCGAGCAGTATTTCAATCCCGCGGCGTTTGAATTGCAGCCCGCGGGACGCTTCGGCAACCTGGGCCGCGGCGCGCTGATCGGCCCCAACCTGCGCACCGTGGACCTGTCGCTGGTGAAGAACACGCCGTTTGCCGCCTGGGGCCGCGAGCGCAACTTCCAGTTCCGCTTCGAAGCCTTCAACCTGCTGAACCGCGCAAATTTCGGCACGCCCAGCCTGATTGCGTTTCAGGGTACGCAAGCCACCGAGCAGCCCGTGGCTACGTTCGGGCGCATCCGCTCGACGGTCACATCGTCGCGGCAGATTCAGCTCGGCCTGCGCCTGCACTGGTGAGAACCTGTGGGGGCAGGCCTTCAAGCCGCCCCTTTACATGCGCCTGCGTGCTTACATGGGGCGGGCTAAAGCCCTGCCCCTACACTGCACTGGTAAAACGAAGAAAATAGAAAAGAGAAAATAGAAAAGCGAAAAATGGTAGAGTCAGCCTTCTGTTTCGTGAAGGGTTGAGGGGGATCGTTGATTCAAGTCACGGTAAGCCGACCGTGCACTCTTTTCTCTTTTCCATTTTCTCTTTTCTATTTTCCAACAA
>Ga0302046_10001624_pt1 | contig 21065 bp, 14 predicted proteins | sample RVTome_11_FD_200261 | JGI IMG/M metagenome (GOLD analysis project Ga0302046, IMG submission 200261) | Soil microbial communities from uranium-contaminated site in the Upper Colorado River Basin, Wyoming, United States - RVT147D111 (version 2) ...
CGCCTTCGGGATCCCAGGTGACGACCGCGAGGGCGTCGTGGGTGACGATCTCCTCGCCGGTTTCGGGGTGCTTGGAGGTTCCGAGCCCCTGGATCAGCAAGGCGAGACCGCCGAGCTTGGGCTCGACGCTCTCGTGGATCGTGAACTCGTCGCGCCCGGCGCGCGAGAGGGCCCAGCCGGAGCCCTCCCACTCGCCGACCCAGAGGCCGAGCCGGGCGATCGCCTCCCGCTGCTCGGTCAGGGCGTCGGCGCCGGGGACGGCAGCGTCCGGCGGGGCGGCGGACCGCTCCTGGCTCCCCGCGGGCGCTGAAGCGGCGTTGGGGTCGGAGGGCGCGGTCGCCGGGCCGCCGGGTGCCTCGGGGAGGCCGGTGGGGGTCGCTTCGGGTTGCTGAGCGCGCGCGGGCACGCCGGCCCCGAGGGCAGCGGCCAGCACGGCGGCGACGATCGTCGAGACGTGGATCGTCGGCAGTCGGATCATCGAGGTGCGGGGCGTCGCGGTCCGGTTCATGGGTCTCCTCCAGTCGAGAGTTCGGACGAGAGTTCGGATCGGGGCGCCAGCGAGGCCGCCCGGGTGATGCGCTCGAGTGCCCGGACGTGCGACGCCAGCGCGGCGCGGCCGGCGGCGGTCAGGGCGTACCAGGAGACCGGCTTGCGGTCGACGAACTCCTTGGTCACCGCGAGGTAGCCGGCGTCCTCGAGGCGGCGGAGGTTGGCGCCGAGGTTGCCGTCGGTCTCGCCGAGCAGCTCGCGCAGGCGGGAGAACGAGAGCGCGTCGACCCGCGAGAGCAGCACCGCGATCGCCAGGCGGACCCGGTGCTCGAGCAGCTTGTCGAGGCCGTCGAGCACGTCGCGGACGGGGATCGCCTCCTTCGGCGAGCCCGGGGCGTCACCCCGCTTCGGGGGCACGCCGTCTCCCCGCCGACCAGCCGGCGGCCGCCATCGCGGCGCCGATCAGGAGCCCGGTGATCGTCCACACCGGCCCGGGCAGCAGCACGATCACCGCGTAGCCGGCCCCGAGCAGCGCCCCGACCGCCAGCATCGCCCGGTCGCCGTGGACGCCGGCCAGCCAGTAGGCGAGCGCGGTGAGCAGGACCATCGTCGTCGCGAACCCGTACCAGCTCGCCTGCCCGGCCGCCACCGGCACGACGGCGAGGACGCCGGCGGCGAGCAGACCGAACCAGTGCAGCATGTGGCGGAGGCCCTCGGCGCGGTCCATCTCCCCCGCCCGCCGGGAAGCCCGCCAGCCCAGCCAAAGGCTGAGCACGAACCCCCCCGGCCCGGCCACCAGCCAGTAGAGGCCGACCGCCCGCGGCGCGAGGTCGACCAGCGAGAAGCCGGCGACCACGATCGCCGCCCACAGGAAGTAGATCGCCGCCGGCGAACGAGACCGGTCCATCCGGGCGACGGCGGCGCGGACGTATCCGAGGTCTTCTTCGATCCGGGTCATCTCCGGCATGGTCGTTCCTTCCGCCTTTCTCGTCGTTATTCCAGCGTCATGCCCATCTGTACTCTGGATTCTAGAGTTCTCTAGATACGCTGTCAAGGAGGAAGCACGCGGAATCCGCACGGCGGCGTCAGATCGACCGACCGTATTCCGTCTGGAGGAGCTGAGAGGACGGATCGCACCGACGCGACCCGTCGGCCGACCAACGACCCTGTGAGGAGACCGACCGATGCCCGAGACCGCCGCCGCCCCCGCCCCGACCACCGCCCTCAGCGCCACGCCGCCGCCCACGCCGCGCCGGCGCCTCCCCGCCGAGCACGGCGGCGACCGCCTGGCGCTCGCCGTCGCCAGCGCCACCCTCGGCCTGCGCGGCGCCGACCGCGGGGCGCTCGCCCGCCGGATGCGCCTGTCCGCCTCCGCGGTGCTGCTGTTCGCCGCCGGCACCCACCGACTTTCCCCGCCCGAGGCCGGCCACCTCCGCCGCGCCGCCGCCCTGCGCGCGCTCAAGCGCCTGGCCGCCCAGGTCGCGCTCGCCGAGCGGCTCGGCTACCTCGACCCACCGGCCGCGCTGGCGTTGCTCGAGGAGCAGACGGCGGTCCGGCTGGCTCTGATCGAGCCGGCCGTCGAAGTCGCGGCGAGCGCCTAGCCGCCGCCGCCGGCCGGCCGCAGGAACGCCGCCCCGAGCGGCGGCACCGTCAGCTCGAGCCGCGCCGGCCACTCCCCTTCCGGCTCCGCCGCCGCCTCGACCGCGCCGAGGTTGCCGACGCCGCCGCCGCCGTACTCGCCGGCGTCGCTGTTGAGCGCCTCTTCCCAGCGGCCGCCGGCGGGGACGCCGAGCCGGTAGCCGTGCCGCGCCACCGGAGTGAAGTTGAAGACGGCGACCAGCGGCGGATCCTCGCCGGCGCCGAGGCGCACCACCGCGAGGACGCCGTGCTCGGCGTCGTCGACCACCGACCAGCGGAAGCCCTCGGGATCGGGATCGCGCCGCCACAGCGCCGGCTCGCCGCGGTAGAAGCGGTTCAGGTCGGCGACCCAGTGCGCCAGGCCGGCGTGGGCGGGGTCTGCGAGCAGGTGCCAGTCGAGGCTCGAGTCGTGGTCCCACTCGCGGGGCGAACCGAGCTCGGCGCCCATGAACAGGAGCTTCTTGCCCGGCTGCACCGTCTGCCAGGCATAGAGCAGCCGGAGCTGGGCGCGCTTCTGCCACGCGTCGCCCCAGATCTTGCCGAGCAGCGATCCCTTGCCGTGCACCACCTCGTCGTGCGACAGCGGCAGGCAGAAGCGTTCGGTGTAGGCATAGACGCGCCGGAAGGTCAGCTCGTCGTGGTGGAAACGGCGGTGGACCGGATCGCGGGCGAAGTAGGTCAGGGTGTCGTTCATCCAGCCCATGTCCCACTTGTAGTCGAAGCCGAGGCCGCCGCCGGCGGTCGGCGCGGTCACGCCCGGCCAGGCGGTCGACTCCTCGGCGAAGGTCGCCGCCCCCGGGGCGGTGCGGTGGACCTCGTCGTTGAGCTGGCGCAGCAGCTCGATCGCCTCGAGGTTCTCCCACCCGCCGTCGACGTTGGGCAGCCACTCGCCGGCGGCGCGCGAGTAGTCGCGGTGGAGCATCGAGGCGACCGCGTCGACCCGCAGGCCGTCGGCGTGGTAGCGCTCGAGCCAGAAGAGCGCCGAGGAGATCAGGAAGCTCCGCACCTCGCCGCGCGCGTAGTTGAAGATCAGGCTGCTCCAGTCCGGGTGGTAGCCCTCGCGCGGGTCGGAGTACTCGAACAGCGGCGCGCCGTCGAACCAGCCGAGCCCGTGCTCGTCGGCCGGGAAATGCGACGGCACCCAGTCGAGGATCACCCCGAGCCCCTCGCGGTGCAGCCGGTCGATCAGGAACATCAGCTCCTCGGGGTCGCCGTAGCGCCGGGTGGGCGCGAAGTAGCCGGTGGTCTGGTAGCCCCACGAGCCGTAGAACGGGTGCTCCATCACCGGCAGCAGCTCGACGTGGGAGAAGCCGAGCCCGCGGGCGTGCGCGGCGAGCGCCGGCGCCAGCTCGCGATAGGAGAGCGACCGGTCGCCCTCCTCCGGCACCCGGCGCCAGGAGCCGAGGTGGACCTCGTAGATCGCGACCGGGCGGCCGGCGGCGGCGTGGGCGGCACGGCCCGCCATCCACTCGCCGTCGCCCCACTCGTACCGCGGGTCGCGGATCACCGACGCGGTCGCCGGCGGCGTCTCGGCGCAGAACGCGAACGGGTCGGCCTTGTCCACCCGGTAGCCGCCGAAGCGCGACTCGATCCGGAACTTGTAGCGTTCGCCCTCCCGCGCGCCGGGCACGAACCCCTCCCACACCCCGGAGCCGCCGATCCGCGCCAGCGGGTGGCGGCCGGCGTCCCAACCGCTGAAGTCGCCGATCGCCGCCACCCGCTCGGCGTGCGGCGCCCACACCGCGAAGTAGACGCCGCGGTCGCCATCGAGCGCCATCGGGTGGGCGCCGAGCTTCTCCCACAGCCGGAAGTGCCGGCCCTCGGCGAACAGGTAGAGGTCGTCGTCGGTGATCGGGCCGAGACGCGCCGGGGGCGGCGAGCCGGGGGAGGCCGCAGCCGCGGCGGCCGGCTCCGCCGGAGGAGCGCCCGCCGGCAAGCCCGCGAGCCGACCCGGCCCCTCCTCGGCCGCTCGCCGCCGCGCCCCGTCCACCCGCGCCAACGCCGAGGCCACCCGCGGGTCGGCGGCGATCTCCTCGAGCGAGAGCGCGGCCCGCCGGCGCCAGTTCGGCCGGTCGTGCTGCGGTCCGGGGACGTTCTGCGGCTCGCGCTCGCCCCACAGGTCCTCGAGGTTGACCACGACCAGCGGCGCCCGGCTGGCGGCGAGGCTCTCGAGCGCCGCCGCGGCAACCGCCTCGGGGGCGGGCCCGGCCGCGTCGTGGCCGCCTTCGCCGTCGCCGCCTCGGCCGTCGGCGCCGTCTCCCGCGAACTCGCCTCGATCGCGCAGGCCGCCACCGTCCTCGCCGCCGCGACCCGCGCCGCCGGCCGGTTCCAGCCTCCCAGCCGCGGCCAGCCCCGCGGCCAACGTCTCGCGCTGCGCCGCGCGTACCGCCGCGGCCGCCGCGACCTCCTCCGGGTCGAGCACACCCTCGGCGCGCCGCTGCTCGATGTCGCGGCCCTCCCACCACGCCGCGAACGGCGGCATGTCGTGGGTGCCGAGCATGGCGACCGCGCTCGCCGGCACCGGCCGGTGCGGCCGCCGCGCTCCCGGCTCGATCGCGTGCTGCAACACCCAGGTTCCGAACAGGTGGTGGCGGGCGAGCGCGGCGTCGACGGCGCGCGGCACGGTGCCGAGGTTCTCGCCCACCAGCAGCGCCCCGGCGCGCCGCGCCTCGATGCAGGCGACCGCGTACAGCTCGGCCGCCGGGTAGCGGACGTAGACGCCCTCCGTCGCGCCCAGCCCGGCCGGTACCCAGTAGAGCCGGTGGAGCTGCATCACGTGATCGATGCGCAGCAGGCCCGCGACCGCCAGCGCTCGGGCGAGCGCGGTGGCGAAGTAGCGGTAGCCGGCGGCGCGCTGGTGCTCGGGGTGGAGCGGCGCGAAGCCCCAGTCCTGGCCGCCCTCGTAGAGCGGATCCGGGGGCGCGCCGGCGGCCACCCCACCGGCGAACAGGTCGCGGTGACGCCAGGCATCGTAGCCGTCGGGGTGGACGCCGAGCGGCAGGTCGAGCGCCAGGCCGATCGCGCCGGCCGGAAACGCCGCGGCGGCCGCCGCGAGTTGCTCGGCGGCAGCCCACTGGGCGTAGCGGTGGAGATCGGCGGCCACCCGGTCGTGGTCGCCGGCGCCGATCGTCCCGCCCCGCAGCGGCTCCGGCCAGGCCGGCCACGGACGGTCGCGACTCTCAGCGGCGGCCTGGAAGACGGCGAAGTCGTCGAGGTCGGGGGTGGCGGCGCGGAAGGCCTTGAACGCCGCCCGCCGGGGGCCGCCGCCGCGCGCGAAGAACGCCGCGGCGAGCGCCGCGAGCAGCGGCCGGCGCAGCGCGACCTGGCGGGTCGGATCGACCAGCGGCTCCCGTGCGAGCGCCGCCGCCCCGGCAACGAACTCCGGCGACTCGAGGATCCGGCGCGCCGCCGGAGCGTGCTCCAGCTCGGGCAGCCGGCGCGGATCGACGTAGAGCGGGTTCCAGAACAGCCGGCTCGACGGGGCGTAGGGACTCGGCTCGACCGCGGGCTCGAGCATCGGCGCGCCGAGCGGCAGGGTCGCCACCGCTGCGGCTCCGCGCCCAGCGGCCCACGAGCCGAGCGCCGCCAGGTCGGAGAGATCGCCCATCCCCCAGCTTGCCACGGTGTTGAGCGAGTAGAGCGGCAGGAAGACGCCCCAGACGCGCTCGACGGGCGGGTCGGCGGCGGTGCGCGGGGCGGCGAGGACGGTCGCCTCCGAGCGCTCGCCGCGGTGGCGGACGAGCAGGCGGTGGCGGCCCGGTGGCAGCTCGGGCAGCGGCAGACGGCGGGTGACCAGCCGCCGGCCGTCGATCTCCGCCGCCGCGATCGCCGCCAGCTCCCCGGCCTCGGCGTTCCACTCGGCGACCTCGCCGTCCTCGCGCTCGAGACGGCAGTCGAGGCGGCCGGCGGCGCCGTGCGGCAGCAGCAGCGCCGCCGCCGGCGCCTCGCCCTGCCACGCCACGACCACCGGCTCGAGCGGCCGGCCTGCCAGCTCCCGGCGGCGCGCGCGCAGCGCCTCGGCGGCGCCCCCCGGACCGTCGAGCAGCGCCCCGAGAGCCCGCAGCACGGCGGCGAGCGCCTCCGCCGACGCCGACCTCCGCCGCCCCAACCCGTCGCGGTGCGCGACCTCGACCCCCCACAGGCGTGCCAGCCGCCGCAGCTCCGTACTCACCTCGCCCATCGCGCTCGCATGCTAGCGTCACTCCCACGTGAACCGTCTCGGTCCCCTGCTCTGGCTGAGCGCCGCAGTCCTCGTTCTACCCCTGGTCGCGATGCCCCTGCTCGACGCCTTCGCCCGCCGCAACCTCTACCCCGCCCCGCCGGTCCGCGTTCCCGCGCCGCCGGAGCCGCTCGCCGAGGTGCGGCTGGACACCGGCCGAGGCGACGCCGTCGTCGGCTGGGCCGGCGGCGCCGCCGCTCCCCCGGGCGCACCGGTGGTGCTCTTCTTCCACGGCAACGGCGAGAACCTGGCCACGATGGCGATGGCCGGGCTCTTTCACGAGATGGCGGCCCTCGACACCGCCCACCTCGCGATCGACTATCCCGGCTATGGCCGCAGCACCGGCCGCCCCTCCGAAGAGTCCCTCGCGGCCGCCGCCGACGCCGCCCTCGAGTGGGCCCGCCGCGAGCACCCCGAAAGACCCGTGGTCGCCGCCGGCTGGTCGCTCGGGGCCGCGGTGGCGGCGGCGCTGGCAGCCCGTCGACCCGACGAGGTCGCGGGGCTGATCGCCCTCAGCCCTTGGGCCTCTCTGCCCGAGCTGGCGCGCCGCTTCTTCCCCGGCCAGCTGGTCCGGCTGGCGCTCTCCGACCGCTACGACACAGAGGCCGCGGCGGAGGGCGTCCGCGTGCCGGCGCTGGTCGTCCACGGCGCCCGCGACGCGATCATCCCCGCCGTCCACGGCCGCCGGGTAGCCGCCGCGCTCGCCGGCCCTGTCGAGCACCGCGAGCTGCCGACCGCCGGCCACAACGACCTGCTCGCCTACCCCGAGGTCTGGTACGAGATCGCACGTCTCCTCGCCCGGGTCGCTCCCCCCGCCGCCTCTGGCCCCAAGACCGGCAAGGAGGTCCGTCCCGTGGGCGCTCCTCCCAGGCAGCCCTGAGCAAGCGCAGCGCAAGCCCTTCCCAGAGGTCCATGCCGATGCCCGCGCGCAGCGAAGAGCAGGCGCGAGCAACGCCCCTGAAAGTCCCGAGAGCGAGCGCCGGTGCCGGGGAGGAGCGCCCACGGGACGGACCGGCCCACCATCCACCGAGAGCGAGCGCCGGTGCCGGGGAGCAGCGCCCACGGGGCAGACCGGCCCACATCGACCGAGAGCGAGCGCCGGTGCCGGGAGAAGCGCCCACGGGACGGACCGTCCCACCATCCACCGAGAGCGAGCGCCGGTGCCGGGGAGCAGCGCCCACGGGGACGGACCGAGGGTCCCCGTGCATCCTCCGTTTCAGTCAGCGGTCCGGCGGCTGCCAGTGGACCGTGCCGCCGTCTCCCATCGGGATCGCCGGCAGGCCCTCGGCGTGCGCGGGATCGAGCAGGTAGGCGAAGGCCTCGCCGCCGTCGGCGAGCGGCACCCGGACGCGCCGGAAGAGATGCGGGTGTCCCTCGAAGCGGTCGAGACCGGCAAGGACCCTGCGGTCGACCCGGAACAGCTCGCCGGCGACCGCCGCGGTGCCGCCGCGGACCATCCCCGGGTAGGCGCCGAGGTCGACCAGGGAGAACCCGGGGGCGGTGCGCGAGGCGCCGCTGAAGGGCGCGCCGCCGAGCAGGCCGTGGTGGCCGCCCGCGCGCATCAGCGTGCCGTAGACGAAGAGCCGTTCCACGACGGCGGACTCTCTCAGAAGACGCCAGGAGGGTCCGGGCGCCCTCAGAAGACCCAGGAGGGCCCAGGGGCCGGCGGCGTCGGCCACACCGTCTCGCGCGCCGCCACCGGCCCGCGGGCGGCCGCGGAGGCCAGCCCGAGCAGGCCGTCGGAATCGACCTCCTGGAGGCGGCGGTAGAAGAACAGCGCCGCCGTCACCTCGTCGCGCCACAGCTCGCAGCGGTCCTCGCGCGGCTCCTCCGCCGGCGGCGCCCCGGCGGTCCGGGTGTAGAGGCTCTGCGCGCACAGGTGGCGCGCCCAGCAGCCGGTGCACGGTTCGCCGGCGGGGAGGACGCCCTCCGCCCGCGGCACGGGCCGGGCCCCCGGCGGCAGCGGCGGAGCGCACAGGATCAGCCTGCCGTCCCGGACCAGCGCGAGGAAGCCGCCCTCGTCCGCCGGGGTCGGGGCGCCGGCGGCCAGGCGCCGCACGATCCGCCTCACCGGCTCGTAGAGCAGCGGCCGGGGGCGGTGCTGCCCCAGGGTCTCGAACATCTCGTCACAGACCACGGCGAGGTCGGACCGGAACTCCTGCGCCTCCGCCGAGCGCGAGCCGTGCTCGGCCTCGGGCCGTTGGTCGGCCTTGACGGCGTCGAGGCGTTCGAGCGGGACGGTCGCCGCCCAGCGCCACAGATCGCCGAGGCGGTCGCGGCGTCCGAGCCGGGCGTGAACGGTCAGGCGCGGGCCGAGCACCTCGGCGAGCTGCGCCAGCCCCTCACCGAGCCGGGCACCGCCGCGGCGCAGGCGGCCGTCAGCGCCGGCCGGCGGGCAGGAGAGCCGGATCCGCAACCGGTGACCGGCCGCCAGCTCGGCGATTCCGTCGGCGAGCCGGTCGTCGAGCCGCTCGGCGGCGCCGGAGAGCTGGAACGAGAGCGGCCGCGACGCCGCCGCGGCGTGCTCGGCGGCGGTCAGCACCGCGCGCCGCAGGGCGGCGGCGCCCCCGGGCCCGACCGTCAGGTGGAAGACCACCGGCGCCTCGGCCATGGTCTCGAACGGGAAGGCGAGCACCTCCGCCGAGGGCTCTGCCGCGCCCGGGTGGCAGTGCACCGCGCCGCCGGCCACGAACACGCCGCCGATCTCGCCGCCGCCGGACCCCCAGCCGGCGCCGGCCGCCGCGGGCTCGATCCACCGCTCGTAGGTCCACAGGTCGACGCCGGTCAGCCAGCCGACCAGGCCGTCGTCCAGCTCGCCGGTCTCGAGCACCATCTGGATGTGGTACTGGTACTCGTCCGGCACCTCGATCAGCAGGGCGCGCTCGAGGTCGTAGATCAGCGGCCACGCGCCGTTGCCGTCGGGCAGGGCGTGGGCTTCGCGGAGGCGGCGGTTGCCGGGCATGAAGACCTGGGGGTGCACGGAGTCGATCTCCTGGCGGCGATCGGGCGCCCGGCTCGCGCGTCCTGCGCCCGCCGCTGCGGATGGCGTCTATACCCTATGTTGCTCCTACGTCCGGATCGGAGACAACCGCGCAGTTCTTTCTCATTTCGCTGGAATGCCGGCGCACCGGAAGCGCTCCGCACCGGCTGTCTGTGACTCACGTAAAATCTGATTCTGCAGAGACTTGCGAGTGAATTCGAGGGCGGCCTCCGCGCGCCGATGTCTTCTTGCTCAAGAGTATTGACAGTGTTCGAAAGTTTTTACATCTGCTCCTCGCCGAGCTCGCCGGCGTCGCCGGTCCAGCGGTCGAGCCAGCCGAGCACGGTCTCGTGCCAGAGGATGCTGTTGGCGGGCTTGAGCACCCAGTGGTTCTCGTCGGGGAAGATCAGCAGCTCGCTCGGTACGCCGCCGCGCTGGGCGGCGGTGAAGGCGGCCAGCCCCTGGGTCTCGGGCACCCGATAGTCGAGCGAGCCGTGGACGACGAGCATCGGCGTCTTCCAGCGGTCGACGAAGAGCACCGGGTTGTGCTTCTCGTAGCCCTCCGGGTTCGCCCAGTAGGGGCCGCCGTGCTCCCACTCCGGGAACCACAGCTCCTCGGTCGCGTAGTACATCATGCGATTGTCGAACACCCCGTCGTGGTTGACGAGGCAGCGGAAGCGATCGTTCCACTGGCCGGCGATCCAGTTGATCATGTAGCCGCCGTAGGAGGCGCCGAGCGCGCACGACCGCCCGCCGTCGAGCCACGGGTAGCGCTCGAGCGCCGCCGCCAGCCCCTTCTGCAGGTCCTCGAGCGGCTTGCCGCCCCAGTCGCCGGAGATCGAGTCGGTGAACGCCTGGCCGTAGCCGGTCGAGCCGTGAAAGTCGATCAACACCGCTCCGTAGCCGGCGCCGGCGTAGGTCTGCGGGTTCCAGCGGTAGTGGAAGTCGTTGCCGAACGAGCCCTGGGGCCCGCCGTGGATCAGGAACGCCAGCGGGTAGCGACGCCCGGGCTGGAACTCCGCCGGCTTGACCACCCAGGCGTGGACGGTCTCGCCGTTCCAGCCGGCGAACGTGAACTGCTCGGGCTCGCCCATCGCGATCGAGGCGAGCGCGTCGCGGTTGACCTCGGTCAGACGGCGCAGGTCCGAGCCGTCCCCGGCGACCGAGTAGAGGTCGACCGGCGCGGCCAGGCTGTCGCGGCCGAACACCACCCGGCCGCCGGCCGCGGCCACCGACGGCGAGCGCACGTGGCCGTCGGAGACCAGCTCGCGGACGGAGCCGCCGGCGACGTTGATCGCGAACAGCGGCACCTGGCCGAGGCTGCCGGCGGTGGCGTAGATGGTCGTGCCGTCGGGTGAGAACGCCAGGCTCCCGGGCGAACGATCCCAGCCCTCGGTCAGCACCCGCGTGCTCCCGCTCGCCCAGTCGCGGAGCACGATCCGGAAGCGGTCGGCCTCGAAGCCGGGGCGGGTCATCGCCAGGTAGGCGAGGGTGCGGCCGTCGGGCGAGAACGCCGGCTGGGTGTCCCACGCCCGGTTGGCGTCGGTGAGGTTCTCTGGCGCCGCCGAGCCGTCGGCGGGCGCCCGGTAGAGGTCGAAGTCGGTCGACCAGGCCTCCTCGCGGCCGGCGTCGCGGGCGGTGAAGACCAGCCACCGGCCGTCGGGCGAGAACGCGATCTCCTCGGCGCCGCCGAACGGCTTCGACGGCACGTCGGCGTCGAACCCGCGGCTGACGTGGACCGGCTCGCCCGCCGCCTCGCCGCCGTCCAGAGCCACGGTGAAGAGCTGCGACCGCCGGCCGTCGCGCCAGGTGTCCCAGTGGCGGACGAACAGGCGCTCGTAGCGCTGCCCGGTCTCCGAGCTCTCCTCCTCCGCCGCGAGCCGGTCCGCGGTGCAGGCGACGGTGTCGCAGTCGGGAAAGACATCGAGCGTCACCGCCAGCCGCGCCCCGTCCGGCGAGACCAGGAAGTTGCCGACGTCGAGCGACAGCTCGGTGACCTGCTGCGCCTCGCCGCCGGCCAGCGGCAGCCGCCAGACCTGCGACGAGCCCGAGCGGGTCGACAGGAAGTAGAGGCTCGACCCGTGCGGCGACCAGCGCGGGCTCGAGTCGCCGGCCTCGTGCGAGGTCAACCGCCGCGGCTCGCCGGCGGCGCCGCCCGCGTCATCGAGGTCGACCAGCCAGACGTCGGTTCGCCCGCGGTCGGCGTCGAGATCGGTCTCGCGCACCACGAACGTCACCCGCCGGCCGTCCGGCGACACCTGCGGATCGCTGACCCGCTTCATCGCCACCAGGTCGTGGACCGTGAACGGGCGGCGCTCGGCGGCGGCGGCGGAGGCCGAGACGAGCGCGCCGGAGCCGGCGAAGACGGTGGCGAAGACGGTGGCCAGGACGGCGGCGGGGACGAAGGCTGGGACGGAGCGGCGCATGAGGTCTTCTCCTCTCGGAACGCCGGCCGGACCCGGCGGGGCGGCCGGCGGGGTTGTCGAGCTGATCTTAGCGCCCGGCGGCGCGGGCGGCCGCTACAACGAGATCGAGCCCTTCCTGAACTCGCTCTTGCCGATCCAGGCGTTGATCAGGACCGGCTTGCCCCCGGCGGCGATCTCGCGGGCGCGGGCGAGCACCTCCTCGGTCTTCTCGGGCCGGTCGAGCAGCAGGCCCTCGCCGCCGTAGCCGGCGGCGACCTCGTGGTAGGCGGTGCGCGCCAGCTCGGTGGCGACCGGGTCACCGAGCATCGGCACCTGTTCGCGGGCGATCTGGGTCCAGCCGGCGTCGTTGCCGACCACCGCGATCACCGGCAGGCCGTGACGGGCGAAGGTGTCGAACTCGGCAAGGCTGTAGGCGGCCGAGCCGTCGCCCCAGAGCAGCCAGACCTCGGCGTCGGGGCGGCAGAGCTTGGCACCGAGGGCGAAGCCGCCGCCGACGCCGAGGGTGCCGAAGGCGCCGGGATCGAGCCACGACAGCGGCGACCGCGGCCGCACGGTGTAGGCGGCGGTGGCGACGAAGTCGCCGCCGTCGACCACCAGCACCGAGTCGTCGGGCAGCGCGGCCTCGATCGCCCGGCACAGCGCCACCGGGTTGACGTGGCCGGTCTCCTCCTCGGCGAGCGCGGCGATCTCCGCCTCGCGCCCGGCGTCGCGCTCGGCCAGCCGCGCCTTCCACTCCGCCCAGCGCTCGCTACCGCCGGCGCCCATCTCGGCGGCGAGAGCGATCAGCGCCAGCGCCGGGTCGGCGGCCAGACCGAGGTCGGGGCGCCGGTTGAGCGCCAGGTCGTCCTCGCTGAGGTTGAACCCGACCAGGGTGGCGCCGCGGCCGATCGCGCGGCCGTAGTCGAGCCGGAAATCGGCCGGCGCGCCGGCGAGGATCACCAGGTCGGCCTCGCGCAGCGCCTTGCGCCGCTGGTGGCGCTTCTGGAGCGGGTGGTCGCGGCCGAGCAGGCCGCGGGCGGTCGAGGCGAGATAGACCGGCACCCCGAGCGCCACCACCGCCGTCGCCAGCTCCTCCGCCGCGGCCGGAGCGCCGGCGAGCCCGGCGCGCGCCATCGCCTGCGCGCCGACCACCAGCACCGGCCGCTCGGCGCGGCCGAGGCGGGCGGCGACCCGGGCGAGCCGCCGCCGGTCGGGCTCCTGCGGCTCGATCGGCCGCGGCGAGGGCACTCGGGCGCGGCCGGCCCCGCGGAACAGGCGGCCGGCGTGCCAGCCGAGGTAGCGGGCGAGCAGCCAGCCGCCGAGCCCGTCGCCGCCGGCTCCCTGGCCGTACAGCTCGCGCACCAGCTTCTCGGAGTAGAGCAGGTCGACCGGGCACTCGAGGAAGACCGGCCCGGGAACGCCGCTCGCCGCCACCCGCAGGGCGGTCGCCGTCGCCTCCGGCAGCTCGCGCACCCGCTCGGCCGCCGCCGCCCACTTGACGCACGGCTCGAGGAGCGCGAGCTGCTCGATGTCCTGGAGCGCGCCGCGCCCCTTGAGCAGGGTCGCCGCGGCGCCGCCGAGCACGACCACCGGCGACTGCGCCATCTGGGCGTTCTTGACCGCGGTGACGGTGTTGGTGACGCCCGGGCCGGCGGTCACGGCGGCCACTCCCGGGATGCCGGTGAGGCGCGCCACGGCGTCGGCGGCGAACACCGCCGAGGCCTCGTCGCGCACGTCGACGACCCGGACGCCGGCGCGCTTGGCCGCGACCAGGATCGGCGAGATGTGGCCGCCGCAAAGCGTGAACAGGAACCGCACGCCGTGCGCCGCCAGAGTGCGGGCGACCAGCTCGCCGCCGTCGCGCTCTGCCGTCGTTGTCGCCTTCGCGGCCGTCGTCGTGGCCTCGGTCGCCGCCGTCGTCGTCTCCGTCGCCGCCATTCGCCGCCTCCCCAGGATCCGCGTCCGCCCTCAGCGCACCCGATCGAGCACGTGGCGGTCGGGCACCGCACAGCGGAAGGTGCCGGCGAAGACCGCCGTCCCGCCGCACTCGACCGTCACCTCGACCTCCCGCCGCCGCCCCTCCTCGGCGGTCACCCGCGCCTCGGCGATCACCGACTCCCCCACCGCCACTGGCGCCAGGAACCGGACCTCGGCTCCGGCGAGCACCACCAGCGGGTCGCCGACCGCGAGCATCGCGGCGTAGTCGGCGCAGCCGAAGACGAAGCCGCCATGGACCAGCCCGCGCTCGTCGGCCGCCATCTCCGGCACGGTCGCCAGCTCGACCCGGGCGCGGCCCGGCGCCAGCTCGACCGGCCGGCCGCACAGCCGGGGATCGATCGCGAGGTGGGTGGTGGGGGCCGGCGCGGCGTTCATCGAGGGGCGGCGATTATACGGGCCGCGGCCTCAGCGTCACCGCCGGGCCGCGCGCCGCACGCCGCTCTCCGGCACCGATCCCAGCTCGAGCATCGCATCGTCGGTCATGACCACGAACGGCCGCGACTCGACGCGGAGTCCGCCGCGGCCGTCGTGCTCCACGACCTGGACCGTCCCCATCCCGTAGCCCATCGGCCCGCGCCGGTAGTAGTGCACCGCCAGCCGGTAAGGCGCCGCCGGCCGGCGCTCGGGCGCCCGGATCGTGAAGCACTCGGGGCCGAAGCCCGTGGTGACGTCGGCGTACAGCTCGCCGCCCGAGGGGAGGGTGCGCTGCTGGTAGTAGGCGTGCGCGCCCCGGCGATCCCAGACGTGGAGGTCGACGTCGTTGGCGTCGGTCTCCCAGGTGAGCACGAAGCGTAGCGACGCCTCGACCTCGATGCGGCCGCCGTGGGAGTGGAGGCGGCCGAGGATCTCATCGCGCCGGGCCGGCTCGGCGACCGACCAGGCGGAGGCAAGCAGGCCGAGGTCCTCGCGCAGGATCCGCTCGACCCCGCGGAACCGCCCGTCCGGGTAGCGTTCGCCGAGACCGATCTCGGCCGCCGCGAAGGCCTCCTCGAACCGGCCGGAGCGCAGCAAAGCCCAGGCGAGCAGCCGGTGGCCCGAGGGGTGGTCTGGACGGTCGAGCACGGCCTTGCGGTAGGTGTCGATCGCCAGGGCGAGCCCGTCTTCGCCGAGCCGCTCGAGCCGTTCGCCGGCCAGCCGCCGCAGGTCGGCGCGGCCCGGGAAGAGGTCGATCAGCGAGCCGTAGGCACGCGCCGCGGCGGCGGTCTCGCCGGTTGCCTCCCAGGCCTCGCCGAGCGCGAGCAACGCCAGCACGTCGCCCGGCGCCTCGGCGCTCCACGCCTCGGCGAGGGTGCGCGCCCGCAGCGGGCGGCCGGCGACCAGCTCGGCCATGACCTCGGCGAAGCGGCCGTCGTGGGGGTTGGAGGAGGGGGCTTTCGGCTCGGCCGACCCGCCCCCGCCCTCCGGCGACCTCGCCATGCGCCGGCGACTGCGCTGCCCGGTCACGAGCATCTCCTCGGCCACCCCTGCCACCACCGGAGCCGTGCCCGTGACTGTCACGGTCTCGGGCGGCGGCGGTGCGCCCGGCTCGCCCTCGTCGGGCATCGGGATCCGTAGCGGCGACTCCACTCCGTCGGCCTCGGGCACCTGCGCCATCCGGCGCGCCATCGGCCGCGGCAGATCCAGGCTCGTCTCGGCGTCGCCGGCGCCGGCCTCGAGGACCAGTTCCTCGCCCCCCTCTCCCCCGAGGTAGCCGAGCGCCTCGATCTCCTCGGGGTCCGGTCCGCGCGCCGCCAGCGCAGGATCGCCGGCCGCCGGCGGCGTCGAGAGCGCCGTCCGCGCCGCTACTTCGATCCCGCCCGACCCGACGGTCAGGACGTCCGCGAGCGCCATGCGGTCGAGACCGTAGCGCCGGTAGTCGGCTTCGGTCTCGAGGACGAGCAGCGCGGTGAACGGGCTGAGCACCCGGTGGCGGACGCTCAGCTCGACCACCTCGAGAACCGCCGCGCGGCGCAGGTCGGGATCGCCGGCGAGCACGGTCTCCCGCAAGTGCAGGAGGCGCTCGATCCGCGCCTGGACCCACGCCCGCTCGAGCAGCGGCCGCTCGGTGGGGGCGATCTCTCCACCAGGCGCATGCGGAAGGCCGCCGACGGTGAGCCGCAGCGGCGAGCCCGCCGGCAGGTCGGCGTAGACGAGCACCTGATCGCCGGGCTGGACGCCGTCGAGGGTCGTCGGCCAGACCCAGGCCGCGCCCTGGATTCCGACCTCGATGCCGGAGCGGCAGGCGAGCGTCAGCCGACGCGCGATCTCGGCGAGCGGCGCGGCGCCGTCGATCGGCTGGCCGTCGTGCGGGAGGTTGCCGGTGGTCAGCGCGCGCAGGACCGCCTCGTCGCGCAGCCCGCCGACCGCGAGGACGTCGAGCCGCTCGACGCCGTGCGTGCCGAGCGCGGCGACCGCCGCCCGCAGCGCCCGGATCTCGGTCTCGCCGGCGGTGGCGACGCCGTCGGTCACCACCAGCACCCGGGGATGGCGCTCGCCGGTCTCCTCCAGCCGGCCGGCCAGCCAGCGGAGCGCCCGGTGGAGGTCGGAGGCGCCGAGCGGCCGGCGCTCCTCGAGCCGCCGCAGCTCCGCCGCGCCGAATCCCCCGGCGGCGCCTTCGAAGACCGGCACCACCTCCTGGTCGAAGACCGCGACCCCGAGCGGCGTCGACGGCCCGGCGCCCTCGCGCAGACCGGCGAGCAGCTCGCCCAGCCGGCGCACCTGGGCCGGATAGCCCAGGGCGCGCGACGCGCTCGAATCGACCAGTGCGTAGAGACCGGAGATCTCCTGCGGCACCGGATCGATCGGCGCCGCCACGCGCACCACCGCCAGGTTGCCGTGACGGAGCCCCGAACGCTCCGCCACCGCGTCCTGGCCGATCGTGAAGTCGGCCTCGGGCGTCCACGCGCGCTTGTGCAGCTCGACCACCCGGCGGTCGCGCACCTCGCCGCCGAGGCTGCTCGCCGGAGCGCCGGCGGCCGGGCGCTCACCGAGCAGCACCCTGACGTCGAGCGCGCCGATCTCCGGCAGACCGAGCAGCGGCAGGACGTACGGCTGGTCGGCGCGCGCCAGCGGCTGCGAGTAGGAGACGATCAGCTCCTTGCGCCCGCGTGCCGGAATCGGGAAGACGCGGGCCGAGAACTCGTTTCCCGCCTCCTGCTCGAGCAGCGCCGGGTCCTGCCGCCGGTGGAGAAAGTCCTCGTAGGCGCGGCGGGCGAGCTGGCGCTCGACCACCTCGCCCTCCTGCCAGCGACCGCCGATCTCCATCGCGAAACGCGAGATCGCCGCGCCCGGCGGAAGGGCGATGCGGAACCGGCCCTCGATCACCTCGTCGCGCGGGTTGTCGAAGGAGAGACGCAGCTCGGTGAAGGCGAGCGGCGGCTCGAGCACGCCGTCGGCGGAGACCGCGGCCAGGCGCAGGCCGGTCCCGTCGGAGGCGGTGAGGCTGATCGGCGCCGCCGGCCCGGCGGCCGGCCCGCCGGCGGCGGGCTCGGTGAACCGGAACGAGGCGGGAGTGAAGCGAGGGGCGGCGGCGGGAGCGCCGGCGGACCCCGAGTCAGCGATCGCCGGGGGAGCGGCGGGAGCGCCGGGACCGGCCGCCGCGACCGCCAGTGCGGCGAGCGCTCCAGCGGCGAGGACGAGCAGGACCGGAAGCGCGACGGCACGGGACGCTGTGGAACGCGACATGGGGCACCCTCCTCGGCGATCGGCCGGCCGATCCGGCCTCGACCTACCCGAGTTAGACGCGCGAGGCGCCCGAACCGTGCCCGGCCGGAGCCGCTCCCCTACTCCGCCGCCATGTACGGGGTAGGGCCAGCGCGTCGAGGGCCCATGCGCCTTCAACCGCTTGCCGGACCTGGCACCTACCCCTAGTCGAGAAGAGCCAATAACCACATGCCGACGGCGTCCCAAGGTCGCCAGGAGTCGATAGAGAGACCGCCAGGAAGAAAGCGCCACCGGCACCGAGACTCAACGACGAACAGCCCTCGATTCGCCGTAGACCACCTCCTCCGCCTCCTTGCCCTCAAGGACGTGAGCGGGCAGGGAGGAGGCCATGACGCCGTCCCGCACGAGGCTCTTTTCTGCGAGGTCAACACCCCTCCTAAAGCAAATTTCGTATCCGGTCTGCCCCTCGACCTCTCGCCTGACCACGGCGTTGATACCTGCCCGAAGCGTGAATCCGCCTCCGGGATGAGGTGGCCCGTGAGTGTGCTCCTTGAGGAAGGCGTCGATCTCCTGGGTGGTGGTCTCCTCCGAGAAGAGGACGACCAGACAATCCGTAGAGCCACCCCGCAGGTCTGTCCATTGAGTTTCAGGCCAACAGCCCGCCAGGGAAAGCAAGAGTAGTGGTGCGACTAGCCGGAGATAATTGTTCATGGCTACTTGACCAATGGTCGGTCCATCGGACCCTTGAGATACTCTGGGTCCTCTTCCGGTTTTGTAAAGAGAACGTCGATCACCAGCTCCCCGTCCACAATCCGATAGGCATAGCCCTCGATCGAAGGAAACCATTTGGTCACGCTGTTTGGCCCGACGGTGACGCCCCCCTTCCTGTCGATAGTCAGATGGGCGAATATGCCGATGACCCCTAGGTCCGCGACGCCGGAAAAACCATTATCTCCTGTGATATGCATCGCAAGGATGTGATCGCCATTCCCGACGTCGCCGATTCCACCATGAACGCTCATCACTCCTTTAAGACCGATCATGGGCTTGAAGAGACCTGCTTCACTGACCCCGGCCCTCTCTCTGCTATGAAGGACCTGACCGGACTCTGGGTCGATGATCATTCGAACGGATGTGCGAAAGGTAGCGTCCGGGTCGTTACTTTCAAAGCCTCGGTTGTCACCAAAGCCCAGCCCACCGATACGTGGAGCTGCAATGAACGACTCGATACAGATTCCGACTTGGCCCCCTTTCAATCCGCCAGGTACTGCGCACTCGCCATTCGGATCTACGTACTTGAGCGGGTTGTTTCCGGTGTATGTGTAGCGATTGAAGAACTGAGGACCCTTCAGCGCAGCCCGCCGATTCACGGGATCGATACTCAAGAACCTCCCCAACAACGGCGAGCAGTATCTGGCATGCATGTAGTCGAGATCATCCGTCTGCCCCGGCTGGTTGAAGTCTCTCTCGTGCCCGGGTGCCGCTCTAGTCGTCCATCCGTCCCCGCCGACGGAAACCTAGAATCGTGAACACTCCAAAGAAGATGGCAGACCAGAAGAGTGCGTTTACGAGCAGAAACAACACCTGGTAAAACCCAGCACCACCGCTGCCTCCAAGTATCCGCTGTACGATCCGGCCTACGAATTCGCCCGGGCGAAGCGGAAGGACAAACGTGCCGCCGAAAAACCAAGCGCTGACGAACGTCGCCAGAACGAGTACGCCTCCCAAACCCAGCGACCATCCGAACCTCGCAGTCCTCGACATCACTGCTCTCCTCATTGCAGTGTTGGTTCGCAACCAGCCGCCTTGCCGAAAGAACACGTTTGATTGACCGTCTGGTCGCCGATTCCCGGAATCAAGCTGAATGCTCCGGCGGGGCTATTGGCCTCATCATATTCATATACCGTTACGGTCTGGCCGGATTCGTTCGTGGCGGTGACTGTAGCAGAGGGAAAGCCGCCGTAGGTGCCGGAAAAGGTGAATCCCTCTCCAGATTGACCAGCTTGGATTAAGAATCCGTACGTGATCGGTGGGGCTCCAGGGATCATAGGGTTCGCGGAAGACGCTCCAGCTATCACCAGAGCGTTTCCGTCTGAATCGCGGGCGCTCCCGACAGCCAACCCACTCAAAGGCGCTCTGCCCCGTTCTAGGACCTGGTCGCTGTTGAGCGATAGGCGCTTGGTTTCGCCGATTGCTCCGATGGAAGAGATGATCGGCTCGGGCGACTTCGTCGCTGACGTCTCGACGGTGAACCTCTGCGCCGTCTTCACTCCTCCGTTGAATGCCTGGAGAGGGGGAAAAGCAGGAGCTGGGGCCACGACACGAGATGCGCGGATCTCCGTGACGATCGTGAATGTAATCGCTTCCTTGCCATCGAGATCCACCATTCTGAGTGGGTTCCCTAGAGCGTATGCATAGCGATTCCACCCTTGGGGTCTAGGCTGGGCTGTTCGTCGCTCCTTGGGGTCAACGGCGAGAAACCGCCCCAACATCGGCGAGCAGTACCTTGCGTGCATGTAGTCGAGGTCATCGATCTGCCCGCCCTGGTTGAGGTCCCGTTCGTGCCCGGTGTACTTCATCGGTTCGGAGTCGGCGTTGGGATTGAGCTCTTCGCCGAAGGGGAAGTAGGAGTGGAGCGCCTCGGTGCCACCCTGGGGTGTGGTGATCAGCAGCGGTGTGCCGAGGTGGTTGAGGTGGAAGTGGTGTCTGGTCTCGCCGGAGCCTGCGACGCGGGCGGTGGCGAGGAGCTGGCCGTCGCGGTGGACGTAGTCCTGGCTCCAGGCGAGCTGGCCGAATCCGGTCGAGGTGGTGAAGACGCGGAGGGCCTTGCCGTCGAGGTCGCGCAGGGTGAAGGTTTCGTCCCAGGACGGGCCGGAGGCGTCGACGGTCCAGATGCGCTCGTCGTCGGCGGTGTAGATGTAGGTGTTGTCGGAGCCGCCGCCGGCCATGGTCTTCATCATCGAGAGGGAATCATAGCCGTAGAAGAAGCCGCCGCGGGCGGTGAGGTTGCCGACGTCGTCGTAGGTCGAGGCGGATAGCCGGTTGGTGGTGCGGTCGACGCCGAGCTGGACGGTCTGGGGTCCGGCGCCGCGGTTGGTGGTGATGGTCTTGATGTTGCCGAAGACGTCGTAGCCGTAGGCCTGGGTCTGGCCGGCGCCGAGGCGTCCTTCGAGGACGCGGGAGACCGGGTCGTAGCGGTACTCCTCGTCGTACCAGCTCTTGACGTTGCCGGCGCCGTCGTAGGCGTAGGGCAGGGGCGTGCCCGGCGGGTCGCCCGGGGCGAGGCTGAGCACGTTGATCGGGTGGTCGACGCCGAGCGATGCGGGGCGGCGCATCCAGTGGGGATCGAGCCCCTGGCCGTAGGCGACGCCGTTGGCGTGCTGGATCTCGTGGAGCATGCCGTTGGCGTGGTAGGTGATGGAGCCGGCCCAGCCGGGCACGGCGGTGAGGTAGCCGAGCTGGTGGGTGAAGCCGACGGTGCGCGGCCGCTGGTTGCCGGGGGAGCCGCAGTTGGCGGTGGCGTGGGTGCAGGTCGGGTAGATCAGCGCCGAGACCTGCCCGAGGTGGTCGTAGGCCCAGCCCTGGGAGAAGGACTGGCCGGTGTTGAGCAGGGTGGCGCGCAGCGAGGGCCGGCCGCCGGTGCCGCCGTAGGTGTAGGTCTCGGTGACCGCGACCGTGATCGGGTTGCCGTTGC
>Ga0302046_10001625_pt1 | contig 21057 bp, 23 predicted proteins | sample RVTome_11_FD_200261 | JGI IMG/M metagenome (GOLD analysis project Ga0302046, IMG submission 200261) | Soil microbial communities from uranium-contaminated site in the Upper Colorado River Basin, Wyoming, United States - RVT147D111 (version 2) ...
GACGATACGACGGCGAAGCTGGCGCGGTAGCTCGCCCGCACGGGCCAGCTCCGGTGGCCTGCGAACATCGTGCAGACGTAGTTCGGCGTGTCGAGCATGACCGCGAAGAGCGCGCGGCGCACCATCGGCCCCACCTCGTCGTCGAACCACCGCTGCACCTCGAGGGCGCGCGCTCGCTCGCTCGGATCCGACGGATAGAGCGCCGGGGTCGGCACACGGCGCTCGAGCGCGTCGATGATGGCGGCGGACCCACCGACGACCTCGCCCCCGATGCGTACGACGGGCACCTCCGTCTTGCCGGTGAGCCGCATGATCATGAACGCATGCGGCCCCGGCAGCAGGCTCGTGCGGCGATGCGCCACCCCCTTCCAGTCGAGCGCCCAACGGGCCTTCTCGTTGTAGTGCGAGAATGGGAACTGCAGTAGCTCGACCGGCTCGGGGACCCCACCTTGCGCGCTCATGCGCGGTCGCCTAACATCATCATGGCATGTCAGTCAACATGCCATGAACGCATGCGCTACCCTGCCGACCACCCCGACCGTACCCGCCACCGCATCCTCGACCAGGCCGGCCGGCTCTTCCGCCGTCACGGGTATCGCGGCGTCGGCATCGAGCGCGTCATGGCGGCCGCCCGGCTCACGCGCGGGGGCTTCTACGGGTACTTTCGCTCCAAGGCCGCCCTCTTCGCCGAGGTGCTCCAGGGCGAGCACGGTTTCGTGCGCCTCATGCGAACGCGCAGCGGTCACGACCGCGCCACGCTGGCGCGGGAGGCGCGGCGTATCGTCCGTAACTACCTGCACCCGGCGCATCGCGAACGCGTCGGACGGGGCTGCTACTTCGTCTCCGTCGCCACCGACGTGGCCCGCTCGCCGCGGCCGGCACGGCGAGCGTTCGAAGCACAGGTGCTCGCCTTGGCGCACGAGTTCGAGCGCGGCCTCGAGGATCCGTCCCATCTGGACGCCCGCGCCCTGGCCGCCATGGCGCTGTGCGTCGGCGGCCTCACGCTGGCACGCGCCGTGGACGACGAGGCGCTGGCCGCCGCCCTGCTCGACGCCGCGCGCGAAGCCGCCGAGCGCCAGCTCGAAGCCGGCGCGCCCTGACGACGCCGGCGCTCAGCCCGCGAGCCGAGCCAGCAGGCGGGCATGCTCGGACGCACGCGCGGCGTCCGGATCGGCCACGACCTCGACGGCGGCCACGCGCGCCACGTAGGCCGCCGGAAAGGCGAGGCGCGTGGCCCCCGCGAGCACCAGGCCCCGATACCAGTCGAACGGCCGCAGCGAGGCGTCGATCGCATCCCGCGCGGCCAGATAGGTGAAGACCGCCAGGCGGCGGCGCGCCCCCTCGACGACGACCTCCCGCCGGTCGTAGCCGCGCCCCTCGCCCTCGAATCCGTCGAGGAGCGGCCGTTCGTGCGCCGTGAGGCGATACACGGCCCCGAGGACCACGTCGCCCTCACGTCCCGTCCACGACGCGTCGCACTTGGCGGAGCCGTCGCCCCCGCGCTTGTGGAAGCGCAGATCGTGACCGGGCAGACGAGCCGGCTCGACGAGGCACGCCGACGGCACCCGCTCGACGAGGCGGGTCGGGTGCAGGTTCGACCCGTAGGCGAAATAGAGTAGCTCGGCGCTCACGGCAGGAGGTCCACCAGCTCGCTCCGTACCTGCCGGCCGCGAATGCACAGGCGGACGAGCGCGACCGGCAGGCGGAATCGGCGCGGGCCGGCGCTGCCTGGATTCACGTACAGGACCTCGCCGCGGCGCTCGGCTCGGGGACGATGCGAATGCCCGGCGATCACGACGTCGAAGCGGGCCGCGGCCGGGTCCAGATCGAGGGCATGCAGATCGTGCAGCACGTAGAGCGCGGCCTCCCCCACCTCGACGACGTCGGTCACCGGCAGCCCCTCGGCCCACGCGCCGTGATCGTTGTTCCCCCTCACGGCACGCACCGGCGCGAGCGTCCCGAGCCTGCGTAGCACGTCAGGCGAGCCGACGTCACCCGCATGCACGATCAGGTCGACCCCCGCGAGCGCACCGAGAACCTCCGGGCGCACCAGGCCGTGCGTGTCGGAGATCACGCCCACCTGCACGGGACGGCTCATTCGGGCAACGGCGCGAGCCCGGGACGGCTGGCCTCCCAGTGGGCACCGTCGAAATGCGTCACCCGTACGTCCTCGACGGTCCCCGGGTCGAGGCAGCGGGCGCTCACGCTGATCCCGTCCGGGTGAGAGCGCGGCACGTAGAACGACTTGATGCCGCACACCGAGCAGAAGCGATGCTGCGCGGTCTCCGTGTTGAAGGTGTAGGTCCGCAGCACGTCCTCACCCTGCAGCAGGCGAAAGCACCGGCGCGGCACGATCACGTGTCCGTAGCCGCCCAGCCGGGCACAGATCGAGCAGTTGCACTCGACGACGTCCAAGACGGCGGGCGCCTCGACCTGGAAGCGCACGCGACCGCAGTGACAGCCACCACGATGGGTGACCATGGGGTCGTCAGCGCCCGGGGCTGCGGCGCCGCGCACGGGCCGCGCGGAGACGGTGCGCACCCACCGCCACCACACAGACGGCGGCGAGCAACGCGAGGAGTGCCGGCTCCCCATGGTGCCACGCGCCCGGCCCGCCATGGCCCGGGTGCGCCTGCGCCGTGCCCGTCGCAACGAGGAGGGCGATCGCTGCCGTTGGCATTCTCATCGTCGTGGTCCTAGCGCATTCTCGGTCCCGAGCACAGCCGCAGCCAGCGCGGACGGTGAGACCGAGAACCTGTACGTGCTCGGACAGATCGACGAGCGGCAGCGGCGGCTGGCCCAGGGGCCGGGGACCTACCCCGGCGGCCGGTTCCCCGCGTAGAGCACCACGATCGCCTCGGGGTGCCGCAGCCCCAGCTCACGGCCGGTCACGAGTCCCAACTCGGTCATGCCGAGGCGCTGCATGACCCGCAGCGACGCCTCGTTGTCGGGATCCGCGATCGCCGTGACGCGCCGGAACCCCAGCGTGTCGAAGGCGTAGCGCATCACGGCGGCGCCCGCTTCGGTCGCCAGCCCCTGACGCCAGCGCTCGGGCGCCAGCCACCAACCTATCTCGACCTCGCCCGTGGTCCCGAGCCGCTGCATGCCGGAGAGACCGACGACCTCCCCCGTAGTTCGCAGGGTGACGGCCCCGAGGCAAAAGCCCTCGTCGGCCAGTCCCCGCTCCTGTCGCTCGAGAAACGCCTGCACCAGCTCCTCGGTCCACGGCGAACCGTCGCCGATGTGGCGCATGACGCGTGGGTCGGCAGCCAGGCGGCGGAGCACCGCCAGGTCGCTGGACGGCCAGGGCGCGATGACGAGCCGCTCCGTCTCCAGACGGAAGGTCATGGGGCGGCGCCCGAAACGACGGCGCACGCGGCGGTGCCGGTGGCGAAAGACCCGCTCGAAGACGGGAGCCTGCAGCGCACCCAGCGTGGCCATCCGGGGCGCGAAGCGAACGCGATCGATGAGGCGCGCACCACCCCCTTCCGGGACGACGAGGCGCTCGTGCTCCCATACCCGTTGCGTCAGCATCGGCGAGCGTTCGAGGAAACGCCGGCCGGGCTCGATCTCGACGAACGTCAGGTCGTCCCAGTCGACCGGCAGCACGCCGAAGAGGAGCACCCAACAGCGGCCCATGCGGCGGCCCAGATCGACCGCGGCGGGCTCGAGATGCGAGAGGCGGCGTGGAAAGGTCAGGCGCGCGATCGGTCGCAGCTCGAAGTTCACCCCGGCCGGGCTCGTTGCGTGCGCCCACACCGCCGCGGCCGGCGCACTCAGGCCGGAGGAAACCTCGAAATGACGCACCGCGCTCATCGTCGGCGCAGACTAGCGCAGGTGCCACGAGCACCGCACCATCCGCGACCTCCGGACGACCCTTCGGGGAACGACCTCCGGGCGACCGACCAGGCGGGCTCAGGGCTTCTCGAGGTGGCCCTTGCCCGGCACGTGGTTCGCCTCGAGGCGGATGCCGTCCGGGTCCTCAACCAGCACCGAGTAGTAGCCCGGCGCGTAGCCGTCCTCCTGCGGCGGGTGGACGATCGTCGCACCCAGGTCCCGCATGAGCGCATGGAAGCGGTCGACGTCCTCGCGCGATCGCGCCCGCAGGCACAGATGATGCAGCCCGGCGCGCCGCTGGTCGAAGGGCTCGCCCACCCGCCCCTTCGCGGCGGGCGAGATGGCGAGCCCGGTGCGGCTCCCGATGCCGTAGAAGTAGTCGTCGGAGTCGACCAGGACCATCATCTCGAGCAGCTCGAAGATCCGGCGATAGAAGGGCTTCGAGCGCGCCATGTCCGTCACCGTGAGCTGCACGTGCGCGATGCCGTTGAATCCCATCGTGACCTCCCTGGTCGCGTCGTCAGGGCTGCGTGAGCGCCGCCAACCGGTCGATACACAGGTCGGCGTGCTCTCGCCACCGGTACGCGGCCTGGGCATCGAAGAGGACGGTCCCGGTCCCGGCGGCCCGACCGGCTTGCAGATCGTAGAGATAGTCCCCCACCATCACGGCGTCGGCCCCGGCCGCTTCCCACCGCGCCAGCAAGTGCGTGACGCCCTCCGGACTCGGCTTCGGCGGACACGACTCGCGCCCGATCACGTCTCGGGGCGCGAAAAAGCGCGCCAGTCCCGCCACCTGCAGCGTGACGGCGGCATTCGCCTCGCTGTTGCGGGTCACGATGCCGAGGCGACACCCGCGTGCCTGCAGCGTGGCTAGCATCGCCTGGGCATCCGGCTGCGGCCGGGCACGTTCGGCCAGCGCCAGCTCCATCGCATCGAGCCGCCGTATCGTGCGCGCGGCGGCGGCGGGCTCGAGACCGGCTATCGCCTCCAGGATGGGAACGGCCAGCGGCAAGCCGAGCGATCGCCTGAGGTCGTCGAAGTCGTGGACCGCCACGGTGAGCGTCCCGTCGAGGTCGAAGATCCAATGTCGGCGGTGCCTCACGGGCATGGGCTACTTGACGCCGGGAGCCCGGACCGGGATCAAGGACCGCCCGTGCGTCGCGACCATCGTCCCTACTATCTCAAGCGCTGGATGGCGAGCCTCAATCGCCGGTATGCGGCGCGCTTCCTGCACCCGCACTTCGACGCCATCGGCGAGGGCGCCGACCTGCGCAACCCGCGCTGCATGGAGGTCATCGGCCCCAACATTCGCGCCGGCCGGTACCTCTCGGCGATGGCGACGAGGGACGCGCCGATCCGCCTGCTCGTCAACCCGGGCAGCGACGGGCGCATCGACATCGGCGACTACGTGGCGCTGTCGCCCGGCGTGCGCATCAACGCCGCGCACTCGATCACCATCGGGGACTCGTGCTCCATCGCGCAGCGCGTGTTCGTGACCGACGCCGACTGGCACGACCTCTATCACCGCGTCTTTCCGCCGGGGCCGACCGCTCCCGTGGTCCTCGAGGAGAACGTCTGGCTCTGTGACGGCGTCATCGTCTGCAAGGGCGTGCGCATCGGCCGCAACAGCGTGGTCGGTGCCGGCGCGGTGGTGACGCGCGACGTGCCCCCCAACACGGTCGTCGCCGGCAACCCGGCCCGGCCGGTGAAGACGCTCGACCCCGACGCGCCGTCGACGACGCGACGCGACCTGTTCACCAAGCTGAGCCCCGTCGAGGAGCAGGAGGAGCGGCTCGACCGCACGGCGCTCGCCGGCAACACCCTGCGAGGCTGGCTGCGCTCGCTGTGGCGACCCGGCCCGGAGAGCTGAGCGTGTCACCGCGCCTGGTGCTCGTCCTCGCGGCGTTGGCCGCCGGTGCGGCGACGGCCGGCGACGTCGTCCTGCTCCGTGCCGGAGCCGGGGCGCCCCTGGGTGTGGATACCCTGGCCGCCGGCAGCCTGATCGGCGTGCTGGCCATCCCGATCTACGCGCTCGGCTACCGGGCGATCGCGCCGGCGTGCACCCCGGCGCTGGCGCGCGCCCTGGTCGCCGCCGGCGGCACCGTGGCCGGCGTCGTCGGGGGCGCGATCCATGGGATGACGGGTCTGGGCGTGCACCTGGACCGAGTGGCCGGCGTGACCCCGCTCACGCCGGCCGACTTCGTGGCGCGGCACGGCACGTTCCTGGTTCCCTTGTGGGGACTCGCCGCGCTCGGTGCGCTCCTGGCCTCGCTGGCGATCATCTGGAGTCGTGTCTCCGGTGCCGGTGGCGTACCGGCCGCCGTCGCGGTGTGTACGCCGGCGGTGGTGACGGCGGCGCTCCTCGGCGTGACCGTCGTCCATCCGGCTCCCTGGACGACCGACCTCCTGGCGCCGGCCGCCCCCAACCTGGCGCACCTGGTCTTCTTCGGGGCCGCCGCCCTCGCGCGCCGGACGCCTAGAGCGGGGGGTGCCGATCCTTCCACGGCGTAGCGCACTCGAACGCATGCGCGGCGCGGCACAGCGTCGCCTCCTCGAGGTGGCGGCCGACGAGTTGCAGGCCGAGCGGCATGCCGTCGGCGGCGAAGCCGCAGGGCACGGAGATCGTCGGGTGCCCCGTGAGATCGAACGGGCCGGTGAACCGAACCAGCGCGCCGACGGTGTCGAGGGCGAGCCAGTCGAGCGCGGCCGGGGGGACCGGCACGCCGAGCGTCGGGCACAACAGGAGGTCGGCACCCTCGAGCACGGCGTCGAAGTGCTCGCGCGCCTCACGGCGCAGCAAGAGCGCCTGCGCCAACTCGGCCGGCGAAACGCCGCGGCCGAAGTCCAGGAGCTGCGCGAGCTCTGGCCCATACTCGTCGCGACGGGCCGGATAGAGGGCCGCGTGCGCTGCGGCGCACTCGGCCGCACAGATGGGCAGCCAGCACTCCGCCACGTGCGGAAAGTTCGGCACCCGGACGGGCACGATCTCGGCACCCGCGTCACGCAGCACCTCCGCGCAGGCCAGAATCGGCGTGACGATGGCCGGATCCTGCCCCTCGTGGGCGAAGGCCTCGTCGATCCCGATGCGGAGTCCGCGCACGCCGTCGTCGAGCGCTGCGGCAGCCCGCGGCGGAGCCGCCCGGCGGGCGTGGCGATCACGCTGATCGAAGCCGGCGATGGCGTCGAGCACCAGCGCCGCATCGGCGACCGAGCGCGCCATCGGACCGACGTGATCGAGGGAGTACGCCAGCTCCGCGACCCCGTGCAGAGGCACCCGACCGTGCGTCGGCTTGAGACCCACCAGCCCGTTCGCTGCCGATGGGAAGCGAATCGAGCCGCCGGTATCGCTGCCGAGGGAGGCCACACACAGCCCCGCGGCGGTGGCGACGCCGGGGCCGCTCGACGAGATGCCGGTCCAGCGGGCGGCGTTCCAGGGATTGCGCGGCGGCACCACGCTCGGATGGTGGTGCGTGTACGCCCCCTCGGTCATCTGGAGCGTCCCGAGCAACACGGCGCCGGCCTCGCGCAGCCGCGCCACGACCGTCGAATCGTCGTCGGGCACCAGGTCGGCTCGCGCCGGCGATCCGGCGGTGTGCGGCATGCCCCGCACCGCGCACAGGTCCTTCACGGCCATCGGGATGCCGTGCAGCGGGCCGCGATCGGCTCCGGCACGCAATTCGTCCTGCGCCTGGCGGGCGGCACCGCGCGCCCCCGCTTCGTCGAGCCGCACGAACGCCCGGAGCGTCGGATCGAGCGCCGTGATGCGGGCGAGCAGCGCGTTCGTCACCTCGCTCGGCGAGCAGTCGCCGCGCCGGAACATCGGGCCGAGCGCGCGGGCCGTCATCCAGTGCAGATCGGTGCTCATGAGCGCCGCACCGTAGCCGGTGCGGCGCGGCGACGTAAACGGCCCGACCCTTGACAGAGCCGGCGCGGCCCCCGACGGTCCTCCGATGAGCGCACAGGACCTCGCCCTCACGTCGGCCGGCGCCATCTTCCTCACGGCGCTCCTCACCGGCATCTGGAAGTACCGCTGCATCATGGCGAGTCCCGACGCCCAGGCGCCGCCGTACGTCGACGTCGCGCACCGCGCCGCCCTGCTCTACAGCTTCGCCTGCGTGCTGCTGGCGGAGCTGGCCGAGCGGAGCGTGTGGCCGAATGCCGTCAACGCGACCGCCGTGCTCGCGAGCGTGCTCTTCTTCGCGCTGGCGATCGCCGGCTACGTGCAGCACGGTTGGCTCCGCGACACCGACAACCAGTTCCGCCGCCCGCACCGGGTCGGCACGCGAACGCTCCCGACGGCGGTCATCCGCGGCTTCATGGGCGCCCTGATCGTCGCCGAGGTCGGCGGCCTCCTGGTCTTGTTCAGCGGCTATCTGGCGAGCCTGCGCGGGTAGTGCCTCGAGCAAAGCGCACCAGCCAGGCCAGGTTCGGCAGGACCACCACGTCGGCAGGACCACCAGACTCGCCAGGAGCACCAGTCCCGCGAGAAGGCGGCGCCTCGTCCCTCGATCCGCTGCCGGCCGCGCCTTGACAAGCGGACAGACGGTTTGGTCATATGACCTAGGTCAGATGACCAAATGAGGAAGCGCACACGACGCCCCCCGACCCGCACGGCGGACGGCAACCAAACGGCCCAGCGCCTCCTCGACGCGGCCGAAGAGGTCTTCGCCGAGCACGGATACGCCGGGGCCTCGACGCGCGAGATGGCGCGGCGTGCCGGCGTGCCGTTCGGGGCCGTGCATTACCATTGGGGCAGCAAGCGCGACCTGTGGCAGGGCGTCTTCGAGCGGCTGACCGAACGCGCCCGCGACACGATCGTACGGAACCTGCGCCCCGGGCACACGGCCGGCGACGCCATCGACAACATGGTGGACGCCTTCTTCGACCTGCTGCTGAAGCACCGCAACACGACGCGCCTGCTGCACCGCATGACGCTCGAGCCGCCGGACCGGCACCTGCCCGCCCTCACCCACGACCTCGCGGGCCTCGGGCTCGGCGTGCTCGAGACGTGGCTCCCCGACACGCGCGTCGACTGGCCGGTGGCGCTCATGGTCCTTTCGAACGGATTCGTCGGCGGCATCGCCGACGTCGACGCCCAGATCACCCTGCTCGGCGGCGACGTCGCGACGTCGCCCAAGGCACGCGAGCGCTTGCGCGCCGGACTCAAGCGGTTCGCCCGCGCCGTGCTGCAGATCACGGACTGACGTACCGATGGGAGACAACGCCATGCACGTCGACACGACACGCCTTCCCCCCGGCCCGCGGATGCCGGGGCTCCTGCAGGGGTTGCGCCTGGTGACGCAGACCACGGCGTTCTTCGACGACGGCGCGCGCCGTTGGGGCGACACGTTCACGATCCGCCTTCCTTTCGGTGCGCCGATCGTGCTCGTGAGCCATCCGGACGCGGTGCGCGAGGTCTTCACCGGCGCCGACGACGCCCTGCACGGCGGTGAGGCGAACGGCGTGCTCGGCCCGTTGCTCGGTCGAAACTCGATCCTGCTGCTCGACGAGGCCGCGCACGAACGCGAACGCCGGCTGCTGCTGCCTGCCTTTCATGGCGAGCGCTTGACGGCGTACGGCGAGGTCATGGAGCACGTGACCGACGAGGTGCTGCGGGAGTGGCAGCCGGGGCGCCGCCTGCGTACCCAGGACGAGATGCAGCGCATCACGCTCGACGTGATCCTGCGCATCGTGTTCGGGGCCTCGACCCCGACCGAAGTCGGCGCACTGCGCGGCCTGCTCCTCGGCTGGCTGCCCTCGGTCACCAGCCCGCTCCTGCTCTGGCCGCGGCTGCAGGTCGATCTCGGGCGCTGGTCTCCCTGGGGCCACGCCCTCGCCCTGCGCCGCCGCGTCGACGCGCACTTGCGCGAGGCGATCGCGCGCCGGCGCCGCGACGATGCGATGCGAGGCACCGACGTACTCTCCACGCTGGTCGAGGCCCGCGACGAGACCGGAGCGCCGATGCGCGACGAGCAGATCGTCGACGAGATGCTGACGTTGCTGGTGGCCGGACACGAGACGACCGCGACCTCCCTCTCCTGGACCGTGTGGCGGCTCCTCTCCGAGCCCGCGGTCCTGGCACGAGCGCGCGACGAAGCCATGGCGGGGGACGGCACCGACTACCTCGATGCCACCATCAAGGAGACCCTCCGCCTGAATCCGATCATTCCCGACGTGGGGCGACGCCTGACGCGCCCCATGCGCATCGGGGGATGGGATCTGCCCGCCGGCGTCGCCGTCGCGCCCTGCATCTACCTGACGCATCGTCGACCCGACGTCTGGCGCGACCCGGAGCGCTTCGATCCCGAGCGCTTCCTCGGGGCGCGGCCGAAGCCCTACGAGTTCTTCCCGTTCGGCGGCGGTGTCCGTCGCTGCCTCGGCATGGCGCTGGCGCTCGTCGAGATGCGGATCGTCCTCTCCCGCCTGCTCACGCAGGTCGACGTACGATTGACGCCGGGCTATCGCCCGCGGCTCACGCGGCGCAGCATCACGTTCGCCCCATCGCAGGGCATGCCGGTGGTCGTGACCGCGCGGCACGAGCCCCCCCGGGCGCATCACCCCCGACCACGGCAAGCAGCGGCGGGCCCAGGATGAGCAATCCGATCACCATCGCGCCGAGCGCCGAGAGCAGCACCGCGCCGGCCGCCACGTCCTTGGCCCGCGCCACGAGCGGATGAAACTCGGGCGACGCGACGTCCGCCAGCAGCTCCAGCGCCGTGTTGAGCGCCTCCGCGGTCCACACCGCCATCATCGCCAGCACCAACCCACACCACTCGGCCGCGGTCACGCCGAACAGCAGGCCGAGCGCCAGGACGGCGACGGTGGCGACGGCATGCACCCAGGCGTTGTGTTGTGAACGCAGCATGAGTGCGAGGCCTCGCAGCGCGAAGCGGACGCTGCGGATGCGGCCGTGAAACGTGAAGCCCGGGCTCGGCTGGCGCCCGGCGGCGGTCACGCCACGCCCACCCACCTGGGCGCCCGGCGGCTCAGCAGCGGGAAGTGGTAGGCCGTGACGAACAAGCCGAGCAGAATCGCCTGCAGACCCCAGGTGGGAATCATGCGCCACGCCGCCAGATCACCGGAGGCGACGGCGACGATCTCCGCAGTCACCAGGCCGTAGATCACGAGCACGGTGAGCGCCGCGACCCCTCGTCGCTCGAGCGGGCGCCGGTAGGCCCACAGGAGCAGCGCCGTCCAACCGAGCATCAGCGCAGCCCCGTATCCCATGGCGAAACGGTAGGCGCCGGAAACGTCTTCGAAGCCCCACAGCGCCCGGGCCAGCGGCGGTGACAGCATCGGGATCAGCGCGAGCGCATCGGTGACGACCCCGACCAGGAAAGCACGACGCAGCAACTGTGCATGTCGGTCGTCCATGGGCTCCTCCTCGGCTGTGCGACCCTCGTTCGCACGACCGGGAGCACCTCGCAATCCGGAAAGTCATGCTTCACCGACCATTTTCGTCTTTGATTCGCCTCGGTTTGACAAGGCGAATGAAAGACGAATATATGGCTGCATGTGGCTCCGGTCGCTAGCCTCCTCCACCTGGGCCGTCCCGGGGACCTCCACCTCGGGACGGCCCACACCGGCACTCCTGCCAAACTCCCCACCGGCCTCGCCGTCCTCGACACCATCCTCGAGGGCGGCCTGCCCCGGGGCCGGGTGACGGAGCTCGTCGGCGCCCGAAGCACCGGTCGCACGGGACTCGCCTGTGCCATCGCGGCCGGTGCAACGGGCGTCGGCGAGGTCGCCGCCTGGATCGACTCGCACGACGCTCTCGACCCCGAGTCCGTAGCGACCGCCGGACTCGTGTTGGACCGCACGCTGTGGGTGCGGCCTCGCCAGCCGGCCGACGCCTTTCGCGCCACCGACCTGCTGCTCGCCGCCGGTGGCTTCGGCCTGGTGGTGTTCGATGTGCCCGATCCGGCACCGGACACGCGCATGCCACCGTGGCGTCGCCTCGCGCGCACGGCCGAGCGCACTGGCACCACGCTGCTCGTGCTCGCCACCGTACGGTGCACCGGCGCCGTGGCCGCGCTCGGGCTCGAGGTCACGACCCGCCACGTCTGTTGGAGTGGCGGCCCCGGACGGCTCACGTTGCTCGACGGGCTCACCTACCACGTGCACGTCGCGCGCAGCCGTGTGGGGCGACCGGGCGGCTCGCTCGAGCTGCGATCCGCCTGTGCGTGAGCCGCCATGTCACGCATCGCGTGCCTGCTCGTGGTCGATCTGCCCGTGGCGGCCGCCTGTCGGGCCGACCCCGCCCTCGTCGGAACGCCCCTGGCCCTGACCGAGCAAGACGGACCGCACGCACCCGTCATCGCGGCCGCGGACACCGCGCAGGCACTCGGCATTCGCCCCGGGCGGCACAGCGTCGCTCAGGCACGCGCCGTCGCGGCCGATCTCGTCGTCAGACACCGCAACCACGCCGCCGAGCGTTCGGCGTTGCAGGCCCTCGCCGACGTGGCCGCATCACTGGCAAGTCGGGTCGAAATCGCCGGCGACGCCGTCTTCCTCGACGCGAGCGGCGCGACGCATCTGGTCACGAGCGAACTCGGCCTCACCACCGCGCTGGTCGCCCGGGCCGAGCGCGTCGGGCTCGCCGCGCGGGCCGGCATCGCCGCCAGCATGACGACGGCGCGTCTCGCGGCGCGCCATGGAAACGGCACCGAGGTCGTTCCGCTCGGCACTGACCTCGGCTTCCTCGCTCCACTGCCCATCGCCTGCCTGAACGCCGACCCCGCCCTCGTCCGCACGCTAGAACGCTGGGGCGTGCAGCACCTGGGCGATCTCGCCAGGCTGCCGATCGCCGAGGTCGGCACCCGCCTCGGGGCGAACGGCGCGGCCCTCGTGCGCAGCGCCCGCGGACTGGACGAGCGCCCCCTGATGCCGATGCCACGCCCGGGCGACGTCGAAGAGGCCGCCCGGCTCGACCACCCCATCGACAATCTCGAGCCCCTGCTCTTCGTCGTGCGTGGTCTCGTGGACCGGGCCGTCGACCGACTCGGTCTGGCCGGCATCGGCTGCACGCGACTTCACCTCGCCATGCGGCTCGACGACCGCAGCCGGGACGAGCGCACGCTGCACCTCGCCGCGCCCACGCGCGACGTGAAGACGATCGTCACCCTGCTCCGCCTCGACGTCGAAACCCGACCGCCGCGCGCGGCCATCGTCGACGTCGTCCTCACCCTCGTCCCCGAGGTCGTCCGGCCCACACAGCTCGGCCTCTTCGCCCCCGCAGGGCCCGCTCCGGAGCGGCTCGCCACCACCTTGGCGCGTCTCGGCGTACTGTGCGGACACGATCACGTGGGCGCGCCCGTCGTGGTCGACACACATCGCCCGGGAGCCGCCGGCGTGATGCCCTTCGATCCGACGACCGCCGCCGGCGACGGAACCGCTCGTTGTCGTCTGGTCGTACGCGCCGTCAGGCCACCGGCGCACCTCGAGGTGTTTTCGGAACGCGACCGACCGGCGTTCGTACGCGGCCGCGGACTCGGCGGGCGGGTCGTCGATGCCGCCGGGCCCTGGCGCATCACGGCCGAGTGGTGGAGCGAGGCGCCCTGCCGGCGCGACTACTATGACCTCGAGCTGAGCGACGGCGGGCTCTACCGGTGCTTCCGCGATCTGGCATCGGGACGATGGTTCGTGGACGGCATCTACGACTGACGATCCTGCAGGCACCAGACCGCCAGGGTCTCGGCGGCGGTCGTCAGTGCCTCTGCGTCGGACCGCACCCCCTCCTTGCGAGGAGTGCCGCCGCGCACGAGCGCGTCGCCGTCCCGGAAGCCCTGGTCGGCCGTCACCCACAGGCGCAGCAGATGCCGCTTGCGCGCCGGTTCGTCCCAGTCGTCGTACTCGGTGCGCGCGTGCAGAATGGCCGCGTTCTTCAGGAGCTGCACGTCGCCCGGCACCAGCTCCATGTCCAGATGGACGGCCGGATCGGCCGCGACGGCGTCGATCAGGTCGAGCAGCTCGTGTTGTCGGTCGGTCAGGCGCGGCACGCTCGCATGGCGCTGCGCCCCGCGGATGTACCAGCCGATGTAGAACGTCCGCAGGTGATCGCCCTGCCAGTGGCAGATCGGGAGGGCGAAGCTCGGTGGCTCGCCAGGCGCCTGCTCCTCGTTGCGATCGAAGTGAAAGGGCTCGAAGAGGAGCGGCACGAGGTCGGGACGGCGCCGGCGGATCTCGTTGAAGACGGCGGCGGAGCTGGCGATGCGACTGGTGCCGCCGCGGCGAGCCGTGCGCAGGCACAACAAGCCGATGACGTCGGCGCCGTCGGTGTGGAAGCCGAGTCGCTCCCGCGTCTTGTAGAGTCGCACACTCGGGTCGTGCGGGTCGGCGCCGGTGTCGCGCACGTGACCGAGCAGGTCGCCAGCCGCGTTCTGCGACACGAGCGTACCCAGGTGCAGCCCCAGGCCGACGTAGGCCAGGGCCGAGAGTTCGTCGCCCCAGCGCGCCACCGGCAGCCCGCGCAGCAGGAGAAACCCACGGCCCACGTCGAGTTCGCGGAGCCAGGCCGACGCGCGGCCGGGCAGACTCGCCGCCGGAAAGTCGGACCGCTCGAGTCGCTCGAGCGGCTTACCGGTCGCACCGGCGTGGCGAGCCGCCGACTCGATCTCGCCGACCAGCGCGGCGGGACACGGCTCGATCCATTCGGTTCGGCGCCCCTGCTCTTCACCGCGCCAGGCGGCGGGACCCTCCAGCGGCCGGTCGATCACGGCGCCGGCTGGCCGGCCAACGCCTCGTGTACCTTCTTCCAGCTCGACTCGATCTCGCGCGCGTCACCAGGGACCTGGACCGCGACGGGCTCCGCGTCGACGGGCTCGGCCGGCGGCGATGCGGCCGGCGCAGCCGCCGGCGCGGCGGCCGCCTCTTCGGGCGCCTCGGCCACCCAGCCGTCGCCCACCGTCCCGAGCTTCTCGGCCTCGCCGGCGAACGTGCTGCCCTCGGGAGGCGTATCGCCATAGTACAAGCCGCCGTCCGGCGTCTCCCAACGCAGCAGGCCGGCGGCCAGCCCGCTCGAGGCGAAGAACGCGAAGCCTGCGCCGAGCAGGAGAGTTCTCATCCCAACCCCACACCACCAGTCTCTCATGGAACGAATCCTATCACGCCGCGGCCGTCGTCACACGTCGGCAAAGGCCGTGTGATACCGCACCCAGCCGCGGCAGTTCGCGACCGTCCCCGGCACGATCTCGCGGACCTGGAAGGCCGCGTCGAACTCGGGGGCTTACGGTCACGCCTCGGCTCCGTTCGCGTCGTTCGGCTCGTAGTCGACGACGACGTCGACGCCCAGGTCCATCGGCCAGGTGAGGCGTTTGAGCACGACGGCGGCCTCGACCGTCCGCCACCGCACGCGCTCACGGTCCGGCTCCCGGGGCAGCGCCTCGCCGGCGCCGTACTCGGCCGTGAGGGCGGCGAGGAGCCCCGCGTAGTGCTCCGCATCGCGCAGCTCCAGCCGCACGGTCGTGAGCGTGGTCCCGTCACGAAGAGCCCGAAAGGACACGTCGAACTCGAACGGTCCGATGACGGCCTCGGCCACGGCGAGGGTCGTGAAGTCGTCGCCGGACTGCCCTTCGCGCTCGTCGGCCTCGATCCTCCGCGCACAGCCCTCGGACGCCGCGACGATCTCCTCCGCGGTCATGCCCCAGCGGACGAATCGCCAACCGCCCGCCTTCATGGCACGCGAGATAGCACCAACCCCGCCGGAGCGGTCAACCGCGGCTCACTCGTACGACAGGTCGAGGCCGGGGCCGTGGTCCCGCATCCACGCGGCGACCTTGGCGGCCTCGGCGGGTGCGTACTCGTCGGCGAGATGCACGATCCGACCGTCCCGAACGGTGGCAATGGACCTGCCGTCGAAGGTCAGCGTGGGGGCGCCGGCATGGTCGTAGGTGGCGCGCCAGGGGGCGGTCACGGTGTCCCCCTCGGTCGCCGGCTCGCCGGTCAGCTCGACGTGCCGTGTGCAGTGCCGGTCGAAGCCGTCCACCGACTTCTTCAGGCCGCGCAAGACCTGCGCCCGCCCCGAGATCCGGCAGGTGAGGCCCTCGCCTCGCACCTCGTAGACGGCGTCGGCGGCGAAGAAGGGCTCGAGACGAGACCAGTCGTCGTCGACGTAGGTCTGCTCGAACGCCACCGCGTACCCGTAGAAGCACCGCTCGGGAGTCGACATGCCCCCGTTATCGACCAGCATCCCGCCATTGCCAAAGGCGAATAAAAGACGAATACATGCCCACGTGGCCCACGACTACGTCGAGTTGCGCTGCCGGAGCGCCTTCAGCTTTCTCGCCGGCGCGTCCCTGCCGGAAGATCTCCCGGAACGGGCCGCCGCGCTCGGCTACGACGCGCTCGCCCTCACCGACCGGCAGGGGGTCTACGGCGCGCCGCGCTTCTTTCAGGCCGCGCGGCGCGCCGGCATACGACCGCTCGTCGGCGCCGAGGTCACCGTCGACGGCGCCGGCATACTCTGTCTGCTGGTGGAGAACCGGCAGGGGTACCGCAATCTCTGTCGGCTGCTCACCGCGAGCGCGCTCGGACGACCGAAGGGGCAGCCGCGCACCCTGTGGGACCACGTCGAAGCGCACGCGACCGGGCTCCACTGCCTGGCCGGGGGCAGCGAGGGACCGCTTGCCGCCGGCGACGTCCACGCCGCCGGGCACCTGGATCGTCTGCACGCCATCTTTCCCGGCCGCCTCGCCGTCGACGTGCAACGACACGGGGAGCGGGACGGTGAACGGCTGGCCAGGCGTCTGATCGACCTGGCGTCGGCACGGCAGGTGCCCGTCGTTGCCACCAACGACGTGCGGCATGCCAGAGCGAGCGACCGGGCCCTTCTCGACGTGCTCACCTGCATTCGTCTCGGGACGACGCTCGATCGGGCCGGCCGCACGCTCTTCGCGAACGCCGAGCGACATCTCCGGCGCCCGACCGACCAAGTCGCGCGCTTCCGCGACCTGCCCGCCGCCATTCGGCAGAGCCGCCACATCGCCGAGCGCTGCGAGTTCACACTCGCCGATCTGGGCTACCGCTTCCCGGTCTACCCGCTGCCGGACGGCGAGACCCCACTCGGCTTCCTGCGCACCCTCACGTACCAAGGGGCCCGCGAGCGCTGGCGCGCCGTCACGCCGAAGGTGCGCCGCCAGCTCGAGCACGAGTTGACGCTCATCGGCAAGCTCGACCTGGCGGGCTACTTCCTCATCGTCTGGGACATCGTCCGTTTCTGCCGCGAGCAACGCATTCTCTGTCAGGGACGCGGCTCGGCTGCGAACAGCGCCGTCTGTTACGCGCTCGGCATCACCGCGGTCGACGCCGTCGGCATGGAGCTGCTCTTCGAGCGCTTCCTGTCGGAGGAGCGGGGTGAATGGCCCGACATCGACCTCGACCTGCCGTCGGGCGACCAGCGCGAGCGTGTCATCCAGTACGTCTACCAGCGCTACGGCGCGCTGGGCGCGGGCATGACGGCCACCGTCATCAGCTACCGCACGCGCAGCGCGGTGCGCGAGGCCGGCAAGGCTCTCGGGCTCTCGCTCGAGCAGGTCGACCGCATCGCGAAGCTCCTGCGCGTGCACGGGTATCACGATCAACACGACGAGCTGGCCGCACAGCTCGCGAGCGGTGGGGTGGACCCGCGCGCGCCACGCATCGCCCTGCTGACGAAGGTCGTGCAGCGCATGCGCACTCTGCCACGGCACCTCGGGCAGCATACCGGCGGCATGGTGATCGCCGCCGGACGGCTCGACGACGTGGTGCCGCTCGAGCCTGCGTCCATGGCCGGGCGGCACGTCGTGCAGTGGGACAAGGACGACTGCGCCGACCTCGGGCTCATCAAGGTCGACCTCCTCGGGCTCGGCATGCTGGCCGCGCTGGAGGAAGCCATCCCGCTGGTGCGCGACTGCGATGGCGTCCAGCTCGACCTCGCCCGCCTGCCGCCCGACGACCCGGCCGTCTACGCCATGCTGCAGCAAGCCGACACGATCGGCGTCTTCCAGGTCGAGAGCCGCGCCCAGATGGCCACGCTGCCGCGCATGCGACCGGAGCGCTTCTACGACCTCGTCGTCGAGGTCGCGATCATCCGGCCCGGGCCGATCGTCGGCAAGATGGTGCACCCGTATCTGCAGCGCCGCAGCGGCCGCGAGCCCGTCACCTATGCGCATCCGGCCCTCGAGCCCATCCTGAAGCGCACGCTCGGCATCCCACTCTTCCAAGAGCAGCTCCTGCGCATGGCGATGGCCGTGGCCGGTTTCAGCGCCGGCGAGGCGGAGGAGCTCCGCCGCGCCATGGGATTCAAACGCTCCGTCGAACGCATGGAGTCGATCGAGCGGCGGCTGCGCACTGGCATGGCCGAGCGCGGCATCACGGGCCGGGTGCAGGACGACGTCGTCCAGGGCATCACCTCCTTCGCCCTCTACGGGTTTCCGGAATCGCACGCCGCCAGCTTCGCCCTCATCGCCTATGCGTCGGCGTACCTGAAGGCGCACCACCCGGCGGCCTTCGTCTGTGCCCTGCTCAACTGCTGGCCGATGGGTTTCTACCAACCCGCCACGCTCGTGAAGGACGCCGAGCGGCACGGCGTGAGGTTTCGTCCAATCGACGTCACCCGTTCCGCCTGGCGATGCACCATCGAGGACGGCACCGTCCGGCTCGGCCTGCGCTACGTGGCCGGACTGCGCCGCGATGCGGCCGAGCGGCTGGTGGCGATCCGACCCATCGGCTCCATGGGCGACGTCGCGCAGCGCGCGGAATTGACGCGCGACGAATTGGAGACGCTGGCCCACGCCGGGGCATTCGCGCCCTTCGGCCTGACGCGCCGCGCGGCGCTCTGGCAGGCGGCCGCCGTCGAGCGCGATCGGACGAGCCTGCTCGCTCGTCTCCGGCCCGAGCCCGAGCACACCGCCCTGCCCGAGATGAGCGCTTTCGAGCAGACGACCGCCGACTACGCCGCGGTCGGTCTCACCATCGGCCCGCATCTCGTGGCGCACCTTCGCCCCGCGCTGCAGACGCGAGGCGTCCTCCCGACGGTGGCGCTACGCACCGTTCGGAGCGGGGCGCTCGTGCGGACGGCCGGTCACGTGATCGTGCGCCAGCGTCCCGGGACCGCCAAGGGCATGTGCTTCCTCACGCTCGAGGACGAGACGGGACTCGCCAACGCCTTCCTCACACCCCCGGCCTACGAGCGCTTTCGCGTGCTGCTCAACACCTCGCCGCTGCTCGTGGTCGCAGGCGTCCTGGAGCACCGCGACGGGGTGATCCACGTGCGCGTGCGCGACCTCGAGCGACTGGACGTCGGCGCCGTGCTCCCCGAAGGGCACGACTACCGCTGAAGCGCCGGCGTCGTCACCTCGATCTGCAGGGTCTCGATACGGGAGCGTGCCACGCTCGCCCTGTCGTTCAGCGCCGCGGCCACCTCGAGCGTGATCTTGCCCTTCTCGGCGAACTTGGCGACCTTCTTCTCGAACGACGCGACCTTGCGGCCCGACTTCTTGAGCAGGTTGCCCTGCTTCTTCGCCTTGGTGTTGCCGCGCGCCTTCTCCACCAAGCGGCCGGCCGCGACGATGCGGTTGCGCAGGCCCTTGGCCTTCCTGGACCCGCCCAGCTCGTCATCGGGGCGTAGCGTGAGGTCCTCGGCCAGCAGACCCACCGCGCATTCCACCGCGTCGAAGCCGAGCAGCGGCTCGTCCAGACAGCTCAGCGGCAGCGTCGAGGTCGTCGTGGACGTCACCGTGGAGGTCGTGGTGGAGGTGACGGTGGTCGACGTGGTGGCGAGGCTCGTCGAGGACGTGCTCGACACCGTCGTGACGGTACTGCTGGTGGACACCGTCGAAGACGTCGTGGCCGGGACCGAGGTCGTCGTCACCGGGACGGAGGTCGTCGTCACCGAGACCGAGGTGGTCGTGGTCGCGAAGGTCGTGGTCGTGGTCGTGCACACGCCGCAGCACGGCAACGCCTGGTTCTGCGTGATGACCGGCGCTGGGATCACCACGGATCCGCCGAGAAGGACCGGCGGCGCGGCGCGCCACTGCAGCGCCACGCCGGTCCCCGCATGAACGGTCCCGCCGATGCTCATCGAGTTGCTCCCGCGCAACGTGATGACGGCGCGCGGCGCCTGACCCGGCTCCATGGCCAACAGCGAGGCTCCGGCCGCCACCGTCAGGTCACAGGCGAGCACGTCGAAGGTGCCGCCGCCGAGGAAGCCGCCGGTGCCCGAGGCGTTCACGACGGCCGTGGACATGAACGTGGTCGGACCGCTGCTCGTCGCATCGAACGACCCACCGATGATACCCGCCCGCAGATCGACCAACGCCCGCATGATGATCGATTCCCCGTCCAGGAAGACGTCGCCACCCGTCCCCTCCTGGGCCCCGGTGACGATCATGTCCTTCTTCACGTCGATCTCTCCCAAGGCGAAGATGTCGAGAAAGCCGCCGCTGCCATCCGGGCCTGCCCCGGTGAGCTCGACGCGACCGTTCAGCAACGCGTCACCGCCGTCGGCGAACACGTCGAGATCGCCGCCGTCGCCGCCGCCTTCGAGGAGCGAGCCGGAGCCGCGCGCGTAGATCGGCCCGTTCACGAGGATATCCTGCACCGCGGTCAGGGCGACGGCACCGCCGGAGCCGAACTCGAACGTCGCCACGGAGTTCAGCTCGGCCGCGGCCGAGGTGGTCAGGGTGCCCCCCGCGTCGAGGTCGATGTCGCCGCCGTCGCCGTCACCACCCTTGACGAGGATCTGCGCGGTGACGCCGATGTCGCCGCCGGTGAGCACGTCCACGTAGCCCCCGCTGGCGAACCGGTCGCCACCCGAGGCGTTGATGCCGGCCCCGCCGATGTTCGCAGCTTCCGTGGTGATGATGGTGATGAGACCGCCGTCACCGTCGCGCGTCGTGCTGCTGGCCCGTAGCTCGCCGAGAAGGTCGAAGGTCGTGGCCGCGATGTCGATGCTACCGGCATACCCGGAGTTGACCTCGATGCGGGACGAGGTTGCCATCGTGACGACCCCGTCGGCGAGGATGCTCACTTCTCCCCCGTCCTCGGTGCTGCCGTTGGCCAGGATCTTGGCGCTGTCCTCGAAGGTGACGTCGTTGGCGAAGATCGTGATGACACCCAGGCCCGTCACGTTGACAGTCTTCCCCGCCGCGATGACCAGGTCTCGGCCGGCGAGATCGAAGACCGACCCCGAGTCGACGTTGATGGTGTTCGCCACGACGCAGGGGTTGGCGTTGGCCAGACAGA